>Ga0247611_10007432_pt1 | contig 13778 bp, 34 predicted proteins | sample 177DNAGHGhighgp2_FD_192422 | JGI IMG/M metagenome (GOLD analysis project Ga0247611, IMG submission 192422) | Sheep rumen microbial communities from Palmerston North, Manawatu-Wanganui, New Zealand - 1770 DNA GHGhigh gp2 | ecosystem: Host-associated > Mammals > Digestive system > Stomach > Rumen...
GCAAATTTGTCAATTCTAAATTTATTGGAACTAGTAATGTTTATCTTGCTAGAAAATGCGGAGTTATACCAGTTGGAACAATGGCACATGAATTTATTCAGTGTGTTGGTCAAGGTAATCATCGTATTAATCCTGCATATTCGAATTATTTCACAATGCAAGCTTGGATAAAGGAATATGGGATTGATAATGGAATTGCATTGACTGACTGTGTTGGAACAGATGTTTTTCTTCGCGACTTTGATAGAACATTTGCAACATTATTTAATGGTGTAAGGCATGATTCTGGTGATCCAATTCTTTGGGGAGAAAAAATACTTTCGCATCTAGAAAATCTTGGAATTAATCCACATACAAAGACATTGCTATTTTCTGATTCATTGGATTTTAAAAAGGCAAATGATATTTATCAGTATTTCAAGGATAAAGCAAATGTTGCCTTTGGAATAGGAACATATCTTGCAAATGATACATATGTTTCACCATTAAATATTGTATGTAAAGTAATTGAATGCAATGGCTATCCAGTTGCAAAGCTTTCTGATTGCGAAGGTAAAGGCATGTGTCTTGATGAAAACTATGTCAATTATCTTAAGCGTACAATTAATTGGCGACTAACAAAAACAAAGGATTAAAATGGAAAATACAACAATTGATTCTGGTGAAATTAGTGATGGTTATCATACATTTAATGAGTTGTATCATCATCGTGCAGTATTGTTTTCAATTGTAGTTAAAGGTTTTAAACGTTTAGCATGGAAATCAAAACTTCATAATGATGGAACAATGTATGATGGTTATTTTATTGTTGGAATAGATACACCAGCTGGACCAGCAACATATCATTATAAAATCAATCCATATTGGAGTATGTTTGATTGTAAAGTTTTAAATAAAGCTCCAAAATGGGATGGTCATACACCAAATGATGCAATAAATCGACTTGCTACACTTAGAGATTTGCTTGAATAAGTATGAAAAAAATTCTCTTTTTAGATATTGACGGTGTTTTAAATTGCAAAAACACAAATACATTTTATAGTGCTGATCATCCGGAATCATATGGAATAGATGAACATTTGTGGAATAATTTGCAAAAATTTTTAAATAAATTTCCAGATGTAAAGGTTGTAATTCATTCAGGTTGGATTAAACATAAAGATGATCCAAATTATGCATGGGATATGGGTAGACCTGAGCTTGGAATAAAGATTAAATCAAAACTTCAAGAAGTAATTAATCGACTTGGTGATAGATATTTAGATTGTGTGCCATATTTAAAAGGTGAACCTAAATGGGTTAGAATTAAACAATGGCTTGCAAAAAATAATATGCTTAATAATCTTAATTGCCAATGTCTAATATTAGATGATGATCGTTCTAATTACACAAATTTATTTGCATTAGAAGCTTATCCTAATATATATGTTAGATTTACAAAGGCAGAAACTGGACTGGATGACATGACATTGATGGATATAATTGAAATTGGTGATGTAATTTTTAAGTAGGCATTAATATTATGAATGCTAAAGAATATCCAACAGAAATTGAAAAATCTCAACAACTTTCTAAATTTGCAATAAGTCTTATTCGAGAACATTTTGATCCATCATCTGAAACCAGTTTTTTAGAATTGTCTCGTGAAGTTGCAAATTATTTTAGAAAGATTGGTAAAGATCAAATTGCAACTTTTATTGATTGCCAAAATGGTGATTGTACAAATACATTTGTTCCAATGTAATTAAAAATTAGTATAATTTTTTTATGAGCAATTCAGATAAATATCAAATTTCAATAAATATTAATCTTTTAACACTATTATTTATTGGATTAAAATTAACACATTATATTGATTGGTCATGGTGGTGGGTTCTCGCACCATCATGGATTCCATTTGCATTATTTATAATATTTATGGTTTTATGGGTAATTTTGAATATTTTTTCTAAACGATAAATATTATGGATAAAACAATTAAAGCATTTATTTGTATTATTATTTTAGCATTTATTGGAATAATTATTGAACTTATTACAAAACCACAATTTAGATTTTGGTAAAAATGGATAATATAAAATTTGTAATTTATCAATGTGTATCAACAAAAGATGATAAAGAAAAAATACTTTATCATGAATTTAATACAATTGATGCAGCAAATGCAGCTTTAGCTAAAATTGGTGAACATTTTTCAGATGATTTTTTTGTTTCGTATTATACAACAACTAATGGATTTAATGGATTTGAAGTTGATACTGAGCAAAAACAATATAATTATTATATTGATAAACAATAATTTTATTGTATAATTTTAATACAAGATTGGAGTTAATTATATGTTATATTACTTTGGAGGTAAATTTAATCCATGGACACGAGCACATTTTAATATACTTGATTCATTACTTCAGCAGATTGAGTTTGATAAATCTTGGTCATGTGAAAATGATCAAATTTTAATTGGTATAACAACGCTTCCAAAAGATACTGAAATTAAAGGTCATATGCTTTGTTCAAGCGAAGAATATCGTGAAGAATTAATTCGACCATCTATTAATCATTTTTATAAAAAGTATTCTTTTCTAAAAAGAGAAAAACTTAATATAAGCATTGTATATCAAAATAATCCATCAACATATGAATTTTTGCAAGCATATTGCATAACACATAGTATTGTTGATTGGGAACATGGTACAACATTAGTTCTTGGTGAAGATGAATTTTTAGATTTAACAAATTCTACTTCAGATAAAATTGGTACTAATAAACCAAAGTGGAAGCATGCAGATGAATTATCAAAGTTTAGTGTGTTTGTTGTAAAACGTGATAGTGTTGGTGATAAAACTTCTTCATCAAAAGTTCGTGAAATTTTTCATAGAAATCCATATGCATCATATGATGATGTAAAAGAATATATTAGTAAACCAGTATTTGATTTAATTAAATCTTGGCATCATTATTGGCAATATGGCCAAGAAGATGAATATCGTCGTGAAGAAAATAAAGCAATAAAAAATTATGATATCACAAAGTTTCCAAGACCAAGTGCAACAGTTGATATGGTAATTATTAAATCCGCAAATAAAGTTGCAACTGAAGACGAAAAATGTTCACCTGATGAAGTTCTTCTAATTCGTAGAAAGAATTTTCCATATAAAGGTTTTTGGGCTTTACCAGGTGGTTTTCTAGATATTAATGAAGATGAAAGTCTTGAAGAAGCTGCAACTCGTGAATTAATGGAAGAAACAGATATTTCATTTAATTTTAAACCAATTGACCAATTTAGAACATATTCAAATATTGGAACAGATCCAAGAGGCAGAATTGTTGATACAGTTTATGTTGCTAAAGATCTTAACTGGTGGCCAAAAGCTGGTGATGATGCATGCGAATTTGGTTGGTTTAAAATGACTGAACTTCCAAGAATGGCATTTAATCATCGTCAAATTATTGATGATTTATTAAGAGCAAAATATGAGCATTGATTTTTTAAATCGAGAAAATATTTTATTTGTTTGTGATTGTGGGGATGTAACACATCAATTTGTTGTAATAATCGACAATTACAAAAATAGTGATCCTGAAGTATTTGTTGAAGTAAAATTAAATCCACTTCCATTTTGGAAGAGATTAATTCATGGAATTAAATATATTTTTGGATATAAATGTCGTTTTGGTGATTTTGATGAAATTTGTTTAAATAAATCACATATTTCTAATTTAGAAAAAATTGTTGAGACATTAAAAAATATTAAGGAATAAATATTATGGCATTAACTGAAATTAAGGGTAATGAAATTTATAAAATTTCTGGAACAGAAATAGTACAACTTGATAAAAAACTTTCTGACGTTCTTTCTGATCTTTCATTTATTAAAAGACAAGTTCGAGAGGCATTTGATTTACTTTCAAATAATCCAGAATCAATGCCATATTTTGTTGCAAGAATTGCAATGGTTTTAGATAATGCAAATACTGCATTAATACATTTTCATAATTTAGAATTAAATAAACTTGGTGCTGGTCTTAATTTTGAAAAAATTGATAATGATATAAATTAAAAAAATGATACATATTATAATACTTTGTATTGCTGCAATTGTTGGATATATTGCTGGAAGGTATTTTTAAATGATATGGTGGATTTTAATAATTGTCATTATTTATTGTATTATTGATGATTGGGGTCGTTAATGTTTAAATTAGAATACCAAAAAATAATATCTGAAACATCAGAATATAAGTTAATTGAAACAAATTATAAATCAATTAAAGACAATATTGAAGAAATTGCATTTAATTGGAATGAAAATATTAATTTGAAAAATTTTTTTAAATTAGAAAATTGCAATAATATTAAATGGTTTTGTCTTATTGATTGTGCTTCTAATAATGTTGTTGCATGTCAAGGAACATTTGAAAATATTGATGTAATTGATAATAAGCAAATGCTTATTGCTGATGGTAGTTTTTTATTTTCTATCGGTGGAAATAATTACGGAATTAAATTACTTAAGTTAATTGTAGAATATTATCAAAAATGTAAAGCTAAAAAGTTTTCATTTATTGTCGATCCAACTGCAAAAATAAGTTTATTTGTTCATTATTATAAACATCTTAATGATAGTTGGGTATTTAATATTGATGAAAATAAATTTTGGAAAAGTATTAGATTTACAAAATATTTTTATTAAAGGAAATTATAATGACTAGACTTGAAAGATACAAGGATATTTTGATTCCAGTTGACGATGTTTCCTATGTGGAATACAGGAAGCCGAAGAAGAATGCTTGGTCAACCGATGGGGATGACAATGCTGGAACCTATGTTCATGTCAGGGATGGCTATGTGTACGGTTCCATAAAGATAGGTAAGAAGAATCTTTTGGACGATTTCAAGAAGTGGTATGACGAAACGATGAAGAGAATTGGTAAAGGAGAAGAAACTGGAATTTGGCAATGGACTTATCTTAATCCAACTGATAGTGAAAAACCATTTGATGTTAGTCCACATACCACTTGGACTTCTACAACTACAGTTCAACATGACGGAATTGAGCATCCACTATGATTAGAAGATTTTGGGATGAGTTTGGATTTTTGATTATTATTTTTCTGATTGTAGCGGCCGTGCAGGTTGTCTTTGGACTTTTGATAAACTATCAGGAGAAACATCCGCTTACATATAAGGAATTTGATGGACATGAATATGTTATTTACCATGTTGGTCCTAGAGAAGGATTCACACATTCTCCCAATTGTCATTGTCTCACAAATAGGTTTAATATAACCGGAATTGGAAATAGCTATGAATAAAAATAAAGGCATGAAAAATCAGTATGTCCTTCCAGAAGATGAGGTTATGGATATAAAACTTGCTCGTGAAATGACTAAGCTGAATTTTGAAAAGGCTTGTGCAGACATCTATTCGCAGATAGTCGCTGAAATTGCACATAATGCGAGAATGGGTTTATCTGTATGTGTTGTTAATAATATAGGTGCAGATGACAATATTAAGGCATGGTTGGATGAAAAATTAAGAGGTAAAGGATTTGAAGTAGAGTGGGACCTTGAAGATGACTTTTCCATTAGTACCAAATGTAGTGTGCAATGGTATGAGGAGTAGTAATGGCTAACGTATATCTTGAACCAATCATCACTGATGCTAGGGACAGTGTATATTTAACAAGCCATCCAGAGAAATTCTTCAAGGCAATGGATGCTTTGAAACCTTATATTATGACAGTTGTTTTTAATGATCGTGCTAATTTTAGATTGATACGAAATGAAACTATTGACTTAATAGGGTTGCGAAAAAAGTTAAAACATCTTAACAATCTTGGATATAAAACTAACATCACATTTTCTGTTAGAATTTTTATGGGAAGAGTTGAACTTGAGATGTCTGACTTGGTAATTTCATGGTGATTGAACAGAGGAAAAAATTATGAACTACATACCAAGTTACAAAGATCACGATTGCGCTGAAGAGGAATTTGATGCCTATAAGCTAAAGAAATCAAATATAACTTTCGATCTTTCAGAAGAGACCCTTTTGTTTCTGTTAAGATGTGCTATCGATGCAGCTGATTTTGATGAACGTGAAAAAGGCTTTTATGATTCTGCAAAGAAAACTAGGGAGATGATTTCCTCTATAGTATTCAAAATAAATCAAAAAATTGGCTATGAAAAATACCGCTTCTCAAACTTCCGTGGAGATTACTATTTAGAGGAAGTTAAAAGAGACAAGGATGGTAAACAATGACACGAGAATGCAATGGACTTCATATTGCAAAATTGTTTCTTGACTATTGTTTTAGTGTAAGTGATATGCTTACACTCAATCCTCCAGACGAAATTATTAAGAACTTGAAGGATTATGCGCTAAAGATATGTGATGACTGTGGAGGGGCAATGTGTGATATTAATTGTCCTGTTTTGAGATATATTGAAGACATGGACAGATGGCTTAAAGGTGAAAGAATTATTAAGGAAGGATAGAATAATGACAGAAGAAGAATTTTTAAAACTGATAAATGATTTTGTTCGCGGTCAACTATGCGGTTCAGAAAATTGGAGATACTCTTGTTTTTCCATAAGAAAAGAAATTAACCCACGTGGACGAAGAGAGATTGTGATTCAGTACAATCCATACAAGGTCGAAAACAATGAGGCAAAAGAGGTCAAAAAGACGTTAGTGAGAAATTGCGACGTTGGCACTGTCGCGGAGCAGATGAATCGGTTTGAGGAATACTGCAAAGCACATGAGCCTTGTGAGAGTTATCCGTTGGACAGGCCGCGAGTCTGTCCATCATGCGGAGTGGATTGGGCGCAAATGCCATACAAACCAACTGGAGAATAAAATGACAGAAACTGACACTTATCTTTTTTCAAGAATGCGCGACGAACTAGTGTCGCAGAACAAGAAACTCACCCAGGTTGTCGAGCAACTTGAAGCGCAGACAAAATTGCAGGAGGGAATCTTCAAGCAACTATATCTACTTTGCCAGATGACAAGTAGAAGTTCGACAGATGGGAAATTTGAGATTGCCAGTGAATCCGAAGAAGTATTTATGAACACTCCAATGTCAAAGTTAGAGTATGATGATAAAAATGATTATGAAACTTACGAATCCATACTACTAAAGAGATACACGGATGAAACTGGAGAAGTGGTTTATTTTTCCGAATCAAATGATAAATTTATAAAGTGGATTTTAAGAAATATCAAGAACCATGTCAAAGAAGAATCGAAACAAGAAAACTAAAGAAAGAAAATAATATGACACGCAATGAACGGCGACTTACATTTGCATATTCTAAGCTGTGTGATATTGCGAACCTGATTATCATTTGTAAGGATCTTTTATGTGCGCATGCATACGACAAGGAACTTCTCAAAGACCAGAAAGTGCTTGCCATGTGGTATAAACTTATTGACATTGAAAAGCAATTTACTAAATTGCGAGATGACTTTGGAACCGTTGTCGATTCGATAACAAAAGACAATGATGAAAACTAAATGTAGTAAAAACAATTTGGAATCTGGGTTCGATGACATGATGAATGTTACTCTTGAATATGAGTTTCTTAAAAAACAGAAGAAACCAATTCCTAATGAACTTCGGAAAAGACTTAAAAATGTTTTTAACTGGTTGTATAATCTTTCAGACAAAGATTATTTAAAGTTAATTGGATAGGAAGAATTATGACAGTAAGGGAACTGAGAGATAGGCTTGACGAACTAATCAAGCGAAATGAAACATACGGAAACGCTCCAGTTTATTATGATGACGCAGAATTGAACCTTATGCCAATCGAGGCAGATGAGGTTCATGTAGTTCAAGCTCTTCAACAACCAAACTTTAGGCACGATCATTTGGACCCAGGGAATGTCTTCTGTTCCTTGAATATCAATAGGTATGATCGTGAGGAACTTGACTATTGGACTGGCGGCGCAATGGTTATCCCTCCGGACATTCTGAAAAATCGCCGCGAAGACGTAATGAAGTATGTTGCCGAATTTATAATGGATGAGGTTTTCAAATACAATTACGCCATGGAGTTCGATCGGCAATTCAAGAATGTTCAATATACTGATGAGACTAAGGAGAGAATGAAAATTTTCTTTCAGGGGTTTGGGGACAAGGTTGATGAAGAATTTGACAGACCATTTGGTTGGGGCGAAACCTTGTCAAATAGTTTTACCACGAACGAAGTTGCCAAAATTAGAGAATGGGCTAAGAAAGCTCCATTCAATGTAGAGTTATCTGGAAATAAAGAAGACACAATTTCATTTTGAGGAAACATTATGCAAGCAATGACTTTTAAGATTGGATTTGCCCATGAGAGGCAACTAAAGACATTTCTCAAACTGCTCCGAGCCATGCAGTTTTGTGGAAACATTGGGCATAGCACCTCATTCAATGTAGATGTTGATGGTGATGGGGCATTCGATATGGATGTCGAAGTGATTGGTGAAAACGGAGAAAAAACAAACCTTCGGGAATTTGTCAAACTCGATGATAAGTCCTATTGGGAAGCTGTCAAGGAACATCGAAAGTGGAGTAGTAGGGATGAACTGGATTTTGGATTTGAATAGGAGAATGTGGTTATGAAGAACTTGATAGTTATAGATAAAAACAAATTGATGGATTCATATTGCAAGGTTCAGACAGCATTGATTGCTGAGACAGAGGCAAGAATGGAGCATGAACGATGCAATTCTAAAACTGAACGTGAGAAGAAGGCATTTTTTGATTTGATAAACAACGCAGAAAGTCTTGATGCTTTGCATGGCGATAGCCATGCCGCTGAAAATGATCCAGTGACGGAGAATATTGATGTTGAGGCACCGCGTGAAGAATTGGAGGCACTGAAAGCATGGACCAAGACAATTCAAATAGACAAGCCGGACAGAATTTATACCAACGAGCAGATAATCAAATCTGTAAAAGGAGAACTTGGAAGCGAGCATCGAAACGATACCGCCGCAAAAGATTATTTTGCAAGGTTGGCAAATAGAATCGAATACTATGGTTTGACCGATAAGAATTTTGCAGATAATCATCCATATTGGCGGTCTTATGTCGCATATATTCGGCAAGGAGATTTTCCAAACCCCGGAATCAACAGAAATACATACGAGTTTGCATCCATGCTCAATAGAGCCATTGAAATCCTTCAAGACGTAAAGGAATAGGTGGCATCATATCATTTATCAATGAAACTAAAAATCAGAAGTTTATTAGTTGAGGAAAATAAAATATGACTAAAAAACAACGACTAGATTTGGCTAGGAAATTTTTTAGACAGGTGATTTTGTCTGTAGAAGCCATAACAGATGATGAGATTTATGCTGAGATTGATCCAGATTATAAATTTGGAGATACATTGCCAACTGAATTTAATAATGAAACAATTATAGAAGTCATACGACTTGGATTTAAGGAAAAATACAAAGATGAATTAGGAATATAGAAACAACAATTATAATGTGATAATTGTCAATTTTATAACTAAAAAATAAAAACGACTAAAAATGAAATAATATGAAAGATATTTCTGAAATAATTGATAATACGATTGACAATATTGAGAAACATTTTGATAATTTGTCTGAAACAATTTATAAACGTTTAGATGAAGACATTGCAAAAGCTGAAAATGTTAAGATAATTCAAGTTGGTAATGATAATAAAGATTTTTCATTATTAGATCGGCTTCTTTATTTTGCTGTTGGTTTTGCAGTAGGTTTTATAATTCAACAATATTTAATTTAAAAAAAAATATGAAACAATTTTATATATTTTTATTGGTATTATTTTTTATACCAATATTTTTATTTGCTAATGAATTTTTTTATCAACAAGATGAATTAAAATCTGGATATATTATTGCTGAAGAGGTTTATTTGACAAATAATATTATTGAATTGCCAACAAATAAAGTTGAAATTTTAAAATTTACACCAAATTTTAAATTTTTAGATGCTGGAGATATTCATTGTATAGTTGATTTTTTTATTCAATATTGTCAGGTTTCTACAAATTTTTGTAATTATGATTTTGCTAGAAATAAAAATAATAATATTTTAGATGAATTACAAATTCATTTTATAGATAAAAATACAAATAATATACTAACAATTCCATGTATAAATAATGGTCAAGATATGGTTTGGGATATGGAATGTAGCAGATTAGTACAGCTTTATGGATCATTTATTTTTACATATGGAAGATGTGAACAATTAAAAAATTATGCAATAGGTTTTTATATTAGTGATAAATATGGAAATTTACTAGATGATAACAATAATAAAATTTATCATATTTTATCAGAAAACGAACGACAAGCATTAATAGAAAAACCATTTTTAAAAATGAAAAACGTTTTTTATACAGTTAACAAACAATAATGTTTTTGATATAATATTTATGTAATAAAAAATTATGTTAGTACTTAACGCAGAACCTGTTGCAGGAATGACAATTGGAGAAACAATTCGAGATGCATTAGAATTATCAAATAAAACTAATTGCTTAATTAAAATTATTATCAATGACATTCCAATAATTATTTCTGATAATCCAATTTTTGGATATTGCAAAGAAGCAAGAATTAAGTATTTTTATGATAGTTATTATGAAATTTTAAATAATAAAAATAGGAAAAAACATCATGTTCGATCAAAACATCGATAAAATTTTAAGTGAGTATCTAATTAATGTATTAGATATTAAAATTCCTTGGAGTGGAATTACAACACTTAAGGAAAAAGATATACAGCGTAGAAAATTACATGATAAATTAGTTACTAAACTTAAACTTGATGATCGTGAAATTATAAGTAAATGCGCAGAAGCTGCATATCGGCAATATATTAAAACTCCAACATTGCAAAATGCAAAATATGCATTTTATCATGAATTTAATGTTTTACTTGGAAAAAATCCATTAACACCTGAACAAGAAGCAGATATTACTGAATGCTATAATTTGCTTTTAAATACAGAGAATCCAGATAAGCCTAAACAAAAATACGATAAAATTAAGCAAAAATTCTTTAAGTATTGTGATACAGTAAGAATAGAATATTATAAAAATTTATATAAAAATTATATTACTGATTTTGAAAAGAAGTCTGCTGATGAGTTATTTGAATTATTGAAAACAATTCCTGACAAGTACAAAAAATTGTATCTACAAATGGATAAAAGAATTTCTGAATGGTTTGACTGGGAATATTCAATGAATTATGATATTGGAACTGGAATTGGCATGACTTTTTATGATATGAGATGGTATTTTTGTGCAGGTGATTTTTATCATGATTATCGTAAAAGAGTTTCAGTTGTTATAGACGGAATTAAAAAATGGAAGGCTGATAAAGCTCAAATTGAATGGGCAATTAATACAATTGCAAAATTTTTTGTTTGGTTTAATGGTGTAGAAGAATATTTAAATACACCGTATGAAAAATTAGTTAAAATCTTTTTATCTTTTAATGATGAGGAGACAACAAATGACAAAGACTGAAAAACTACTATTTCTTGCAATTAGATATGGTCATGAAGAAACAATTGATCGTTTAGATTTTATTTTATTTGTTATTTTAGTATTTGGATGGAAATTAAATATTTGTGAATGGTATTGGCCTGCTATAATGGCAGTTATAAATATTTTTCAATTTTTTTATGGATTATTTTTTGGTTATGAAATGAAAAAATTAATGAAAGAAATGTTTGGAACATTAGATGAAAATCAAATTCCAACTACTGATACAGAAGAAAATAAGGATATCTAATGTTAGAAGAATTAAATTCAGAATGTTTTTTGTATGAAAATCATGAAAGTGATTTTGGTGGAGCATTAGATTTATCATATAATGTATTTTCAATAATTCCAGAATCAAAAGATTTTGAATTACATAATGCATTAAGAAAATATGCAGTTGGTTGGTGTGACGCACAAAGGCTTAAATATAAACCAATGTTTGGTTATGTTGCAATTATGTGTGAAAAAGATGGGTATCGTTTTTGGTTTCATATTATGCAACAAACATTTAATGAAGTTTTTGGAAAATAATTATGACAAAAGAAGAAGCTGAATTAATTGTGGCAATGATTTATAAAGAACTTCGTAGAAATGATTTAACTGAATTATGTGAAGAGTATGGTATTTCAGTTGAAAAACTTGATTTATTTTTATCTTATGCACTTTCAGCCATTAGTAATTTAAATAATAATTAAAATATGAATATTTTAAAAAGATTTTTTAAACGAATTCAAGAAAAAAGGCAAGAACAGCGTGATTTTTATGAATTTATGCATCGTAATTTAATTATTGATTATGGTTGTGGAGCAGCAGTATATTTAATTGTAGAGCGTATTCATGGTGATTATGAAAAATATGGAATTTTAAATTTAAATATAAATTCTGATTTTTATCTTTGCACATATTCAATTTCATTTTATTGGAATAAAATCAAATTTTTGTGTAATGGATATAATGCAAAATCTATTATAAAAAAATATGATATTCCTGCTGATTTGCATGATGATTATTGGGTTAATTCATTAGATCTTTATTATAATGGTGTAAAAATAACTGATATTATTAAAAAACGAAACATTGTAAAAATTTTTGTTGAATCAATTAATATTGAACAATCAAATATAATAACTGATACAAATACATATATTGACAATTTAATTGCAACAAATTTACATAAGGCAAAAGACAATGCGTGATCCAAATAGATTAGAGTCATTATATAATAAAATTGCACAATTACATAAAATGGTTCCAGATCAACGAATTTCACAATTTTTAATTAATGTTTTAAGTGAATTTAAAATTGATCCATTTTATTTAGAAGATAATGAATTTGTAGAAAAACTTGAAAAAATTGTTTCAAATTGGATTTCTACATTTAAAGAAAAATAATATTTTATTGTTAACTTTTCTTATACAATTTGTTATAATATAAATAACAAAAAATAATAAGGTTAACTATGAGTAAAAGAATTATTCTTGAAGGTGCGGATCATTGTCCATTTTGCGGATGTGAAAAGATTTTTCTAAAAGCTGAGTCAGTTAAGTGGGCTGATATTGACCCAATCACTAGACAGTGGTCTGACGGTTACAGAATAAAGGCAGCTGGACAATGCGCGAAGTGCCATATTAGAGGACCGTATGTCTATTCTGCGCCACAGAAGCATAGACCTGAGCCTGACGAAGACTTGATTGCACAGGTCATTGCAAAGTGGAATGAGAGGCATTAAAATGGCAATCGATATTGATAAAATAAAATCAGAAGAATATTTATGCAAGCTTTGTAAAGTTTGGCTTGAACTTCAGCAAAAACTCACTAATGAAACAAATGATGATGCAGCTAAAAGACTTGTAAATGATATTTCATTGTATAGTGATGAAATTGCAGTTCGTTTAATTGAATCACTTTTTCCAAAAGAATATAAAGCATGGTTAAATAATGTTTATAATAAACTTGATAAAACAGCCTAAGATAATATAAAATAAATATAGGAAGTAATAATGGCTACCTTATTTAACGCTAGTAATATTTTAAGATTTTCTCCAAATACATATGAACGACCATGGTGGCCAAAACCAGATCATTTTTATTTTTATCAAAAAAACGATTATGAAGGAGATAAAGATCCATGGTGGTGGAAGAATGAGACACTAAATAAAATTGTGCGATTTTATCATAGTGTGGTTGATTATATTCGTATTGATATTTTTAAAAA
>Ga0247611_10007433_pt1 | contig 13777 bp, 11 predicted proteins | sample 177DNAGHGhighgp2_FD_192422 | JGI IMG/M metagenome (GOLD analysis project Ga0247611, IMG submission 192422) | Sheep rumen microbial communities from Palmerston North, Manawatu-Wanganui, New Zealand - 1770 DNA GHGhigh gp2 | ecosystem: Host-associated > Mammals > Digestive system > Stomach > Rumen...
TAAAGTAGAAAAAGCTCATGTTGATAAGAAACCAATGACTTACTTATATAATGATGGAAGTAATTATATATTTATGGATTCAGAAACTTATGAACAAGTTGAAGTACCAGAATCTAAATTAGAAGATGAAAAGAAATTCTTAAAAGAAAACTTAGAAATTACAATTAAATTTTATAAAGGTGAAATTATTGGTTTAGATTTACCAGAAAAGATTGAATTTGAAGTTATTGATACAACTGAAGCAGTTAAAGGTAATACAACTAATAATGCTCAAAAAGACGCTACTATTGAAACAGGATATACTGTTAAAGTGCCTTTATTTATTAATCAAGGTGAACATATAATTATATCTACAGTAGATGGTAAGTATTCATCAAGAGCTTAAGTAATCAGAAATGATTACTTTTTGTTTTGTAAATAAAATTGTAAATAAGTATTATATTTACTTTATGTTTACATATGTACATAGTATAATTATTATATGAAAGAGGAGTATAGGATATGAATAATGTTACAAAAAACAATAAAAAAGTATATATAATTGCTATAGTATTAGCTTTAGCTTTAATAGTAACAATAGTCTCAACATCATATGCATATTTCACTGCTAATATAAATAATAATACTACTAATAATACAGTAGTAACTACAGGAACAATGAAAATAGAATATACTGATGGAACTGAAATAAGTTTAGAAAAAGCACTTCCAGGTACATATGTAGAAAAGACATTTAAAGTAAAAAATGTAGGAACACTAGAAACTACATATGATATATATTTAAGTGATTTGATAAATACATTTGTTGACAAAAGTGATCTTACATATACATTAACATCAAATGATGGTGGTGAAAGTGTAATGGAAACTCAAATGCCTGATGTATCAACAAAAATTGTAGATTCAAAAAGTATTGGAATTAATGAAGAACATAATTATACATTAAGAATAGACTTTAAAGAAACAAATGATAATCAAGATGATAATAAAGGAAAAATATTTTCAACAGTTATAAGAATAAATGAAGTTAAAATTGGAATTAAAGATAGTGTAATTGGATCAATAATGAATAAAAATTACTCAAATGAAAATAGTTTAGATTCATATACAATAGAAGAGATGACATACCCTGTTAGAGTATATAGTTATTCAGGTAATCAAGAATGGACAACATCTACTGTTCCAAATGGTGGAATATTTGGTGAAGCGGCAGATATAGCAACTGAAAGTACGAATGCACAAAGAATGGTAATAGTAAAAGTAGATGGTGATTTAACAATAGGAGAAGGCGTAACAATACAACCATATTATTCAAGTTATGGTGGACCAAAAGGATTTGCATTAATTGTATCTGGAACATTAACAAATAATGGAACAATAGATAACTCACACGGGGCAAAAGCAGAAGGTGAAAAAGTTTATTTATGGCAAAATCTAACTTATGAAAATGAAAATGATAAGTACGAATTTGTGCCAGCTGAAGGTGGTGCTGGTGCTGGAACAAAGTATGCTTCGGGTACAAATGTAAGATATGCTGGAGCAAATGGAAACTCAAGCACTGTTATGCGTGGCACTGGAGGCGGTGGATCTGGTAGTGTTTTCTCACAGTGGTCTCAAGCATCCTCTACATCTGGAGCTGGTGGAAAAGGTACAAGTTATTCTGGAGGAGCTGGAGGAGGAGCAGCAACTAGTTCTAATGGTAGTAGTTCTACTGGTGGAGCAGGTTCAAGTTACGGAGGTGCTGGTGGAAATGGTAGCACTCATATAAAAGCTAATACTTCTCAAACTCAAGGTGCTGGCGGAGGAGCAGGAAACCCTGGTGGAATAGGTTCTTCAAATAGTTATAATAATAATAATTTTTCTGGACCTAATGGAACAGGTGGATTATTAATTATTTATGCAAATAATGTGTTTAATGGGGTAAATGGTACAATAACAGCAAATGGTCATACTGGTGGAGGAATTCGTGTTACTTCTTCGACATGTAATTATAGTTCTTATGGTGGATCATCTGGAGGAGGTTCTATAAATATATTTTATATAAATCAATATATAAATAATAATACATCGTCAAATAATGGTATATCTTCTTTAGGAGGAATTTCTAATACACAAAATTGTGATAACTATGGTGGTGCTGGTGGTAATGGTTCTATAACAATAGGATCAGTAGAATCTGGAAATTTTGTAGTAAATTCATAACTGTAAAATTGTGTAAACTTAACGTAAAAGTTAAGTTTTTTTTATTTCTTTTATTTACATTTAAATAATAATTAGATAAAATAAATATGTACAGTGGTACAAAGTGGAAGAAAGTGGGGAATAACTATGTTTATGGGTGAATATCAACATAACTTAGATGAGAAATCTAGAATTGTTATTCCAAGTAATTTTCGTTATGAATTAAAAGATAACTTTGTTATTGCTAAAGGATTAGAAAAGTGTTTATATATCTTTTCTAAGAATGAGTGGGATAAAGTTGTCTCAAAATTAGAAGAACTTCCTTTCACTAAAAAAGATGTTCGAATCTTCAAACGTGCATTTTTCTCTGGAGCTTCTAGTGTAGAACTAGATAAATCTGGACGTATTGTTATTTCTTCCAACTTAAAAGAATATGCCAAGATAAATAGAGAATGTGTAATCATTGGAGCAGGAGACAGAATTGAAATTTGGGATAAAGATGAATGGAATAATTTCATGAAGAATTATGAAGATAAGTTTGAAGATATTGCTGAAAACTTACTTATGGATGATAATTTATGAAACATTTCTCAGTCTTAAAAAAAGAGTCAATTGAAGGACTAAATTTAAAAAAAGATTCTATTGTTGTAGATGCAACTTTAGGTTATGCAGGACATTCATCTGAAATTTTAAAAAATATTCCCAATGGTCATTTATATGCTTTTGATCAAGATAAAGAAGCAATCAAGTATTCTAAAGATATCTTAAGTAAAATAAGTGATAACTTTACAATCATTCATTCTAACTTTATTAATTTAAAAGAAGAATTAAATAAGTTAGGTATAGAAAAAGTAGATGCTATACTTTTTGACTTAGGAATATCTAGTCCTCAAATTGATGATGCAACTAGAGGATTTAGTTTTCAAAATGATGCTAAACTTGATATGAGAATGAATCAAGAAGATGAATTATCGGCATATGAAGTAGTTAATAATTATGCTTTAGATGAACTAATTGATATTTTCTATACATATGGTGAAGAAAAATTTAGTAAAGTTATTGCTAAAGAAATTATTAATTCAAGACCAATTAGTACTACTAAAGAATTAGTAAATGTTATTGAATCTGCTACTGGTAAAAAATACTTTAATTTACATCATCCAGAAAGAAATATATTTCAAGCTATTAGAATTGAAGTGAATAAAGAATTAGATGTACTTAAAAGTGTTTTGCCTGATGCAATTGATTTACTTAATACTGGAGGTAGAATAAGTGTTATAACTTTCCATTCTCTAGAAGATAGGATAGTAAAAACGATTTTTAAGAATAATAGTGAAATTAACGAAATGGTTAAGGGGCTTCCAGAGATTCCTGATGAATATAAACCAAAGATAAAATTGATAAATAAGAAACCAATTCTTCCAAGTGAAGAAGAAATAGATGAAAACTCTAGAAGTAAGAGTGCAAAATTAAGAGTAATAGAAAGGGTTTGATTAATATGAAAAAAACAAGAAAGAGAAAAACAAGATTAAAAGGGGAAAGATTTTTAATCATTGCAATATTTATGCTTGCTATTGCAACACCACTTTTAAATGTCTTTACACAAGCAAAACTTTCTGAATCAAATATTGAAGTTGAAAGATTAAAAGAAGAAATAGATTATCAAAGCAATATTAATGAATCCTTAAATATGAAAATAAATGAATTAGCATCTCTTGATAAAATAAGAGAAGTTGCAACTGAAGAAGGTTTAACTTATAATAATAATAATATTAAAGTTATAGAAGGTGAATAATAATGCAAAAGAAAAGAACTATAAAGATTCATATCCCAGTGGTTATAATTCTTATAGCTTCTTTTTTGTTTGCTGCTTTAAGAGTTGGACAAATAGCTATATCACGTGAAGTTGATGGAGTAGATATAGCTGAATTTGCTAAAAATAGAAATACTACTACTAAGAGTTTATATGCATCACGTGGTAGTATATATGATGTTAATGGTGAAACATTAGCTCAATCAGTTAATTCATACACTGTTGTTGCTTATCTTTCTGAATCTAGAACAAAAGATATTAAAAATCCAAGACATGTTATTGATAAAGAACGTACTGCTCGAGAATTATCACCAATTATCAATATGAGTGAAGAAGATATAATGGCTAGATTAAATATGAAAATGGCTAGTGGCGCAACTCCATATCAAGTAGAATTACGTCCTGGAGGTGCAGCAATATCTGAACTTCATAAACAACAAATTGATAGTTTAGAATTACCTGGAATAGGTTTTATAAAGAGCACTAAAAGATATTATAAAATGGCAACGCTTGCTCCATATATTGTTGGTTATGCAAGAGCAGATGATGATGGTAAAATAAATGGTGAAATGGGTATAGAAAGTTATTATAACTTTGAATTAACTGGTGAAGATGGTTCATCTACATATGAAACTGATGCTTATGGATATAGACTTCCAAATTCAACGGAAAAAAGAATTGAACCTAAAGAAGGTAAAGATATATATTTAACAATTGATTCTAATATTCAAATGTTTTTAGAACAAGCAGTTCAAGGTTTATCGGATAAAAATAAAATGTCATGGTTAACATTTACTATTGCCGATGCTAAAACAGGTGCTATACTTGGAAGTGCATCTAATCCAACATTCAATTTAAATAAGCAAGATATGACATCATATTTAGATCCGATGGTATCATATCAGTATGAACCAGGTTCAACTATGAAAATATATGCATTTTTAGCTGCGATGGAAGCAGGTAAATATAATGGAAGTGATACATATCAAACTGGCGAATTAAAAGCTGGAGATTCTATAATTCACGACTTCAATGAAGTAGGATGGGGTAATATTACTTATGATGAAGGATTTGCAAGATCTTCAAATACTGCTGCTGGTAGACTTGCTTTAAAAATTGGATCAGAAAAATTAAGAAGTTTTTATGAGAAAGCTGGTTTTGGTAAAAAAACTGGTATAACTTTACCAGGTGAAGTAGATGGTACTATTAAGTTTACTTATGAATCAGAAATAGCAACTGCTGCATTTGGTCAAGGTATAACAACAACACCAATTCAAAACATTCAAGCACTAACTATGATTGCAAATGATGGGGTAATGTTAAAACCATATATCGTGGATAAAATTGTAGATCCAGGTACTAAGGAAGTTATTTATCAAGGTGGTAGAGAAGAAGTTGGACAAGTTGCATCAAAAGATTCAATTGATAAAATAAGACAATTAATGTCCGATGCTATCTATTTAAATTTAACAGATGCTAGATATTATCAACCAGATAATATTAAATTGATAGGAAAGACAGGAACGGCTAATATTCCGTCCCCTAATGGTGGTTATTTACCTGCAAGTGCTTCAAGTCCACTTAATTATGTCAGATCATTTGCTGGTCTTTTCCCAGCCGATGATCCAAAATATGTTATGTATGTATCTGTTAAACAATTTGATGGTAGTATAAAAAAATTAGCTGATGCTGTTAAGACAGTTGTTGAAGAAGTTGCTAAGTATAAAGATATCGATGAAAAAGAATATGATAGATATGATCAAGAAATAGTAACATTAGATAATTACTTAAATACATCTATTGAGGAAACAGAAGAAAAATTAAAAGCATTAAGATTAACACCAATTATAGTTGGTGATGGTAAATATGTAATAAATATTTATCCTAAAAAAGGAAATAAAGTCTTAGCGGGAAGTAAAGTATTTATTAAAACTTCTCAAAGCAACTATACTATGCCAGATGTTACTGGATGGTCTGAAAATGAAATAATAACATTTTGTAACTTTATAGGATTAAGATATAATATATCTGGATATGGAAGAATTACAACACAAAGTATTGAAGCTAAGGCTCAAATAGATAGTGATAGTGTATTAACTGTAGAATTAAATTAAAAAACTAGTCATTTGACTAGTTCTTTTTATTATCTATTATAGAATTCTACTACTAGAGATTCATTAATTTCTTGATTTAATTCACTTCTTTCAGGTAATCTTAAATATTTACCTGTAAGTTTTGCCTTATCAAATTCAACAAATTTAGGTGTTCCTAAAGATGTTTCAACAGCTTCTTTAATTGCTGGATGATCAAGTGATTGTTCTTTAACTGTAATAACATCTCCTGGTTTACATTGATATGAAGGAATATCTACTTTAATTCCATTAACAACAATGTGACCATGATTAACTACTTGTCTAGCAGCTCTTCTTGTTTTAGCCATTCCAAGACGATAAACAATATTATCTAATCTTGATTCTAATAAACATAAGAAGTTTTCACCAGCGATACCAGCCATTTTTTGTGCTTTTTCAAATGTCTTTCTAAATTGTTTTTCTGATAAACCATACATAAATCTAATCTTTTGTTTTTCTTGTAACTGAACACTATATTCACTTGGTTTTCTTCTTCTATCATTTCCATGAATACCAGGTGCATATGGTTTCTTAGCTAAGTCTTTACCATTTTCTAAAGTAGAAAAACCTAAACGACGAGATTTTTTATATTGTGGTCCTGTGTATCTAGACATAAATATTTCTCCTTTCTTAATTATATTTGCTACTAAAAAAGGAACGCTATTTAATTAAAAGGGGAGTTTATCTTAGTATTTTCTCTTTAGGCAGTAAAGATACTAATACGCTAATATTTAGAGATAAACACATCTTTTTCTTAAAATAACACTGCCAAATTAAGTTGCAATAATAATTATACTATAATTTAATAATATGTCAAATGTTTTTAATATAATAATATTATGTCAATATTATGTTAAATGCCTTTAATTTAAGGCACTTTTATGTTATTATTAATTAAGGTGAGAGTATGGCAAAATCAGAATACAATGAGAAGAGTATAAAGATTCTTGAGGGTTTGGATGCCGTTAGAAAAAGACCAGGTATGTATATTGGCTCTACTGATAAGAGAGGTATGCATCATTTAGTATGGGAAATTGTTGATAATGGGATTGATGAAGTTATCAATGGTTATGGTAACTATATTAAGATTATCTTAGAAAAAGATGGATCTGTTACTATAGCTGATAATGGTCGTGGTGTTCCAATTGGAAAACACGAAAGTGGTAAATCTACACCTGAAGTAATTTATACTATTTTGCATGCTGGTGGTAAATTTGAAGAAGGTGGATATAAAGTATCTGGTGGTCTTCATGGTGTTGGTGGTAGTGTCGTTAATGCTCTTTCATCATGGATGGTAGTTACTATATCAAGAGAAGGTAAAATATCCCAAATTAAGTTTAAAGATGGTGGAAAAGTTGATTCACCACTTAAAACTATAGGTACAACTAATAAAACAGGTACTATAGTTCAATTTATGCCAGATAAAGAAATATTCAAAAATTGTAATTTTTCGTTTACAACCATATCTGAAAGGATGCAAGAAAGTGCATTCTTAAATCCTAACCTTACTGTTGAAGTAGTAGATATGGAAGATAATTTAACTGCTAAATATCATTATGATAAAGGTTTAGCAGCTTTTGTTGAATATGTTAATGAAAATCAACATCCAATTAATAAAGTTGTACAATTTAATGCAGTTAAAAATAGAATAGATGTATCTATTGCTATGCAATATACAGAATCTTATAATGAACAAATATTATCATTTGTTAATGATGTTAAGACATCTGATGGTGGATCACATGAAGTTGGTTTTAAAACAGGTCTTACAAAAGCATTTAATGAATATGCAAAAGCAAATAATATTATTAAGGGTTCATCTTTAGATGGATCTGACCTTAGAGAAGGATTAACAGCTATTATTAGTGTTAAAATTCCTGAAGATATTTTACAATTTGAAGGACAAACAAAAGGTAAACTTGGAACACCTGAAGCTAAGCAAGCTGTTGAACAAGTAATATATGAAAATTTAAAGTTTTATTTAGAAGAAAATCAAACTATTGCTAAAGCAATTTTAGAAAAAGCAGATAAATCACGTCTTGCTCGTGAAGCAGCAAGAAAAGCAAGGGAAAGTGTAAGAAAAGGCGATAAAGGAAAAAATAATAGAGAAAGAATAATATCTGAAAAATTAGCTAAGGCAACATCAAAAGATTATGAAAAGAATGAACTATTCTTAGTCGAGGGAGATTCAGCTGGTGGATCTGCTAAAAGTTATAGAGATAGGGAACATCAAGCAATCCTTCCATTAAGAGGAAAAGTACTTAATACAGAAAAAGCAAGTGCTAATGATATTGAAAATAATGCTGAGTTAAGACTTATTGAATATGCAATAGGTGCAGGTCTTGGACAAGATTTTGATTACAAAGAATCAAATTATGGAAAAGTAATAATTATGACTGATGCTGATGTCGATGGCTCACACATTCAAATACTTTTAATTACATTCTTTTATAAATTTATGAGACCTTTAATAGAACAAGGTATGCTTTATATTGCTACACCTCCTTTATACTCAGTTGAAACAGGATCTAAAGGAGAAAAAGAATATATAGCAACAGATGAAGAATTAGAAGAACGTAAAAAAACACTAAAAGGTAATTATAAATTACAAAGATTTAAAGGTTTAGGTGAAATGAATGCAGATGAACTTTATGAAACAACAATGTCACCTAAAAATAGAAGATTAATTCGTGTTACATTAGATGATGCAACTTTAGCAGAAAAAAGAATTCATACGTTGATGGGTGATGAAGTTGCTCCAAGAAAAGCATGGATTAATGAAAATGTTGATTTCACATTAGAAGATGACTTTAGGAAGTGATATTAATGGCAAAGAAAAAAGATACTGAAGTAATTATTGAAAGGATAAATGAGTTTTCTTTGGATTATATGATGGAACTTGGCTTTGGAAGATATTCAAAAGAAATTATTCAAGAAAGAGCCTTACCAGATGTAAGAGATGGTCTTAAACCGGTTCAAAGAAGAATTTTATTTGCTATGAAAAAAAGTGGTTATACTTATGATAAACCATATCGTAAATCAGCTAAAGCTGTTGGTGAAATCATGGGTAATTACCACCCACATGGTGATTCATCTATTTATGATGCATTAATTAGAATGTCTCAACCATGGAAAATGAGAGAAGTTTTCATTGATATTCATGGTAATAATGGATCAATTGATGGGGATGGACCAGCAGCAATGCGTTATACGGAAGCAAGACTTTCAAAAATTGCTGAAGTAATGCTTGAATCAATTAATAAAAATACTGTTGAAATGACATATAACTTTGATGATACAGAGTTAGAACCAACAGTACTTCCTGCTAGATTTCCAAATTTACTTGTAAATGGTTCAACTGGTATATCCGCTGGTTATGCAACTGATATTCCAACACACAACTTAGGTGAAGTAATAGATGCAACAGTAAAAAGAATTGAAAGTCCAAATTGTCGTCTTGAAACAATTATGGATATAGTTCCGGGACCTGATTTTCCAACTGGTGGTGTAATCGAAGGTAAAGAAGAACTTATTAAAGCTTATACTACAGGTAAAGGAAAGGTAGTTTTAAAAGCAGATTGTGAAATTGTTCAGGAAAAAGGAAAAAATCAAATAATTGTTAAATCTATTCCTTATGATTTAGTTAAAGAACAATTAATTAAAAAAATTATAGATATTAAATTAGATAAAAAAGTAGATGGAATTAATGATGTTATTGATGAATCCGACTTTGAAAATATGGCTAGAATTATAATTGATTTAAAACGTGATGCCGATGCTAATTTAATACTTAATTATTTATATAAGAATACTGATTTACAAGTTAATTATAATTTCAATATGGTTGCTATTGTAAATAGACGTCCTAAATATGTTGGTATTTTAGATATATTAGATGCATTTATTGAACATCAAAAAGATGTTGTTACAAGAAGAACTAAATTTGATTTAGATAATGCCAAGAATAGATTGCATATCTTAGAGGGTTTAGTTAAGGCTATATCAATACTTGATGAAGTAATTAAAGTTATTAGAGCATCTAAAAACAAAGCTGATGCTATTGAAAATTTAGTTAAAGAATTTAAATTTAGTGAATTACAAGCTAAAGCTATAGTTGAGTTGCAATTATATAGATTAACAAATACAGATATTAAAGATTTAGAAGAAGAAATGGAAAAATTAAAACAAAATATTGCAATATGGGAACAAATATTAAGCAACGAAGAAGCTTTAAAACATGTTATGATTAAAGAATTAAAATTAATTAAGAAAGAATATGCTAATCCTAGACGTACAACAATTAAGGATGAGGTAACTGAAATAAAACTAGATATGAAAGCTATGATTAAAGAAGAAGAAGCAATTGTTTTAGTTACTAATGAAGGATACATTAAGAGAGTTTCAAAAAGAGTATATGAGGCAAATAATAGTGAAGATCCTATGCTTAAACCAGGAGATTATATTACTAATATATTTAATGTATCAACACTTGATAATATATTAGTATTTACTAACTTAGGTAATTATTTATTTATACCTGTTCATATATTAAGTGAAACTAAATGGAAAGAGCTTGGAAAACATGTTAATAATATAATTGGTGGTATAACAAGTGATGAAAAAGTAATATCTTCAATAGTATTAGATAATCCAGAATCTGAAGTTACTTTATTTACTAAAAACGGTTTAGTAAAACGTACAGTTTTAAAAGACTTCATTGTATCTAGATATTCTAAGGCTATGACAGCATTTAAATTAAAAGGAAATGATAAATTAGTTAATGTTAAAAGATCTGATGATAAATCATTATTTATAACTGAAGCAGGTAAGTATTTAAATATTAATTCAGATGAAATTAGTGTTGTTGGTGTTAAAGCTTCTGGTGTTAAAGGTATTAATATTACTGATGATAAATTAGTATCTGGTATTACTTATAACGATAATGATGAATATATTTGTATTGTTACAGATAAAAAGACTGCTAAGCGAGTTAAAATAAGTGATTTAGAGCTTCATACTAGAGCTAAAAAAGGATCTAATATTATGAAGAAAGTAAAATCAACAGATTATAAAATTATTAAGGCATTTAAAACATCTACAAGAGAAAATATAACACTGGTTAATAATGAGGAATTAGAATCTATTAAAAATAGTGATGTAGCTATTATGGATTTATTATCTACTGGTTCAACTATTTCTAAAAAAAGTATAAAAGATGCATTTAATACGGTAGAACTTGAAGATTATACCAAAAAAGGTAAAAAAGAAATAAAAAATATCGAAGAAAAAGAAGATATAAACGAAATAGTTCAAGAGATAAAAGAAGAAGTAAAGGAAGAGAAAAAAGAACCAGTACAAACAAGTTTAGATGATTTCTATCAGGATTTCAAATTATAATAAAAACACCTACTATATCATAATATATAGTAGGTGATTTTTAATGAAAAAAGAAGCTTTTAAAGAATTTGCTAAATCGCATCCTGAATTAATAAATTATTTAAATAATAATAAAGATATGTCTTGGCAAAAGTTATACGAAATTTATGATATTTATGGTGAGGATGAAAATATTTGGAAAGATTATTTATCTATAAAAACAAGTAACACAAATATTTCAGAAATGATTAAAAACATTGATACAAAAAAAGTTCAAGAACATATTGGAACCGCTCAAAAAGCATTAAATCTTATCCAAGAATTAACTACTAAAGGTGGAGAAACAATAGAAAGTATAAAAGGTCCATCATTACCTAGACCAATTACTAAATTCTTCGGAGATTAATATGACGATAAATACTCAAATGAAGATATTAAATACCAAAAAACATTATCAATATTTAAAGGATAATTCAAATTGGATAAAAGAATTAAATAGAAACGATAATAATGTGTCTAATTTTTTAGAATTTGTTAAAGATAAATATTCTTTGAGAGTGACGGATAAAGTATCTGATTTTATCGATAATATAGACATGATACAAAAAGTGTTAAGTATATTAAAATAGTGTAAAGTAATGTTGACTAATAAAACTAAAATGTTATATAATTTTCATAGAATAGGTGATTAGCATGGGAAAGAAAAAAGGTTTTACATTAATTGAATTATTAGGTGTTATTGTAATACTAGCATTATTAGTTTTAATTGCTGTACCGGCAATTACTAGAATTATGACTAGTGCTACAAAAAATTCGTTTAAAAATGAAGTAAATGGAATGGTAAGTGACTTAGAAAAAGCATTTACTGAAAAAATGTCTAAAGAAGTTATTTCTACAGGTAGCAATCAAGGATGTAGCTCTACTAATGTTTATAATATAACTGCATCAGATGGTAGAGGTTACGCTTATCTTTGTATGACACTAAGCGATATGGTTAATGAGCAATTTATTAAGAAAAATTTAGGTCAGAGTTACGGTGGATACATTCAAATGTGGGTACCAGATGGTAGTGGCGCAACAATTACATTTGTTAATGTAACTAACGGAAGATATTTCATTCAAGGTAGAATGACTGAAGTATCAAAATCAGATTTTACTGCTTCACAAACTGCATATGGAGGATCTGAGGTTTCTAAACCAACTCAAGCAACTCCATGTCCAAGCACTTGTGGAACAATTCCTGCAGATTCAGTTACAAATCTACAAGACAACGGAAATAATAATAACAATAATAACAATAATAACAATGACAACAACAATACTAATAATAACAATCAAAACAATAACAATAATGATAATACTCAAACAAATAATAATAATCAATTAAATAACACTAATAGCACTAATTAGTGTTTTTTTATTTTCTTTATATTTTTTATTATTTATGATAAAATTATTATATTAGTAAAGGTGGTGTCATTAATGGATAATCAATCTGGAAATAATAATGTTAGTAGAACCACCAGTACCGAATTAGAATTAAAAATCAGAAGAGAAAGAATGAAAAATGCTAAAAGAGAGGATTCTATTGTTAAAAAGCCAAGACGATATAACCCTGTTAATTCTGATTTTAATAATCAAGAAAAAATAAATAACAATATATCACAAAATAATACTAATCCAGAATTTGCTAATAAAAATGTTAGTGATTTTCAAAATGATAATAAAAAAGCATTTGATAATAAAAACTCAGATAGTTTTGTTGACGAGGATAATATAAATGATGAAGTTACGACTTTAAATGATCAAAATAGTCAAAATGTTGACAATCAAGTAGTTCCAAATTCTAAACCACAAAGTGAGAAATTAGCAAATGAAAATGATTTGGATAATAATTCAAGTGTACCAACTCAAAATAATAAGTTAGCTTCGAGAAGAAATGCTATAAATAAAACGGATAATACTGATAATGTAACTAAAGATCCTACACAAAGAAAACTAGATAGAATTAACAATCAAAAGAAACAACAAGAAAATCAACAAAAAGAAGCTGATAATGAATCTAAACCCTTAGATTCTAAACAAAATCCATCAACTCAAAATACACCAAAAACTAAAGGAAGTGCACCTGAGGCTAAGAACACATCAACTGAATCTAAGGAAACTTCTGGTAGTAAAGCATCTAATGTTATGAATGGTATAAATAAAGTTAATCAATTAGCTAATTCTATAGGTAATTCAGTAGATGAAGGACAAAATGCTGATGAAACAATAA
>Ga0247611_10007435_pt1 | contig 13773 bp, 10 predicted proteins | sample 177DNAGHGhighgp2_FD_192422 | JGI IMG/M metagenome (GOLD analysis project Ga0247611, IMG submission 192422) | Sheep rumen microbial communities from Palmerston North, Manawatu-Wanganui, New Zealand - 1770 DNA GHGhigh gp2 | ecosystem: Host-associated > Mammals > Digestive system > Stomach > Rumen...
CTAATATTTTATATCAAAGTTCTAAAGGTTTAGAAAACGATGATTTAGGCAAACCAAGGTATATGCCTGAAATTATTGTATATGGAACTCTTATTAATGAATTAGTTAATATGTCTAATTCTGATGATTTTGCTATAAAAAATGATAAAGGAAAATATGAATTTCCAGCTTTAAACGCAATGTTACCAAAATATCCTTGGGTAAAGCAAATTATCATTGCACTTAAAAAAGATCCTCAATTAGTAAGTCAATTCTATGCTGCTTTTAGAAAAGAATTTATTCCTTATTGGATGCAATACTTTAAAGATAATAAAAGAGTAACTCTTGCTTGTAACAGAACTCTTGCCGAAGATAATATTATGAGTGATTTGTATGCCTCATATAATAAGGGTTTAAATGATTCTACTTTTCCTATATATGATATTACAGGAAATCCTATAAGAGAAAGTGCTGAAAAACTTCAAATACTCTTAAATAAAGTATACAGTATATTAAATAGTTTTAATGATTCTCAAAAAGAAGATCTTGCTCAATACATATCTGATATAAGTCTATCTTTAGGTATAAAGGTAGAGAAAACATTAGCTAAAGGTATTACTGAAAGTGAAAATGCTGAGGGAAGTATTAGAAATTGGGCTAATGCTGCTAATAAAATAGTACAGGATATTTTAAATAAAAAGGTTCCTGAAAAGGTGCATTTTGTTGACCATTTTAAAGATCAGTATAAAATTATTACAGAAACTATAGGCACTGTTTCCGAATTAGCTAATGTCTTATCTTTTAGGCAAGGAGACAAATCTTATTATTCAATTTCTGCTTCTAATTTCTTATACACTATGATTAAGAAATTTAAAAGAAAAGACTTTGAAAAATATATAGAAGATGAATATAAACAATTTAAATGGTTTTATAATGAGAAATTAGGAGGTTGGATGAATGGATGGGTAGAAGAGTTATTAGAAAACCCTGAAACCAGAAAGCAACTGGAACTAAGAGAACATGTATTTTACAAAGATAAAAAAGGAAATCTTAAAGAATATAATCAATGGACACCACAAGATATTGAAGATATATTCTTAACTGAATATTGGTCTGTTCCCAGTAATCAAAGTACTACTAAACAGTACGCAATGTTTAATTTACCAATTCCTTCAGATAGTGAACAAGCATTATTTATTAAGTTCTCAAAATTCTCAGGAGCACATTATCAAGATAGAATAATTGAAGGTCTTAGAAAAGTAGTTTTACAGGAACTTACTAGAATAAAACTTGTAAGGGATAGATTAGCTAAGAAAGCTCCAGAAATTATGTATTTTGATAAGAATGGTCTTAAATTTCAATTCTTTTCAAGATTTAATGATCTAAATGTCCTAGATGAATGGATGCCTTATTTAGATAGAAAAGATTATGAGGGCTTAAATAATAAAATTAGAGAAGTTTTAAGAACTGAAATGAATTTACAATGGCAAGAGTATCAAGCAAATTCTAAACTTAACAAAGAAGAGTTTAAAAAATATCTAGTGCAACAAGGTACTATGAAAGAAAGTGAAAACATAGATACTTATATCGAGGAGTATTATTGGAATAATGCTTATGCACAAACCCAGATACTTCAACTTACTATTATAGACCCTGCATTATATAAAGATGGAAATGACTTACAAAAGAGATTTAAAGAAACTATAGCCTCTGGAACTAAATTATTTACTAATAGTAGTAAATATGGTAGAAAAACAGAATATACTATATATCTAAAAGATCAGATAGGCACTTCTTCTACATATAATAATATTAAAGAGGTTCTTAATGAAGCAGTAAATGCAAAGCATATACAAACTTATGACAGAGATAATATTTTATATTTGTTTAGAAACGTAAATGCTACTGATGCTCAAGCTTATAGAACATCTAGTTCTTATAGAGCCATTATTGATATGCTACAAGGATGGTCTAATGAAATGGAAACTGCAATTCAGCATTTTGAAAATGGTACTTGGGATATGGTAGATTTTAATATGGTTTGGCAAACTTTAAAACCTTTTATGTTTACTCATATTCCTAAAGATGCAGGAATAGGTACAGGAGAAAAAATAAAAGTAGGTCATCAAAATAAAAATTCTGAATTCTTATTACTTGCTATGTATAATTTAGTTTCTCAATCTATGGGAAAATCTGACAAGATTGTAGCATTAAATAAATTTATGGAAGATTACAATATTGATGTAGCTCAATTTATAACTTCTGTTAAAACTGGAGGAGAAACTGTAGTTAATATTACTTATTATCCTCCTTCATTAGAAGCTATTAAATATGATTCTCAAGGTAATGAATCTTCTATATGGAAACGTACTAAAGAATTTCTCGTTAAAGAAAAAGGGACTGAAAAAGTTTCTAGTATGTCAGATATAGATATTTATAGAAAGGGCCAAGAAATATTACTTGATAAGGGTATTATAACTCAAGAAGAATATACTATTAATATGGAAAAAATTGAACCTACAGGAGAAGAAACTTTAGAAATGCTTAAACAACAAGTATTAAATGAAGATGGAAGCTTTAAAGAAAATGTGGTTCATGCACTTCCTTATGAAGATTATGTAATTCAACAACCTACTCCTGAACATCTTTTTGACGTAGAGTCTGTATTCGGATCTCAATTTAGAAACTTAATTACATCTGATTTACCAGAAGATTTTACTATAACAATTAATGGTATAACTCTTAATAAGGAGCAAACAATAAGATTATATCAAGGATGTATAGTTGAAAATTTACTTGAAGACTATAAAAATCTTAAAAAAGAATTCATAGATATTGAAGATCTTCAAAAGATGTTAATGTCTCAGATAAAAGGTAATCCTAAATATAGCAGAGACATGTTAAACGTTCTAGAGATTGTAGAATATATTGATCCTAGAGATGGAAAAGTTAAAAAGACCTTTAATATACCATTAAATGCTCCCAATATTACAGATGTATTACAAGAACTTTTTTTATCTTGTTTTAAAAATAATATTACTAAACAATATATTAAGGGAGGGGCTTGTATAGCAGTATCTAATTTTGGCTTTACTAATGAATTAAAAATTCATTATAATAAGGAAGGAGATAAAACAAGTGGTATAGCTTATATGGATTGCTATTTGCCTTGGTATAGTAAAAAGTATTTTGAACCTTTTATGAAAGAAGTTACTAAAACAATTGAAGTAAAAGGGAAAAAGAAAACAGTTACTTATCCAGAATTAGATTATAAAGAACTAGAAAAGCAAGCTCCTGAACTTTTGAAAATTATTGGATTTAGAATACCTACTGAAGCAAAATATTCCATGTTCCCATTAAGAATTGCAGGATTTTTGCCTCAACAAAATGGTAGTTGTATAATGTTACCTATGGAAGCTACTACTTTAAGTGGTATGGATTTTGATGTTGACAAGGTATTCTTGATGATACCTGAATTTAGGGAAGTTCCTAAGTATAATATGAAAAAAGCTTGGGAAGATTTTTACAATGATAAACCAGATATCAGAAAGAAAATTAATGAGGCTAAAAAAGCTGATGCTAAATTCTCTCAAGTATTAAATGAAAGTTACTCTGAATTATCTAAAAAATTACAAGAAGGAGGGATTGATACTACTACAAAACTTAAAGACTATGAATATGTAGAAGGTGTTTTAGAGGAATTTAAAAAATGGTTTAAAGAACATAGAAATACTTATTACACTCATAGTGAAATTAAAAAAGTAGGTTATGACCTTAATAAAGAAAATCCTTCTGAATTAACTGCTCAGAATCTTAATAGAGCACAGAGAAACAATCTAATAATAGATATTGCATATGGTATATTATCTCATCCTCAAATAGCTGAACATATATTAAATCCAGGTAATTTTAATACTCTTAAACTTATGTCTAGAGTAGCTTCAATTACTGAAGATAAAGATATGATGCAAGAGTTTATGGAAGAATTTAGATGTACTAATAGAAAAGAGGCAGGAAAAAAATTATTAGAGTTCATTAAAACAAAGAATTTAGAAGTTTTAGATAGCTTTGTTAAAAATCATTTAAAAGAAAAGAATCCTTTATCTCCTTTAACTTTTGCTTATTATCATCAACAAAATATGGTAGGAGCAGCTTTAATTGGTATGTATGCTAATAATACTACTGCACAAGCTAAATTCCAACAAGCTAAGGGATTTGGTATATCTTCTCAATTTGATTTTAAAATTAATGGTAGAGATATTAAAAGCTTAAGTAACATAAGTACTACTATAAATGATATACAGGAAAGAATTTCAAAAATGTGTTCTGAATGGTCTGCTGCTTCTGTGGATAATGTTAAGGACCCAGTACTAGCAATGTTGTTACAGAATACGAAAACAGCTAATATTGCAGGTACTTTAATTAGGGCTGGAATATCTATTGAAGAAGTTTCTATGTTATTTAGACAACCTATTATTGTTAAAATTATAAAGAATACAGGAAGCTTAAATGAGGATGCTTTAAAAGAAAATATAACAGATATTTATACTAGATTAGCAGAACTAGAAGCTACTTTAATTTCTCAGAGAGATATAGTAAGAAATCTTAAGATTGATGGAATATCTGGCGAGGATCTTATTAATAACATGATAAGTGAAGAAGATATTAATGATAGTACTGATGTTGATTATTTAAATTCTCAATTAACAATATTAACTCTTTTCAAAAATTTAATATCTCCAATTGCACAAGATATGTCTGAACTTACTAAAATATCAAGAGCAGATTCTCCTAATGGTGCTATAGCACCTTCTCTATCTGAAGCTAAAATTCAAATAGCAAGATTAAATAGATTCTTATCTAGGAGAACTGGAGATGATAAATTTGCTCTGAGAGGATTGGAAAGAGTATTAGATGCTAATGTTAATACTAACATGTCTATAGATGAATTAAGGACAAAATTCTTTGAAAGTAAAATGCCTATGTTACAAGCATTTTATTCCTTAGGAATAGAATTTGGTACTCATCTGATTAAAGACTATTTCCCTCAAATGGAAGATAGCATTTCTACTATTATAGATACTGTTTTGTCCGAAGTTAGTGATTACTGGGGATTTGGCCCTAATGATAACTTAAAACAAGTTTATCAAGATCTTACTACCTTTGCTCTTACTAAAACTAAGTTATTTGGAGATGATGATACTAATACTTTCTGGGATAAATATACATATTATATATATGAATTCCCTAAACATTTTATGGAAGCTGTAAATAGTAATCCTGAAGTTGCTCAATTAGCTGCTATAAAAAGAATGGAAGTAAAAGAAGGAGCTATAGTATTTAATAGGGCTGGTAGACTAGATAAAAGTGTCAGAGAATCTTATATTAAGTCTTTAGATAGTTTGCTTTATATGGATGGAGAAATTAAAATGACTAAAAATGGTAAAGTAGAAACATATCCAATTCAAAAATTAGCTATAGATTTGTTTATGTATGCTTTCTATAATGAAGGGTTTAAATTTGGTCCTAATAATTATAGTGTATTTTTAAGTTCTTCTTATCTTACAGCATTTCCTGAATTTATAGAATCTCTTAGAAGTATTGGAACATTAATGAATGATACTAATATGGCAACTAATTTCTTAGAACAATTATGGGCTAATAGAGGAAATAAAATGGCAATAACTGTTAAAGATGAAACTGAAGATAATAGTGAAATTCAAGAACTCCCAGATAAGTCTATTAATGTTAAACCTGAAAAAGTAATCAATAGGATTAAAAATAATGGAAGTCCTTATAAATATATAAGATTTAATAATACTTTATATGAACTTAATATTATAGGACCTCTCGTGTATAATTATATTCCATCAACTGTTATTTCTAGAAATAGGGTTATATATAATGCTAATCAGACTGCTTTGCAAATATCAGAATCTCAAATTAATCCTAAAGTAGTAGAAGATGCTAGGAATAGTATTCCACTTTCTCAAGAGGATGATTTAAATAACGTATTAGATAATATGTCTACAGTTTCTGATGTAAATGCAATGCCTACAGAAGTTCAATACGTAGAAGATCTTTCTTCTTTTGATAGCGAACAATTAGAAGCATTTGATAAAGTTTCTTCTATATTTGGTAATGAAGAGAATCTAATAATTGCCCTTAATAACCAAGAAAGTACGTATGAGTAGCAGATAGAAGAAAGAATATCTGGAGAATCCTAGATTGCAGAAGATTTAAGACAATATGATATCAATGAAAGTAATCAACAATTTAAAGATCCAATGTGTACTAATGTACACTAAATAAAGAATATATTATGGCAAATAAATCATGCACTTTAATACCAAGTAAAGGTAAATCTTTACATAAACAGTTAAAAAATTAGTTTGGTTATGAGCTTGGTACTAAGGTATTCCTAACAGGAATGCATCCTTAGTTTATAAAAGATTATGGTACTTCTCTCACTTTAGATAGTGAGGGAGTACCTACTTATGAGTCTTTGATGACCATTCCTTATATAAAAAATTTTATCGGAAAACCTACTTTAAAACAATCTTTAGATAAAAAATTTTCAATATAGGAAGATACTATCGAGAATTATAATACTCTATTACAAGTAGCTAAAAATTTTAATGACAATGATCCCAACAATGAAGATTATGTTGCCATTGTAATTAGAAATGATAAAGGTCTTAAAGTTTCTATATTAGATAAAACTCCTTAGAATGTACAAGTCTTTACTGATTAGTATTCAGCATATAGTCTTAATAAAAAACTTCTTAATATGTTTGGGTAGATAGGAGTAATTCCTTCACTATTAAGTAAAGCTGAAGTAGCTGCTGGTAGAACAGGTGTAACAGATTTTTCTCAGGCTACTAATATAGCTAAATAGTTTGGGTCTATTATTAGAGTAGCTAATAATATAGAAGGAGCTACTGCACTAACTGAAGAATTTGCACATTTGATAATAGGAACATTTAGAAATGAACCTTTAGTTACCAGGGCTATAACTACATTATCTAAGAGTGAACAATCTTTACAATAGGTATTAGGAGATGAATATCAAAAATATTATGATTTTCATGACGGAGATATGGAACTTATTGCTGAAGAAGTACTAGGACATATACTAAAAGAGAATCTATTAAAATAGCATCTATAGGAAACTACTCCTAATAAAAATTTAATATAGAGACTTATTGATTTTATTAAAAATATTTTTAATAAATTTAATGCCGAAGATGTAGAAAATGCTATAATAGACTCCAATGAAGCAATGTCTTATCTTGCTAAAAAAATTTTATAGGGCAATAAAGTTATAGATAAAGATTAGATAGCTGCTAGTAAGAGAGAAGTATAGTTCAATGATCTTAGTTAGGTAATTTAGACTAATATAGAAATTCTTAAAGAAGCTGCTAAAACAGAGCTTAAAAGAGAAAAAATATCTCCTGATGCTTCTAGAGCTGGTATTAATGCTTTGGTTAATGAATTAGTAGAAAAGGCAAATAGTGAAGATTCTCAAGAAATAGCTCTAGGTTTATTAAATTATGCTAATACAGCACTTAATGAGCTAAGGTCATTAAATGATAGTTTTGGTAGATATTCTGAATATAGTCCTAATCAATAGTTTGCATTTTTAAGAAAAGTTAAACTCAATTTAGATTCTTATGGATAGTTTATAGAAAGATTAAGGAATAATATAAATGAAGCTAAAGAATCTGGAGAGATAGAGGTATTTCAAAATGTATAGACTGCTGAAGGAGTAATGAGTCTTTAGGAAGTTCTTAGAGATTTATCTGAATTACAAAGAGATTTATATAGTGACTTTTTAAATAAAGCTAAGAGATCTTTTGCTGAATATTTAAAACCTATAATAGGAGAATCTGTTATAATTAAAGGACAACAATATACAGTTAAAGATTTACTAGAAAAAGCTCCTGGAGATATCAGTTTACTAGATAGATGGTTAGATTCTATGGAAGAGTCTTCTGATATAATGCTAAAAGCATTTGATAAAATATATAAGTAGGCTTAGGATAAAACAAGAATAAATGCTATAGAAGCTATAAGAGAAATCTAGAAACTTCAAGAAGAGGCAGAAAGAGCAGGAATTACTGATTTTGAATGGATGTTTGAAGTTACTGATGATGGACACAAGACAGGTAACTACATCCAAAAAATTAATTATGGATAGTTTGAAAAAGATAGAGAAGAATTTGAAAATTATCTAGACGAAAAATATGGTAAGAATCCTAGAGGAGAACAAGCTAAAGCAAAAATAGAAGAAAGAAATGAATGGTATAGAACTAATAGTACTTCTCTATATGGTACTGCTATTCCTAGGGAGGAAGCTTATAGAAATTCTCAATATGCAGCTTTAACAGATAAACAGAAAGAAATCTTAGATAAATTCTTAACTCTTAAATAGAGATTTGATAATAAGTATCCTACTTAGAGAACTTCTTTACATAAAGCTATTTAGATTAGAAAAGATAAAGGATAGAGGTTATTTCAAAGTTTAACTTCTCCAACTACTATAGTAAGTAATTTAAAAGAATCTATAGCGAATGCTTTTCTTGAAAGAGAGGACGATGACACATTATTTGGAGATTCTATGACTGTTAGAGGTCTAAAAAATTTTGACGGAAGTGAATTTATGTCCCTTCCTATCCTGTATACTAATAGACTTAAAAATCCCGATGATTTAAGTACAGATGTATTTGGAAGTATGATGGCTTATGCTTATGCTGCTTTAAATTATGAACAAATTGAAAATGTTATAGATCCTCTAGAGGTAGGTAGAACTGTAATGCTTAATAGAAAAACAGTAGAAACAAGAGGCAATAAACAAGTAGTTGAAAAAATTAAAGGATTTAATATAGAAGCAGTTAACCAAATATTTAAAAATGAAGGATCTAATATTAATGCAAAACTTAATGATTTCTTTTCAAGTAAAATTTATCATAGATACTTAAAAGATTAGGGAACTTGGGAAATATTAGGTAAACAAGTTAATAAAAACAAAGTAGTAAGCTGGATACTTCAAACGTCTTCTTTTGCTCAATTAGGATTTAACTGGTTAGCTAACTTAGCTAACGTTACTACAGGTGTTGCTATGCAGAATATAGAAGCAGCAGCAGGAGAATATTTTAGTGCTTCAGAATTATTAAAGGCAGATGCTATTTATGCTTCAGAAGTAATAGGAGTATTAGAGGATAAAGCTAGTAGAATAAAGAAACATAAACTTTCTTTATTTGATGAATTATTTGATATCAGACAAGACTTTGGAGCTAATACATCTAGATTATAGTCTAAAAATATCTTAAAAAGAATTCTTGGAGGAAATTTACACTTTATAGGACAAGAAGCAGGAGACCATTGGATGTATAATAGAACTGCTATAGCAATGGCTTTAAGGAAACAAGTATTATTTAATGGTCAACAAATGTCTCTATGGGATGCTCTTGAAGTAGTATCTAAATATGAAGATAGTGAAATTAAAGAATTAAACTATAAAGATATTAAAGAATTAGATGGTTCTCCTTTAAATGTAAGTAAATTTGGAAGAGAGGTAGCTACTGTAAATCATGGCTTATTTGGTATTTATAATGAAGAAGATGCTAATGCTGCTAATACTATAGCTTAGGGAAGACTTCTCCAACAATATAGAAAATGGATGAAGCCACAATTTAATAGGAGATTTGGAGATGATGGCTATTATAGAGTTATGGGAAGAATATTAAATGATCTTATAAGAGGTCATATACAATATTCTATGTTACAAGATACACTTACTCCTCACGAAAAAGCTCAAGTAAAGAGAGCTCTATTTGAATTGACTCAATGGTTTGCTGTATGGGCAATAGCTAATTTTGTAGAATGGCCTCCTGAAAAGGATAGACCTTGGATATTTAAAATGATTGAATATGTTTTTAAAAGATTGGCTCATGAATTAGGAGGATTAGCTCCTACTTTAACAATGCCTAGAGAACTTGTAAAAACAGCTTCAAACCCTATACCATCTTCTAGTGTATTTATTAAAATGTTTAATTTAGTAGGTAGTATAGTAGATCCTAGAGATTGGATAGATGAAACTTAGTCTGGTCCTTATAAAGGAATGAATACATTACATAAAAATATAATGAAAGCTCCTATTCCTATAATTATGGAATATAAATAGATGGACAGATTCTTAGATGATATAGATACTAGTATTGATTTTTATGTGAGAAATACTTAGTAATAAGAAGTATAAAATTATAATAAAAGGGTATACCATTTTGGTATACCCTTTATTTTTTTTTTATAAATATAAGTTTTACTTACAATGCAAGAATACTTCCTTCATATTATCTGACATATCGTTATATTCCTTTATAGAAGCTCTCTTTAATATAAAAGATTTCTATTCTGAAGTAAGGAATCCAAACATTAATTTATCTTTGCTCTTTTGCTAAATATTAGGTTCCTACATTATGTTAGATAAATAAGATTCTGTTCTAGCAATTTTTGACTAATCTACTTTAGATAATATATCATAAAGTCCTTGTTCCCAACCTAAACTTCCTAGTAAGCTTCCTCCTCTAGACATATTTCTTGTTAAGAAATCTTTTTGATTTAAAGTAATATATAAATCAAACTCATCCTTAAATAATTCTAATAAAGGAGTAGGAGAAGCCATTATTTTCTTATTCTCTTGTTTTGCTTTTTGCTTCAACCAGTTCCATTTTTCAGTTAAGAATTCTACATATTTAGGATGATTCTTCCAAGAAGCCATATAATCAGATTGTAACTGTCTATATTCTTTACTAGAAGTATCCATAATTTTTTCAGGATCTATCTAACTTCTAATAAATTCAAATCTTTCTGAATTTATTAAATCATCCCATTCTAAAATATCATTATTTTCTTTTAAATAAGTAGTTTTACCTAAAGCTGGATGTCCCCAAATAATAGAAGCTTTATTTATTCTTTCTTTAAGCTCTTCATTAGGAACAAAAGTCCTAGAAACCTCTTTATTAAAAGGAACAAATCTATTATAATCCCAAATATCTTTTACTCTAGCCCATTCCACTTTAGCTTTAAAAGCATTTAAAGGAGAAGCTACGAGATAATCAGTACCATTAATATTTGTTGTGAAATTAGGATAAGGTCTATTATTCTTTCCTATAAAGAAATCTAAAAATTTTCCTTTATGATTATTATGAGAAATAAATTCTACATTTTTCTTACCATTGGAATAAGAACCTATAAGCTCTCCAGTTTTTGTACTATATATACCATTAGCAGAAATTTCTGGAGAAATTCTCTTTACTTCAAAAGGTTCATCTACTATTAAATAAGTTTCTGTAACTTTACCTTCTCCATCATTTATAGTATTAAAATGCATAAAATTAAAACCTTGTCTACTTAAAATAGTTTCTAATTCTTCTCTAGTTATATCTCCAGCATTAAAATCTAAATCATGTAAAGGATTTTCAGAAGGTCTATACAACGTACCACTTATAGCTATAGATGCTCCTCCAGCTACTGCTATTCCTTCAGAATTTAACTTTCTAATTATAGAATTTTCATAAGGATAATCTATTAGAGCCTATCCTATATCTACTAAATTAGCTTCAGAGGTTGTTTCAGGTTTATTATCTGTACTTAATATTATAGTAGCATCATTTAATTTAATAGCATTAGCTATGTGTTTAGTATAAGAACTTAGAACAGAATAATATATTTTATTAGCATGAGTCATTTTATCAAAAAACTCTGTAATAATATTCCATAATTTTTGAAGAAAAGATTCTTCAGTATTTATAGGTTTACCATTATAAAGTTTATTTAACTCATCAGCTATATTATCTCCTATTTCATGTAAATAAGAATCAAATAACTCTTTATTTTTTCTTATTTGTTTTAAGTTCTTAGTATTAACATCATATTTTCCTCTTACTTTTATAGATCTCTTAAACCCTTTTAATAGCCCAATATTAGATCTAAGAGTAATAATCTCTTCTATTTCAGGATGATGCTACATCATAAAAGCTATAGCATATCCTACTCCTTTTGGGATATCTGAAGAAGTTTGAGGATTTATAACTCTATTAAGAGCATCAAATAAAGGTAGTTCTCCAGTATAATCTTCTTTAATATCATTAATTTTAATATTAAAGTTATCAAGAAATACCTATAAGTCATCTACCATTGTTTGATTTAAATCCTAATTTACTCTTAAGTATTTTGGATTATTAGGAGTTACAGATGCTATTATCCACTTATTAGTATCATTATTTCTATATCCTTTAATAGTAACATTATGTAAAGACTCCATTTTATTTTTCCATTTTTTCCAGCCTTTATTCTAAGTTATAATACTATCTTTTCTTCGATAATCATTATATAAAGGATATACTCTAATATTATTAACAGTGCTATCTAGTATACTTTGAAATCTATTTATTGCAAGAGTAGAATATTTTAAGGTATTTGATTCCTGTATTCCTCTAGTAGCAAATTTACCTCTATTAATATCATAAAATAATTTATTAATATAAGGTTCATTCCCACTTAATTTCTAAATTAGATGTTTAAGTTTTCTAAAGATTTTTACTATTGTTCCTATTATAGGCCTTTCCTATAATTTAGTATATCTTCTAAAATCTTCAGCTAAGTTTTCTTCTAAAATATCTATATCAAGATTACCATACTGTTCTATAGCTGCATCAAATAAATCCTTATACTCTTGATCTGTTAGTAGTGTATTAACTACACCATGAAATGCTTCATGATATAAAGTACCTCTTACAGCATTCTTAGCTATAGTTATAGTATCATTCCAAAACTAACCATAAGCATCTTGTCCGTCAATAGTTTTAAGTATTTCAATTATCTATAGTCTCTCATCTCTATTAAACTGAGGTAATGCTCTTTCTAACCAAGTTCTTTCTTTTTGTTCATTCCAAATAGGTTCTTCTTTAACAAAGCTTTCTAAGAATTTAGGTTTGCTACTTAGAAAATCATCAATAGATTTATTTCCTAACATAGAAGTATCAAAACCTTCTTCATCATCAATATAAGCATGTGTTAACATAGTTATCTTAGATTCTGCTAAAGGAGAATTTATAAGAATATTTTGCTATTCAGGTGTTAGAAAATCCCATACCTATATTCTATCATTAGTACCAAGTAGTCCTAAGTCTTCAGCTTTCTGCTTAAGCTCAGCTGGTGTTAACTGGTCTATTTCGGGATTAGGATTCTTAGTTCCAGTTACTTTAGCGTTCTCTATTCTTTCTATTTCATTAAGAAATTCTATAGCGTCATCCTCTGTAAATTCTCCAGAACCCATTACATAGTCCTCAAATTTAGAAGCTAATTGCTCATTAAATCCTGGAAAATCATCTTGAATAGTTCTACCTCCTCCTTCAAAATATCCAGCAAAATTATTTAATACTTTATTTAATTCTTCGGAACTACTAATAGCATTATCTTCATCTTTAAACTATGTCGGAGTATAAGAAGCTCTTGATGTATTAAATTTAGATTCTATAGGTGTTACCTGTTGTACTTCTTCCTGTGTTACAGGTTTCTATATAACTTCAGCAACTTCTTGTTGAGCTTTCTATATCTCTTCCTCTGTAGCAATAGTAGGATTACTATTATTTAAATCTTCCCAAGAATTAAATTTTAACATGGTACCTGTAAAAGTAGGAGATATGAGTGTTATAGCTCCATTATCTTCTATAGAATATACTTTCCATAAGAGACCTTGAATATTTAAAATATCTCCTAATTTATATG
>Ga0247611_10007437_pt1 | contig 13771 bp, 13 predicted proteins | sample 177DNAGHGhighgp2_FD_192422 | JGI IMG/M metagenome (GOLD analysis project Ga0247611, IMG submission 192422) | Sheep rumen microbial communities from Palmerston North, Manawatu-Wanganui, New Zealand - 1770 DNA GHGhigh gp2 | ecosystem: Host-associated > Mammals > Digestive system > Stomach > Rumen...
TAAAGCTAAGAACCTTAGTTGCAACAAAAAATACAATTGTAATAATAAGAGCTACGACTGAGCCATAAACTAAACCAACTGATGCATCTGAATTTGAAAATGCAGTTACAAAATCTACACCTGAGAAAAATCCACCTGTATAAATCATACCAATTACACAGCAAATAATAAGGGAAACTATTGGAAGTACCAAGTGAATTACCTTACCATTTTGTGAAATTGGAGGATGTGGCTGATCTTCTGCGCCTGTAAGGCTGGCTGCATCCTTCTTCTTCTTGTTCTTGTTCTCAACCATGTGGTTAAGTTCAGCAAGATTCATTGAACAATAATCAAATTTCAATGTTGTAATTGTAAACATCATTACAAGTGTAAGTAATGCATAAAAATTATATGGGATTGCCTTTACAAAAAGAGAAAGTCCATTAGCCCCATCAACAAAGCCTGTAACAGCTGCTGCCCAAGATGAAATAGGTGAAATAATACATACTGGGGCTGCTGTTGCATCAATAATATATGCAAGCTTTTCTCTTGAAATTCCATGCTTATCAGTTACAGGTCTCATAACTGAACCTACTGTAAGACAATTGAAATAATCATCAATAAAGATAAGTACACCAAGAATAATTGTGGCAATCTGTGCACCTGCCTTTGTCTTAACGTGTTTAACTGCCCATTTACCAAATGCAGCAGATCCACCGGCTCTATTCATAAGCATAACCATGCTACCAAGTATAACTAAGAATACTAAAATACCAACATTCCAGCTATCTGAAAGTTGACCAATCATACCATCTACAAAGATGTGATTCATAGCAACTGAAAGGTTAAAACCTGCAAATAATAATCCGCCTGCGAAGATACCAATAAAAAGTGATGAATATACTTCCTTTGTAATTAAGGCCAAAATAATGGCAATAAGTGGTGGAAGTAGTGACCAAATTGTGTTAGTAAAATCCATTTTTTTCTTCTTCCTTCAATCAATATTTATTATATAGCGGTTCAAATTTTGCGCTGTAACAAACAGTATAACAAACATTGTCAAGGATTTCATCTTAAAAAAAATAAACTTTTATTAGAGCCAGCAAAAAACCTTACTTTAGAACAAATCAAGCATGCTATCTAAATACATTTCTTCTCTAATTAGAAGCTGATATTCAGGCTTTACCATATAATAAAGTATAAACTCAAGTAGTATTGCGCTTCCAAGGCCTCGTCCTTCAATTTTAAAGTGAGAAAAACCCATCTTAGCATATGTATTTACAATATCATCAATCCCTATAAATCCTGGATTTTTCATTGCTACAGAGAAACGATAACCTTCTTTTCCCCTTAAAGAAGCGCAGTGAAAATCCTTATCAGTCTTACCAAGAGCCTTTAATGATACATTTTTATAACATTCTTTTCTAGCCTTGCAATCAAAGTCACAACACTCATTGCATAAAAACTCCACCTTACTCTTTAAATTCTTTGTGAGACCCGCCAATTCCTTGAAAGACTTATTAAGTCTAAAATCAGGGACCACAAATCTAAATTCTTCCCTTTCCAGCTCTTTTTCTAAATCCTTAAAGTCAGTTAATACCTTGGTTGTAGAAGATACAAGATAAAGCCCTGGATATTTTTTTCTTAAATATTTAAGAAGTAATTCCGAGTGAACTATAACGCCATTTTGTCCGTTTTTTTCAAAAGCTTCGCATAGCTTATTACACATATAGTCCTCTAGGTCATCCTCTTCAAGCTCAGAGTTACTAAAGGTGAGTCTTGCGCTTATGCCATACTCTCCCACTAGCTTTAATACATCACCAAATCTAGCATCTCCAAAACCTACTCTACCACCACCCCACAGGGCATCTGATGGAGCTCCATAGATTGAGCCTATGTCACACCAGTCGTAAAAATATTCTCTTTTTTCTGACCAGATTTTTAAAAACTCCTTATAAAAATCATAAAACTCAAACAAACCTGGTAAGTGGTAGTAAATCTTCATTAATACTAAAAATCCTCCTTAAACTTTTCACTTTTTGGCGGAAAGTCATTGCAATCAAATCGTGGCAAAATTAATCTGTTATCTTTAGTTAAATCTGCCAGTCTAACTTCTGTTGAAAGGCCCAAAACTGCGCCTTTTTCCTTAACTATTTCAAGTACATCATCGTTATAACTTCCATAAGGATAATTCATAACCCAAGCACTCTTATCAATAAACTCGTCCATAACTTCTAAGGCCTTGGTTAAGTCCTGTCTTACTTTTTCCTTATCAATATTTCCAAGCCAGTAATGCTCGTAGCTGTGAACCCCAATAAACATGCCATTGTCCTGCATAAGCTTTATCTGATCTTTGTTTAGGTAGAGTTCGTAAGCTAACTGTTCCTCAGTTATTCCAACATATTTTGAAAAAAGATTACTAGAAATAATATTTCTTAGACGCTCTGGAAGGGCTGTTTGCAACATTCTTTTTACAAAAATTGTTTCCTTATTGTCAAACCTGTTGGCAACCGCGTATTTTTCATATAATTCATCCGTTGATGGGAACACAAATTCCGTGCCCCTATGCCTATCCATCTGCTCCTTAACATCCGCCATAAGCTTCATTATATCCGCACAAGCTAAGATATAGTGCAACTTATTCACATCAAGAAGCTGATGCTCATTAATGGTTTTTCCTATTATAAAAAAGGATCCCTGCAAGTGACGCTCCTTTAATATAGGAAGTGCCACTGTGTAATTGTCTATGTAGCCATCGTCAAAGGTTAAAAGTAGCGGATTCTCTGGTAATTTTCCGCCAGCATAGTAATCAAGTACCTGCTCCATGGTCACTATGTTAAAATTAGCCATCATAAAATCAAGCTGCCTTTTAAAAATATCAACATCAAGCCCCTTAATTCCTGGATATCTGCTATGTAGCAAGTCCCTAGTGTAATGGTACATAGAGATATATAATTTCTGATTCTCCATATTTTTCCCCCGTGCATAATCTACTTCTGTACTTATTTTAAACTTTTGTAGCATTTTTGTAAAGAATAGGTGTTGGTTTCCTCAAAATATAAACAATTCATAAACTCTATTGACTTGGAGTTCACTCAAGGGCGTACAATAAGCATAACCACTGATGCAATCACAAAATATCCCTAAACATTTGTCTTGGTGGAAATCACAGGAAAGGAATTGAGATGACATGTATTTAGAGAATATCAATGGACCTGAAGACATTAAAAAAATCAGTGTTGATAATTTACAGATTCTTGCTGACGAAACAAGAAGCGCACTTATTAACCGAATCAGCAAAATCGGTGGTCATAAAGGTCCTAATTTAGGTGTTGTTGAATTAAGCGTTGCTCTACACTATTGCTTCAATTCTCCAACAGATAAATTTGTCTGGGACGTTTCTCACCAAAGTTACCCTCACAAGATTCTAACCGGTAGAAAGCTTGCTTATCTTGATGATGAACATTTTGGCGACGTTACTGGATACACTAACCCTAAAGAAAGTCCCCACGATTTCTTTAAAATTGGACACACATCCACATCTATATCTTTAGCCCTCGGTTTAGCTAAAGGTCGTGATGTTAACGGTGGCAAAGAAAATATCATCGCAATTATTGGCGACGGTTCTTTATCTGGTGGTGAGGCCCTTGAAGCTCTTGATTATGCTGGCGAGTATGACAAGAATTTCATCATCATTGTAAATGATAACGACCAAAGTATCGCAGAGAATCACGGTGGTATTTACAAAACACTTAAAGCCTTAAGAGACAGTAACGGCACTGCTCCTAACAACTTTTTCAAAGGATTCGGCCTTGACTATATGTATGTAGAAAATGGACATGATATCAAAACCCTAGTAAATGTGTTTAGTGAAATCAAAGATATCGATCACCCTATTGTAATCCACATCCATACAATTAAAGGTAAGGGTCTAAAATATGCCGAAGAAAATCGCGAAAGCTGGCACGCTGGCGGACCATTTAATGTAGAAGATGGCTCACCAAAAATAGTAGATAACGGTGGCGATACTACTGTTTTTGACAGTCTTATTAACTTACTTGAAACAGACGACACATCTGTAATTTTAAATGCTGGTACTCCAATGGGTCTTGGATTTGTTGGTGATATCAGACAAAAATGGGCTAGTCTTGGACGTTTTGTGGACGTTGGTATTGCCGAAGAAAACGCCATGGCTATGGCAAGTGGTATTGCCAAAAATGGTGGAACTCCTGTATTTGGTACATTTGCGCCATTCCTACAAAGAACATACGATCAACTATCCCATGATTTATGTTTAAATGATAACCCGGCTACAATTTTAGTGTTATCCCCTGGCGTTTATGGCATGAACTCTGATACTCACATTGCCTTAAGTGATATCCAGTTCTTCGCTCACGTTCCAAATTTAATCTATCTTGCTCCAACTTCTAAGGAAGAATACCAGCAGATGTTTAAATTTGCCACAACTAATAAAAAGCATCCTGTTGCTATTAGAGTCCCTAACTCATTTACAAGCACAGGTGTTGCCGATACAACAGATTACTCCTTATTAAACAAGTCTTTAGTTGTTAATGAAGGCTGCGACACTGCTATTATTGCAGTTGGTCCACTTCTTTCCATAGCACTTGATACAGCTAAGGCTTATAAGGAAAAAACCGGCAAAGACATAACAGTAATCAACCCTAGATTCCTTACTGGAATTGACACTGATTTACTTGAATCCCTAAAGAAAAATCACAGTCAGGTTATTACTATTGAAGATGGCTATGTTGATGGTGGCTACGGCCAGCGCATCGCTTCCTACTATGGCACATCTGATATGAAGGTTACAAACCTTGGTTTAACAAAAGAATTCCATACAGACTATGACGCTGACGAACTTCTAAGTTCATGTGGAATCAGCCTAGAAGGACTACTTGCACGCTGTATTTAGGCAAGTGACCACCGGCACGCTGTTTAGGCAAGTTGTGGTGGGCACGAAAGTCCATACAACAAATTAGCTGTGGAGAACAAGGAAGCTTGCTTTAGCTAGCCAACTAACTCAAAACCAAAATTGCGGTTTTGGGGGGTTGGCTAGCTTTTTTTGTAGCCTGGCGGGGGGTGTGGGGTGTTTGAAGCAGTATTGTGGGGTGTGGCGGTGTGTGCGAGTTGCTTGACGGGGCTGACTGGTAGTGCAGGATGGCGGGGGATTGTTGCCCTAATTGGGCAAAAAATCCCAATACGGATTAGCTTTTGCCATTTTAGATAGTTAAATAAATTTAATGCTAATCCGTATTAGGAAAAATTCATCGAAAAAGGCAACAAAATCCCTGATTTTCCTTCTTTTTAAAAATCAAAATTGCCCAAATGTAGAATTCTTCCGCGAAAAAGATTAATTTCAACTTGCTAATTTCTGAAATCTTTGCCCTAGAGCCAAAATAATTGTTGCTATGGGCAATTCTTTATTTTTTAACCCCTCCGGCTTCTCTAAAGTTTGCTTCCATGTGATATCCTCGATTTCACACAACAACTTGCTTTTCTATCCCCTCCGGCTTCTCTAATGCTTGCTTCCATGCAGTATCCTCGTTTTCACACAACAGCTTGCTTTTCTATCCCCTCCGGCTTCTCTAAAGTTTGCTTCCATGCAATATCCCAGATTTCGCACAACTGCTTGCTTTCTATCCCCTCAGGCTTCTCTAATGCTAGCTTCCCCGCGATATCCCAGATTTCGCACAACTGCTTGCTTTCTCTTTCCCTCCACTTTTCAATGGCTTCCTCCAAGATACAACAAAGCACAGGGCTTAGAATTTCCCACATATCTGTAAGATTTCTTCCCTGTGCTTTACTCTCATTTTGTCTATTTAATTTCATGTAATCTTGATATCATCACAATTCTACCAGTCTTCCCAGTAATCATAGGCATCATCCCAATCATCGAAGTCATTGCCCCATGCATCATCTGCGAAGTCCTCTGGGCTGTCGTAATCATCGGGATCGTAGCTATTTCCATTGAAGATTTGTTTGCCTGAGCTTCCGCTGCTGCTAGGACTATAACCACCAACTTTATATTTTGAAACATTTAATTCTTTATCAAGACTTCTTGTGAAGTAATGTTCTTCGTCCCACTTATGAACTTTAAATAAAGGTGTATTGTTCTCGCCCCAGTATCTTGTGCCACCATAGCGAGTTACTTCCGATATTTTTTTGTCACGACATACCACCTTCATATAAATTGTGCTGTATCGATTATTTTCTAAGTTAGCCCAATAATAAATATTGACATATACCTTTTTTTTAGTTTCTTTGTCGGTTTCCGTACAGAAATAATAAAAAGCAGGTTTGCCTGTGTTGCAATAGTCTACTGCCTTTGACGACATTCCCACATTTATGGCCTTATCTCCAAACTGATCATACCATATCTTTTTTTGGGCATTTTCTTTTTCCTGGCTAGCCTTTCTTGATTCAGCTTCTACTTCTTTTTTCTTTGAATCATAAAGTTTATTGTATTTATCGTAGCTTTCACGCATTGCGGCATCTAAGTCGCCTTCCTCAATTTTTGTGAAGCTAAAGTTTTTACACACTTCATAGATTTTAAGAGGATCAGCAGCTTGAGCCTCCATATTCAAAAGTTCAATATAAATTTCCAAATTATTCTGATAATTTGATTTATAGTCAATTTCATCCAATTTTTCCTTAGCTTCGCTAAGTTTGTTTTCCTGAATGAGTTGCTCAATTTCGGCTGTTTTTTTTATTAATCTATCACTTTTATATTCTGACAAAAGCACCATAGCAAAAATAAATACTATTACTCCAAATACAGGTATAAGCTTAACTAAGCTTTGCATAAATTTCTTTATTTTAGCTTTCCTGTGCTTCTTTTTTATACGCTCATACAATTCATCCATAGGCCTCTCCTATAAAACAAACTTCTAAACCTATAACTTCTTGCTAAAAATATCAACTATTATCAGCTATTATTTTCTATAATTTATACAACTATTATTACCATTAATCGTCTGTGTCTACGATTTGGGTCATTTTCTCTGCAAATTCCTTTTGATACTCTTCCTCTTCTATTTTTAATTCACTTCTTGTTTTTTCATAGTCCTTAAAAACTTTAGCATCCACAAAAGTCAGATTATTCTTGGCCTTCTCGGTCTTTATAACAAGCTGCTTATATTCAGGACCCACCATCAATAGGCTTAGAAGCTCATCATCTGATAAATAGCCACTTCCAATTATTCCAAAGGTGTCAAAAATTGTATCGTTAGAAATTGGGCCAACAATTACATCTGCATCTAGGCCGTCTTTTAGCTTTCTATTGTTTAAAATATAGTGAAGCCAGTCCTTGCTTCTATTAAATTCTACAATTTTAAGCCCGCCCAAATTCAGCTCATACTCGTTAATGTAAGCATTAGCTACTGCCCACTTTGTAACAAAATCATAGTCTGGGCTTAGGTAAAAGCCTTGACCAAAATCCGCATTTTTCCTACCTCTTTTTAAATCCGGGAATGGAATCTTTGTCTCGCTTGCATGAAATAATTTCACACTTCTATCAGAATCTTGCTTCATAAAACCCCCGATTTTTCTTCTAACAAAAACTACTGAATATTAAGTACTTCTCCAAGGGATAGAACTGCGTTTCTAACGCATTCATTACATGGACATAGAACGCAACCACTGCCAACTCCCTTTAAATCCTTGCAGATTGTGGCGCCGCACTTATCGTTAAATTTGGCAACAATGTCCTTAGAATATCTAGGTGTTGTCTTGCCTTCTGTCTTAACGCCTGCCACCATAACAGCTCCAATTAAGGCACCACATGTGCTTTCCATGCATCCCATACCTGCAGCAAAACCTGCTGAGAGATTTGATAAAAGCTCCGGCTTTACATCTATTTCATCTTCAAAAACCTTTAAAACTGATTGTGTACAATTACACTTTCCTGTTGCTTTTAATTCTGCTGCCATATCGGCTCTTTCATTAATTGTCATATCTAATTCCTTTCTCTCACATCTAATTATATTATATCAAACTCTTATGCTCTATGCTAATCTTTGGTTTAGTTTTCCTTATTGTCCTTATTTTTTAATTGGCAGATTCCCTGAGTCATTGTTCCCATTGGGCAGAATGTACACCAGGTGCGTTCCTTAAATAGCACCATACAAATAAGGCCAATAAGTGTTGATGTTAACATTAAACTATAAAAACCAAAGGCAAACTTATATGACCAGTCTGGTAGGGCACTGGCGTGATAAGCCCACTTAAATGGCACTTTGAATGTCCAGAAGAGCTTTATTGCCATTTTTAGGGACTGAGCCTTACTAAAAACTAGATAGGTCTGAAATAACATATTTCCAAACATAGTTAAAAAGAAGGCCAAAAATCCGTATCTAAACCATTTTGAGGAAAGCCATTTAGGAGCTGATACTCTTCTTGAACACTTCCCTTTCCTGCCAAGGAGCCATAACAACTGACCGCGTCCACACATATTATTACAAAACCACTTATTTCCAAAAACTGCTGCAAAACCTAGCGGCAATAGAAAGTCGATTAATCCTAGCCATGCAAATAAAATATTAAAAAATCCCAGCGCAAAATATAGAATCGACCATATCCAAAGATAGTCATACCAATGATTTTTTCGTATTTTCTTCATTAACTAATTAACCTCGCTTTCCGACACAATATCAATTACATCCGCTGGACATGCCTTTGCGCAGATGCCACAAGCAACACAAAGGTCCAAATTAACAACTGCATAACAGCCTTTATAAATGCTTATTGCTCCCCTTGGACATTCCTTTTTACAGACCCCACAGGCAACGCATCTACTAGCATCAGGCCTAGCTTTTTTCTTAGTCATATTATTAGACTCCTTAAAAAATATTATCTTTACATATACGCAAGATACGTTTATTATATTTGGTATAAAAAATATATCAAGTACGCAAAATTTACTTACCTAGTAAGAAAAAACTGACCAGTTTAAATTGACTAAAAACTGACCAGTTCAAATTGACTAAATAAGGAGGAATTTATGCCTAGACCAAAAAAAGAATCCCTATGCGATGATATTGCCGGAGACGGATGTGGACTTAAGAAAGTCCTTAACATCGTTGGTGGAAAATGGAAAATTATGATTTTATGTGTTATTGACAATAGAGAAACCGTCAGATACGGCGATTTAAGAAGGGCAGTTTATGGAATAACTAATACCATGCTTGCCCAATCCTTAAAAGAGCTTGAATCTGACGGTCTTGTTAAAAGAATTCAGTACGACGAAATGCCGGTTCGCGTAGAATATAGCCTTACCCATAAGGCATCAACTATGATTCCAATTTTATTAGAATTAAAAAAATGGGGCGAGGCGAACCTATAGTATTGCCCACAAAATCACTAGGAGCACTAGGAAAATTAGGTTTGTAAGGGTAAATTCCTTCATATACTTACCTGTATTTTCCTTGTATTCCTTAGTGTAGGCCTTATACGAGATTAGACTTGCCATTGAGGCAATTAAAGTTCCAAGGCCACCTACATTAACACCAATTATTAATTCTTTATAACATGTTGTAAAGCCAGATAACATAAGGGTTGCCGGCACATTGCTAATAAACTGACTTGTAATTAATGCAATAACAAATTCTCTACCATTCATTAATTTTTCTAGTAATTCTCTAACAAAATCCAACCTTCCCATATTACCTGTAAATATGAAAAATCCAATAAAGGTCAAAAGTAACGTATAATCTGCGCTAGCAATAAGTTCTCTATCCATTAATAAAATAATAATTAACACAACTGCATCAAAATATAAATAAGGCACAATTCTAACCACTGTAAGAATTGCCACTATAAAGGCTAGGCTAAATAGGAGGATTGCAAGCTTTCCTCTATTATCTGTACTTAACTTATCCACTTCGTTTTTATTTTCAAGGTCTTTTTCCACACTTTTTTCTAAACTATTAACAGATGAAACAGCTTTATTCACAATAAAAATTGCAAGCCCAAGGCCAATAAATGAAACTAAGCTATATGGAAACATTATGCCACAAAATGATATAAGAGACATTCCTGTCTTTCCATACATATAAAGATTTTGTGGGTTACCTATTGGAGTTAGCATACTTCCTAAATTTGCAGCCACAGTCTGTAATACAATTACAGGAATTAGTAAGTTTTCCTTATCTGCTCCCTTTAAAATCATAATGGCTATTGGCACGAAGGTTATTAAGGCCACATCATTTGTTATTAACATACTAGAAAAAAAGCAGATAAACACTAACACAGCCATTAATTGCCAATCCTTATTAAATCTCTTAATCAACTTATTTGCTAATAAATCAAAGACATTTTCTTTCTTTAGGCCTTGGATTATTATCATTAAACCCCATAAAATTCCTAAAGATCTAAAATCAATATAGTTAACATATTCCTTATCAGGATGTATAAAAAAAGCCGAAATTATGGCTAATATCCACGCAATAGTCATAACCGGATCTAATCTTTTTATTTTTTCTAAAATCATTGTCATTACCCTTCCATTTTTTATTAACGTGCACTGCCTAGTATAACACGAATGACCTCAATAAAAAGCCCTTTTTTACACTAAAAAACTCCCACAGCAAAATTGCTGCGGGAGACACGTAAATCTATCAAGACTACATTCCTACATAACCTCTTTATGATGCGACACTATCATCCTTTGATAGTTCCTTATTAAACTCAGACACCTTTGATCCAAGATTATCTGTCTTATCAGCCTTAAGCTTATTAAAATAAGCCTTTGTATCTGCTACCACTACCCCATTTAAGGCAATAAGTGCAATTAAGTTTGGAATTGCCATAAGACCGTTAACAATATCAGCAATTGTCCAAACAGTGCTAACTGTCATGTATGGGCCAATGAATACACAGAAGATATAAAGCCATCTATAGACTCTAACTGCCTTAGTATTCTCTCCTGTTAAGTATTCAAGACATTTTTCAGAATAATAATTCCAACCAAGTATTGTTGTAAATGCAAAGAATACTAAACAACACATAAGTAAAAATGCTGAGAACTGTGTTGGGAAAGGTAATCCCTTCTGGAAGGCATAACTCGTAACATTAGCGCCCTCAAGTCCTTCAACTTTAAATGCACCTGTAACAATAATTGCAAGACCAGTCATTGTACAAATCATAAGTGTATCAATTACAGTACCAAGCATTGAAACAAGTCCCTGCTTTACAGGCTCGTCTACCTTAGCTGCTGCAGCTGCAATAGGTGCTGAACCAATACCAGCTTCGTTAGAGAATATACCTCTTGCGATACCCTTTTGCATAGCCACCATCATAGCTCCAAGAGCACCACCAGCTGCTGCTTTTAACCCAAACGCTCCTTGGAAAATCTGAACAAAAGCATTCGGAATCTTATTAAGATTAAGTAAGATAATAAGCACTCCACATAGGATATAAAAAATTGCCATAAATGGCACAACTACCTGTGCTACAGATGATATTCTCTTTAATCCACCAATAAGAACTAATGCTACACAAATTGTTAAAATAATACCTGAAATAACTGTAACGATTGAATAATCCATTCCAAATAAAGAAATTGTATTAACAGAATTAGGATCAAAAAATCCCTTAATTGCTGATGTGATACCGTTGATCTGAGTAAATGTACCAATACCAAAAAGACCAACCATAACTCCAAAGACGGCAAAAATGCTAGCTAACCACTTCCACTTAGCACCCATGCCTTTTTCTATGTAATAAAAAGGTCCGCCAATAATATGACCATCCTTAGCAACTGTTCTATATTTAACAGCTAACATACATTCTGCATACTTTGTTGCAGTACCAACTAATGCGGCAAGCCACATCCAAAATAGCGCACCAGGACCACCTGCGGCAATAGCTGTTGCTACACCAACGATGTTACCAGTACCAATTGTTGCTGAAAGTGCAGTACAAAGAGCTCCAAAGCTTGAAACTTCGCCCTTCTTACCGCTCTTGTCATTCTTAAACATAAGACTAAATGCCATGCCTAATTTGGCAAATTGCATACCGCCAAGTCTAATAGTAAGTAAAAGTCCAGTAAACAATATCAAGACTATAAGCGGCACTCCCCATACGAGACTATCGAGAGTTTCTAGAAAGTTATTGATTGCATTAAACATAAATAATCTCCTAAATATATAAATGTGCGATTCATTGCACTAAAGCAATAAACTACCTCATTATATATAATTTAGGAGATTATGACAATATATTTTGCTGCTCAATTTCAATCTATTCCAGTCAATATCAATCTTTGCAGCCTCTAAACACTATAGTATTATAAAAATCGATTTGCCATTTTTATTAATCTAGCTTTGTACAGTGCTTATCATTGATTTCCTGTACCTTTTTAACACGACGACGGTATTTTTCTTCCATAAGTGGTTCTGTGTTTAACCATGTCTTAACTGTCTCTAAGGCAATAAGTCCACCAATAATCTTAGCTCCAAGACAAAGGATATTAGAATCTGTATGTTGTCTTGCAAGGGTTGCACATAAAGGATCCTGACAAACTGCTGCGTAACAGCCATTAATTTTATTAGCAATTAAGGCACTTCCATAACCTACTCCATCGCAAAAAATTCCTCTGTCACATTCTCCCTTTGCCACTGCAAGGGCTGCAGGATATACAAAATCAGAAAGGTCACAAGACTCCTCGTCAAATGTACCAAAATCAACTACTTCGTAGCCATTGTCCTCTAAGTATTTCTTAATCTCTTCCTTCATGCGAGTTCCTGCATGATCATTAGCCATAGCTATCTTCATAAAAAACCTCCAAACATATGAATTAACTGATATTGCTAATTATAAGTATACCACATTTCTAAGATTTTTCGCTGCCTGAACTAAATTAGTTAAACTCTCCTTAGTTTCCTTAATTCCTCTAGTTTTTAAGCCACAATCCGGGTTTACCCACAATCTATCCTTATCTACCTTAGTAAGCATAATCTTTAGGGCCTTCTCAATTTCTTCAACTGATGGAACTCGTGGAGAATGAATGTCGTAAACTCCTGGGCCTACCTCTGTTTCAAAATTATTATCCTTTAAGGAATCTAGAATAAGCAAGTCTGATTTTGATGCTTCAAAGGTGATTACATCTGCATCCATATCATCAATTTCCTTGATAATATCTGTAAATTCAGAGTAGCACATATGTGTATGAATCTGTGTTTCTGGCTTTACTCCACTATGGGTTAATCTAAAGGCCGGTATGGCAAAACTTAAGTATTCACTATGCCAATCAGTTTTTCTTAATGGAAGCTTTTCTCTTAAGGCTGCCTCATCAATCTGAATAATATTTACCCCATTAGCCTCTAAATCAAGAACTTCATCTCTAATTGCAAGAGCTATCTGATAAATTGACTCCTTAATTGATATATCCTCTCTTGGGAATGACCAGTTAAGGATTGTAACAGGACCTGTAAGCATGCCCTTCATTGGCTTATTAGTTAGAGATTTAGCATACAAGATCCAATCAAGGGTAATTGGCTTTGTTCTATAAACATCGCCCCAGATAATAGGTGGCTTAACACATCTAATACCGTATGACTGCACCCAAGCCTTCTTAGTAAAAATAAAACCATTTAGGGCCTCACCAAAGTATTCAACCATGTCGTTACGCTCATATTCCCCGTGAACTAGCACATCAAGTCCCACTTCTTCCTGCCATTCTACACATGCCTTAATTTTTTCTTTGTTAAAAGCAATATAATCTTCCTTTGATTTTTCCCCCTTCTTATAGAGACTTCTGTTCTCCTTAACTTCC
>Ga0247611_10007438_pt1 | contig 13771 bp, 11 predicted proteins | sample 177DNAGHGhighgp2_FD_192422 | JGI IMG/M metagenome (GOLD analysis project Ga0247611, IMG submission 192422) | Sheep rumen microbial communities from Palmerston North, Manawatu-Wanganui, New Zealand - 1770 DNA GHGhigh gp2 | ecosystem: Host-associated > Mammals > Digestive system > Stomach > Rumen...
GCTGCAACTCACCGACCGACTGGAAAACCAGGTTGATGGCGACAAAATCCTCCTTACCGTCGCTCCATTTCTCGAACACCAGTTTCGAGCCGATGGGTGTGTGCAGCTCCAGAGCCTGCTCCGTCTCCGGGTACACCAGGCGCAGGGCAGCGCCGATGCTGGCCAGGTTGCTGTCGTGACCACAGAGGAAAGTGAACTTACGTCCCTCGTGGTGCAGCTCCTCGCGGATGCGGCTCACCAGCGGATAAGCCAGGTTCACGGCAGCGCTGTGGGCGGTGAAGAGCAGACCGTCGTACACCTCCTTGATGCCACAGATGGCCCGCCACTGCTCCAAGCTCAGCTCATGACCGAAGACCGCCATGCTCTCACTCTCGTAGCACTGCAGCACCAGCGCGTCGGCCACGCTGTTGGCCAGCGTGTAGCCACCCGTCATCTTCGGTTCGTCACCCTTCTCTATCTTAAACTGCGTGTCGTCAAACCAGAAGTGCGTCGTGTCGTTCCCCGCAGCAGGCGAGTGCGCCATGTCGATAATCTGCTCCACCAGCGTCAGCGCAGGCTGCACAGACTGCATCCATGCCTGCGGTCCGCCGTGCATGGCGTTTATCTCGGCCAGAACCTGCTGGCGATAGGCATCGTTCATCTTCGTAAACTGCGGCGTGAACACAGGGTCCATCTTGTCCTCCTCATACTTGTGCAGAATCTCCACGTTGGCAAAAGGCAGGAACCCCGCAGAGAAATACTTCGCCGTAGCAAACGTGCGCTGGCGTGAGTTGGCATAGAACAGCACCGCGTCGCCCTCCGGACGGCAGTTGTCAGGCAGCAGGCCCTCGCTGACCACCCATTTGCGGAAGAACTGTCCCATCTCCGTCTCCAGCACGCCGCCGCGCAGCGACAGCTGACTGCCTGGCGATGACCACGCGAACCACTGGTGAGGTGTCACCCTCATGTAGGCAGCCCCGCCCGATGCCAGCGGCGAGCGGATGTTATGGCGGCTCATCACCACCACCTCCTTCAGTTCATACTTCGCCCGGAAGTCGTCCGAGCGTTTCGTCTGGGCCTGAAGCCCTGCGCCGCACAGCAGGATAGCGGCAAGCATACATAGCAGATTCTTTTTCATAGTAACAATTCTTGGGGGACAAAGGTACGAATAAGTGAGCGAAAATGCAAATTTATTTGCAATTTTCCGAACGAGAGTACCTAAGAGACGAGGTCTCAAAGGTAGTGCAAACCGAGCGAAATACCAAAGAAAAAACCGTTTTTCTTTGTAAGTGGTAGAGAAGAGGAGAAAAGTTGAAGAGATTGCGGAAAGGGATGATTCGCACACGTAGCAATGACAAATGACAGAATGACAGTTTCTAACAAGGGGGTAGTAAGGCAGGAATGAGATTTCTCGTGAAAAACTATCATGTATATATATGTATATAAATATAAATAAATATACAATAATACACTATTTATTCTCTACAAATTCTGGAAATCCTGCTGAGTACCCTTCATTTTAAAACTGTCATTCTGTCATTTGTCATTGCCAAACGCTCTATACTGCAATACTCGCACCCTCTTCCCAAATACTCGACGAGTTTTGAAAAATACTCGGCGCTTTTCGCGAAATACTCGGCGAGTATTGCGCAAAAGTCGGCACCCTTTCCGGAAAGGACGGAACAGTGAAAACAATATGAAAAAAGTTAGGGTATTACAACGGATCTACGTCGAAGTAGAGCTGGAGGGAGGAGAAGCGCTTGTCTTGCAACAGCTGCTGCTGGGCAAGGTGGAGGTAACGGCGCACATCGGCCATGTTGAGTCCGGGTTCGAGCTTCAGCATGAGCTTGCGGATGGCAAGGGTCTTGACGACGGCAACGGCGGGCTTGTCGGGGCCCAGTACGCGGGCGCCGAACCACTGGCGCAGCCAGCTGCCCAGGGTGAGGGCGGCAGCCTCGGCAAGGTGCTCCTGGCGGTGCTTCACATAGACATAGACGAGGCGGCAGAAGGGGGGATAGCGGAAGGCGAGGCGCTCGTCGCAAAGGTCGTGGTAGAGGCCGGCATAGTCGTTGTGGACGACCTGACGGACGAGGGGCAGGCGGGGTTGGCGCGTCTGCAATACAACGAGGCCGCGACGGCCACGACGGCCGGCACGTCCGCTGACCTGCGCCATCATCATGAAGGCGTGCTCGTAGGCGCGGAAGTCGGGCAGGTTGATCATCCTGTCGGCGTCGAGGATGCCGACGACGCTGACGCGGTCGAAGTCGAGGCCCTTGCTAATCATCTGTGTGCCGATAAGGAGGTTGGTGCGGCCGGCGCCGAAGTCGCTGATGATGCGCTCGTAGGCCTGTCGCGAACGGGTGGTATCGAGGTCCATGCGGCTGATGCGTGCCTCGGGGAAGATGTCGCGCACGGCGGCCTCAATCTTCTCCGTGCCGTAGCCGCGGGTGCGCAGTTCGGCACTGCCACAGCTGGGGCAGACAGTGGGCACCTGATAGACGGCGCCGCAATAGTGGCAGGTGAGTTGGTTCAGGCTGCGATGAAGTGTCAGCGACACGTCGCAGTGCTCACAACGGGGCACCCAGCCACACTGCTTGCATTCGAGCATGGGGGCATAGCCGCGACGGTTCTGGAAGAGGATGGCCTGCTCGCCGCGCTCCAGAGCCTCGCGCACACGGGCCAGGAGAAGGGGCGAGAAGGGGCCGCTCATCATCTTGCGGCGCTGCAGGTCCTGAATATCGACGACCTCGACCTCGGGCAGTTCGATGCCCTGATGGCGCTCGCGGAGCTCGACGAGGCCGTACTTGCCGGACTTGGCATTGTGGTAGGACTCCAGAGAGGGCGTGGCGGTGCCGAGGAGAACCTTCGGTTCTAAATGAGAAATGGTAAATGAAGAATGAGAAGTGAGCTGCGCCATCATAATGGCTGCGCTGCGTGCATGATAGCGGGGGGCAGGGTCCTGCTGCTTGTAGCTGGTCTCGTGCTCCTCGTCGACGATGACGAGGCCGAGGTTCTGGAAGGGCAGGAAGACGGCGGAACGGGCGCCGAGGATGACGTCGTAGGGATGGGCGGAGAGCTGCTTCTGCCAGATCTCCACACGCTCGGCATCGCTGTACTTGGAGTGGTAGATGCCCAGGCGGTTGCCGAAGACGCGGCGCAGACGGTCCATCATCTGAACGGTCAGGGCTATCTCGGGCAGCAGGTAGAGCACCTGACGGTGCTGCTCCAGTTCGCGCTGTATGAGGTGAATGTAGATTTCCGTCTTGCCGCTGGAGGTCACGCCGTGAAGCAGTGTCACCTGGTGCTTCATCATGGAGAGCAGAATCTCGTTGTAGGCCTTCTCCTGTGGTGCGGAGAGCCGCTTGATGTTCTCAGGACGGGGCTCCCCGCCGTGGTTCAGGCGCCCCACCTCCACCTCGTAGGTCTCCAGCAGGCCGCGCTTGACGAGTTGGTTGAGAATGGGCAGGGAGTGGCCTTGGTTGAGGAGGAGATCCACCCCCATCCCCTCCTTAAAAGGAGGGGTGGAAATAGATTTATCGACAGGATTTTCTGTGGAAGAGGTATCTTCTCTCCTCCCTGTAGGGAGGAGCTGGAGGAGGGTCTGCAGGAAGTCGAGAAAACAGCTTTGCTGCTTGGGTGCACGCGCCAGCATGTCGATGGCGATGTGGAGCGACTGTTCGTTGCGGAAGGGTGGCGTCAGCCGTACGTAGGTCTCGGTCTTGGGACGATAGCCCTCCTCGGCCTTCAGTCCGGCAGGCAGGGCGGCTTTATAGACATCGCCGATGGGCGACATGTAGTAGTCGGCTATCCACTGCCACAGCTTCAGCTGTGCGGGCAGCAGGATGGACTGCTGGTCGAGCACCTGGAGAACGTCCTTCACCTGATAGCCCTCGGGCTTCGTGTCGTGCAGCCGTGCCACCAGTCCGACGTAGGTCTTGTTGCGCCCGAAAGGCACTGTCACCCTGACACCTACACGACACAGCCCAGCCATCGGGCTGGGCACTGCATAGGTGAAATAGCCGTCGAGCGGCAACGGAAGGATAACGTCTGCGTACACGGGAAGGAGGTTGCTTGTTATGTGATGTCAGAAGAAGTAGGTCAGTGCGATGTGCCAGGCATTGATTCTGGACTTGGCGCGGCTCCACTTCTCGTTCTTCAGCTCCTCGCCCAGACGGTCCCACGTGAAGTCGGCCGTCTTGCCCAGCGGCACGTTATAATAGATGGTGGCCTCCAGATTGGGGCCGAGGTCGATGCCTCCGCCGAAGTTCATGCTGAGCAGGGTGTTCTGAAGACTGTACTGGTTGTTGTTGCTGTCCTTGTCGCGCCAGTAGAAGATGTCGTCGCCCACATTGAAGCTGAACTGCGGGCCGGCGCAGAGGAAGATGCCTAGCACCTCGCCGATGTTGACGCCATAGCGGACGTGAGCGGGAATGAGGAGGCTCTGCTGGGTGAGCGACTCGCTCTCGACCTTGACCTCGCGGCGGCTATAGAGTGCAGCGACATCGATGCCAAGACCGACGACAGGCAACTGGAACTTCGCCTGCGGGCCTACGTAGAAGCCGGCACGGTTGGACTCGCGCAGTGCTGCGCTGCTGAACTCCATCTGCGTCAGCTCCAAACCGCCCTTCAGGCCGATACGGACCTGCGCCCCTACGGGGCTAACTGACAAATGATAAATGATAAATGATAATCCTATCAGCAGCAATGAGCGGCTGACACGAATAGAACGCTTCAAATCTTTATCATTTATCATATTTCAATTATTATTTCTTGCGTCCTTTCTATAGCAAGCGGCAAAGCCGAGCGAGGCACGAAGTGCCGTATTATCAGTGTCTCTGACGTCGCACGCTGACACGGGCGGCAGGCGAGGCTGCCGACGAGGCAGAACTGCTGCTGCGACTGGCCTTCTCCTTCTTGGCCTTGGGCACCTTGGCGGCCGAAGCCTTCTTGGCCTTGGCGGCTGCCTTCAGGTTCTGCGGATGGTTGTTGGCGATGCTGTCGAGCGAGTCGCGCTTGGCCTTGTCGCCAAAGATATTGTTTCGGAAGGCCTCCAGCTCGTCCTCGATGCGTTTTTGCTCTGCCGACAGGAGCTCAGGGTCGCCATCGACCATCTGCGTCAGCGTCTTGCCAAGCATATTGTTGGTCTTGTAGATCTTGCCGTCGTACTTGTTCAGTGTGAAGTAGTCGTCGAGCGACATGACAGCGGCATTGTTGACGTTCGACGTCATGATGGTCTGACGGCTCAGGAAGGGCTCCAGGTCAGCGTACTTCACCCAGAATAGCGGCTCCGGGCCGAAGTCCTTGTCGTACATGATGGGACAGAGGGCCAGCACCTTGATGTGGAACGACGAGTTGGCCTGGTCGTAGTAGGCGCTCTCCTTGAGGTAGTACTTCGTGACGTCCTGCGAGGGTATGTCGCTGTTGTCCACCTGCAGCTTGCCGTTCTCCTCCGTGAAGTAGATATGGTGGTCGGTGAGCACCGTCTTCAGCTGCACCTTGGCGGCGTCGGAGAAGTCGTCCTGGCCGTCGTTGGCCGTCGAATACTCGTAGATGGGGATGTAGCCTCCCTGCGCCAGCTTGAAGATGTAGGTAAACAGGTTCATCTGCTTACCCATAGGCTGCACTGGGTAGTACAGGCCGGAGTTGGCCTCGACGTTGAGGTCAATCTCGCGATAGATGTCACGACGCCACACCACATCCTCGGGCACGTCGAGCGCCACAGGGTAGCTGATCTGCATGCGGCGTGACATCGTCGACGACGAGGCACCCGCCTTCTTCTGCTGAGCCTGCTGAGTCTGCTGCGTGGTCTGCACACGGCTCTTCTTGGGCTGGGCCATAGAAGTGAAGAGTGAAGAATGAAGAGTGAAGAATAACATCAGCACTCCAAACTTCCACCATTCACTGTGACTATTTTTAATTCCTTTTGTAATCATCATACCTCTTGATATTTTTATGCGGTAGCAAATTCTTCACTCTTTACTTCACAATGACCTCCATCGATGTCTTCAGCGTGCGCTGGATGCCGTCTGGACCGACGGCCACGACCTCGGAGATGTAGAAACGGCGGTTGCGCGTCAGCTTGCGGAAGGTCTCCTTCTGACGGGCAGAGAAGTGGGAGCCGTCGCTGGCGATGGGCACAGCATTGCCCAGATTGTCGTAGAACACCACCTTGAACGACACGACCTTGAAGCCGATGTCGAGGATGCCGTCGTCGATAGCGGCGCCAATACCGTCGGTCGACATCAGCTCGGGCTTCGACATATTTCCACCCCTGAAGCGGTCATTATTGCCCTGCTCGTCCTTCACAATGATGTAGGCCGTGGGGTCAGGCAGCTTGCGCGCACGGAAGGTGAACTGTCCCATCTGCTGCGCACGACCGGTATTGGTGGAGGTGACGGTGATGGTCACATTCTGTCCGACCTGCGACGGACGGGCAATATACTTGCCTGGGCCGACCGGCTGCAGCGTGCCACCACTCATGGAGGCGGAAATCTTACTCAAAGGAACACCCGGCACACTGACGCTCAGCGGGTTGTTATAGCCGACATACAGCACGTTCATGAGGTCGGCAGAGACGGTGGCCGAGGGGTCGACAACGGTGTACTTCTGAGAGAAGTCGCGACGAATCTTATCGCCGCTACCGTTGACGGTCTCGATGTGTCCTGCCAGCGTGAAGTCGCCTGTGGTGCCACAGATGCGCTCATAGAGGTTGTCGCGCAGCGTCACCTTCTGGTTGCCGATGTAGATATCGGGCACCTGGGTGGTGTCGACGGCGGCCATCACGATGTGGGCCGAGAACTTGTCGCCGCGGACGATGGTCTGCGAGTTGGGGATGACAAACGCCTCGAGGGCGTTGACGCGGATATCCTTCACGTCGATGTTCTGCACCAAGGTGTGGAGCACCTCGCCCTCAGCATAGCGCACGTCGCTCTGCAGCTTCGACAGCAGCGTAACGGCAGCTGCAGCTGGCATCGACTCGAACATATACTCCTGCCAGTTCTTGCCCATCGTATGGGCGTTCTTTGGTATCTCAGTAGTCAGGTTGCTGGCAATTATCTGGCGCTGTTTCTCATCGGTCACCATCTTCAGCATCCGCTCACGAAAGGCGTTGATGGCATCATAGAGGAACTGTCCACGGCCGGTTCCAGGGGCGAGCATAACGTGGTTGGCCGGCTCCTGATCTTCCTTGTTGCGGATATTCTTCACGTCACCGTCCTTGCCGTCGGCTTCCTGCACGATAGCGAGTTTCAAGTCAGCAGCAAGATTATACAGCGAGTCGCTCATCTGTTTCACCTGCTGGGCCTTATCATACCACTCCTTCGTCTTATTGGGATTGGCCTTCATCTGCGCCTCAAAGTCTTCGTAGATGGAGAGGTTCTCCTTGATGGAATTGCCCGTGGTGCGGTTCAGGCTCTCCTCGACAATGGAGAAGCCGTTGAGCACCTCGTTCGAGACGTTCAATGCCAGCATGGCCATCAACACGACATACATCAGGTTGATCATCTTCTGGCGCGGTGAGACGGGTCTTTTCTTAATAGCCATATTATGATGGGTGTAATGGGCTTAATGGATTTCTACAGGACCTTATTGGGCTAACGGAGCCTTCGGCATGTTCACCGTCATGGCCTCAATCATACGGGCATAGATCTGGTTCAGCTCGGCAATCTGCTCGGCCATGCGCTTGGTCTGCTCGTTAATCTCGTCGATGGTGCCAATCTGCTGTGAAGCGCCCTTAAGCTGCATCTCGTAGATTTTGCAGATACCAGTGAGCGTGCGGTTCAGGTTCTCCATCTCCTCGCTGTCACGCGACAGACGCTCGCTCTGCTCCGACACCTTATGCAGCATATCGGTGAGGTTCTTCAGCTCGTCGACATAGTTGCTGGTGGCCTCCTCCAACTCGGGGTTGACGGGAACAGGCGGCACAACGGTACCACCAGCCATCGTCGTCACTGATGATGACACAGCGGCAATAGCCTCTGTATCGACAGTAGCCTGCTCTGCGCCATCGGCCAGGGCTGCGGCCTGTCCGTTTCCGCCGCTGATGATAACGGTTCCGCCACCACCGATGACAGCTGTACCACCACCGCCAACGATTGCGCCACCACCGCCAACGATGTGGCGGGGGCTGTCGGAGTGCTCTGAGTCCTCTGAGTCCGCAGAAGTCTCTGAGAACTCTATGTTACCAGCCGGCACGTGTGTCGGCAGTTCCATACCGTCGGCAGTCTTGTCGAAAGGACGGTCGAAAGCAGAGATGAAAAACACAAACACCTCAGTTCCCATACCAAGGAACAGGAAAAAGTCTGCACCATCCATGTGGGTCAGCTTGAAGAGTGTACCCAGAATCACGATAGAGGCGCCCCAACTATAGGCATAGTTCAGGAAGGTCTGTCCTGGCACGCTATCCATCCACTTCTGCAGACGGTAGACAATGTTGAATTTACTATACTGTGTCATTGCTATTTACTATTTGACGATTTACAATTTGGCTGCGCCGTCATTTCTTTTTCTTTCCAACGGACTGCTGCTTGGCCTTCTCGCTAGTGGTATTGGCCAGACTGCGTACGCAGCGGAAGCCAATGAACGAGCGGGGCTGATTCTGGAACTCGCTGCTACGCCAAGCCGAACGGATATAGCTCTCAGGGTCTTTCCACGAACCGCCACGCACGGACTTCTTCTTCAGGCGGTAGGGGTCTTCCTTGGCGGCATTGTACTTCAGCTGCGGATTCACGTCGTTCATAGCGTCGACGCCAGCCTCCGTGAAAATGGTCGAAGTCCACTCGGCTACATTGCCGGCCATATCAAAGAGTCCGTTAGAATTGGCATTGTAGATGCCCACCTTCGAGGTAATCAGGTTGCCGTCCTTGGTGTAGTTACCGTCGTCGGGCTTGAAGTTGGCAAAGAAACAGCCCTTGCCAGTAGCCACATCCTCGTTCTCCCACGGGAACTCCGTGCCGTCCTTGCCACGGGCGGCATACTCCCACTCGGCCTCAGTCGGCAGGCGGTAGCGCTGCACATAGCGGGCGGCAGGGCCGAGACCTTTGAGCAGATACTCCGTGCGCCAGGCGCAGAAGGCGTTGGCCTGCTCCCACGTCACGCCCACCACAGGATAGTCGTTGTAGGCGGGGTTGGAGAAATAGTTGCGCATATACACCTCGTTATCGGCATTGGGGAAGTCGTTCACCCAACAAGTCGTATCGGGATATATATTAACAATATACGTGTTCAGGAAGTCCCACGGGCCAGTAAGCTCGCGGTTGATGGTCTCGCGGACGATCTTGCCCTCGTCGTTGATATAGGCAGTATCCTTCGATATCCACACCTTCTCGTTAGGGTCGACAGTGACATCGGTGTTGAGATTACGCTCCTCCGGATTCAGACGATTACGGCGCAGGGCGGCCGTCGTATAGTCGTAGACCTCATAGCGGTAGTTCATCTGCGAAGCATCGAGCATCTTCTCGCCCGTCACGGGGTTGGTGACGTAGAGACTCTCGATGGCACGCAGCTCGTCCTCATTGGGCTTACGCGGCAACGACTTCTTCCAGTTCAGGTGCGGCGGCACGGGATCGCCGTTCTTGTCTTCCTCAATCTTATACGACTCATCGCCGCCGTAGTTGGGGTCAGCAAGACGCTCACGGAGAATACTGTCACGCACGTAGTTCACGAACTGTCTGTACTCTGAGTTCGTAATCTCCGTGTCGTCCATCCAGAAACCGTCGACAGAGATGTCGCGCACAGGGGTCTGCTTGCCCCACAGCGAGTCCTGGTTCTCGATACCCATACGCAGATGACCACGCTTGACGAGCACCATTCCGTATGGTGCCGGCTCAGAGAAGGCCTTGCCTCCCGAGCCTGTCACTTCGCCACCCTGCTGAGATGCCAGCTTGCTGCCGAAACAGCTCGTCAGCAACAACAGCGATGCAGCGCAAAGTCCTATTGTCAGTCTTTTCATATCTATCTTTTATCATTTAGGGCGAAGCCCGCTATAGAATTCTCACACTCTGATGTCTGTTTCTACCTTTCTTATATAGATTCAGCTCCGTCTGATAACCCACGAACAGCTCATGGCTTCCGTTACCGATGTTGATGGCTGTCGTGTAGGCCTCATAGCTGTAGCCCAACGTGACGCCGTGAAAATTGCCGCCAAGCAGCAGTGTCACGGAGTTCGAAGGGCTGTAAGACACACCTGCATACATCATCTTCTCCTCGTGAGTGTACCTCAGACGCCCAGTCACCTGGCCTTTGTATCCTACGCCGTCACTGATGCCGAAGACAGAGGTGTGTATGGTAAGAAACGGATTTCTCAGCCGAATATTGTATCCGCCAGTGAAATAATATGAACGCGAGATGGCTAATTCATTCGTCTCACCCAGTTCGACAGTAGGTGCCGTCAGATGCAAGGCTGACACTCCTGCATACCAGTTTCCATGCGTATAATAGAGACCGGCGCCGAGGTCAACACCTGTACCAGTGGCCTGACCCGAAGAGAAAGCGAGGTCGCCGCTCTGCTCAACGTCAAGGTCGGAGCCGTCGAACTGTTCACTGAGCAAACCACCTTGCACACCCACACTGAGAGTGCCGCCAAGGAGCTTCTGCTTATAGGCATACTGCAAGCCCAGCCTCTTGTGTGAGAACAGACCGATAGCGTCGTTCATTACCTGTACACCAAGGCCATGATAGGCGCCGACAGCATAGAAAGGCATATCGGCTCCGACATACATCGTCTTAGGATTGCGCTTGAAGCCGGCCATCGTCATATTATAGGCTGCCGACACATTCAGCAACGAGGACTTGCCGGCAGCAGCAGGATTATACGATGCCTCCATCGCCCAGTAGTGACTGAACGACGGATCATACTGCGCCCGCAGTCCTGAAACGGCAAGCAGCAGAAGAAGCGCTGTCAACAGATAACGTCTTAACACATCTATTATAACGTACACAACCGCCGTTTTATTGTATATCCCCCATATTCATGAGAATCCCCAGAGCCCATGCCGCCATTTCAGCAAAAAAAGCACATATTTGTGCAATTTCCTACTTGACCATTTTGAGATACCAGAGAAAAATCGTAATTTTGCAAACCAATTACGTAATATGACACTACAAGAAGATAATAACATATAACAAACAACAATGAAGAGAATACTATCTACATTGGCACTGGCTGCTCTTGTTTTGGCTGCCAATGCCCAGGAAAAATCCACTAAATGGTACGATAATCTGAAGTTCAGCGGCTATGGTATGGTACAGTATCAGGCCAGCGACAAGGACGGAGCTGAGAGCAACGCCTTCAACCTGCGTCTGGTACGTATGGCACTGGAAGGCCGTGCTCATGAGGACTTCTACTGGAAAGTCCAGATGCAGATCAACGGTAATACCTACGATCCCGACAAAAGCTCAACCGACATCCGTCTGGTGGACCTCTTCGGCGAGTGGCAGAAGTATGAGTTCTTCAAGGTGAAGGCCGGTCAGTTCAAGCGTCCCTTCACATTCGAGAACCCCATGCACCCCATCACGCAGGGCTTCATGAGCTACTCACAGAATGTCAGCAAGCTGGCTGGCTTCTCCGACCGTAGCGGCGGCAACGCCTCTAATGGCCGCGACATCGGCGTACAGATTCAGGGTGACTTCCTGAAGAATGGCAACGGCCGTAATCTGGTGCATTATCAAGTAGGTGCATTCAACGGTGAAGGCATCAACCAGAAGGATAAGGACAACCGCAAGGACATCATCGGCGGTGTATGGGTAATGCCTGTCAAGGGTATGCGCATCGGTGCCTTCGGATGGACTGGCACACGTGCCGCTGTAGGCGAGAAGAACCGCTACGCCATCTCTGGCGAATATACCGCAAACGACTGGACCTTCCGCACAGAGTATATCCACAATCAGGGTTGGAACGCCGCTCACACCAGCGACAAGGCCGATGGTATCTATGCTCTCTGCATCGCTCCTGTCCAGAAGAACAAGATGCATGTAAAGGCCCGTTACGACCTGTATCGCGAGGCGAAAGAATGGGGACAGTCAAAGACCATGTATGAGGTCGGTGCTGACTACCTCTTCACCAAGAACCTGCAGATTAATCTGGAGTATGCCCGCGTTAACGACCGTACTATCGCCAACCCCGACAAGCACAACTACAACATGTTTGACGTCGAGCTCGACTTCCGTTTCTAAAAAGCATAATAAAAGAATAAAAAGAAGCGATGTGGTAGTCACCACATCGCTTCTTTGTTTTTTAATACTCATCCTCGTTGAACAGGAAATCCTCCTTCGTTGGGTAGTCGGGCCAGATGTCCTCGATGCTGTCGTACACATCACCCTCGTCCTCTATCTCCTGCAAGTTCTCCAATACTTCGAGCGGAGCGCCCGAGCGAATGGCATAGTCTATAAGCTCGTCCTTGGTTGCGGGCCAGGGAGCGTCTTCCAGTTTTGATGCTAATTCAAGTGTCCAATACATTGCTTTACGTTTTAATGGTTTCTAATTTAGCCGCAAAAGTAATCAATTATTTTCTATTTACAAGCGTTTTCCCATAGAATTTCTTGTACACCTTCGTTAAAATTTATTATTTTGGCTAACACAAAGAGATAATCGCTCAGACGATTGACATACTGCTGCATCTCAGCACCAACTACAGCGACCTCGGCCAACGCTGCAACACGGCGTTCTGCACGCCTACAGACTGTACGGCAGATATGGGCTTGACACGCTGCCTGACAGCCGCCAGACAGGATAAAACCCATGCGCCCTGGCAACCGACGGTTCAGTTCATCAATATGCTGCTCCAGCCACGCCGTCTCTCCTTCAGGCAGATGAGCCGATGACGGCAACGGTGTCTGGCTTTGGTCAGTAGCAAGATGGGTACATACATTGAATAGGTTGTTCTGAACACGGATGACAACCTGTCGCTCTTCATGATTGCCAAGTAATGTTGCCAACATGCCAAGTTGCGCGCTTAGCTCATCGACAGTCCCATAGGCCTCCAGCCGCGTATCACTCTTGCTGATTCTCACGCCACCCACCAAACTGGTCTTTCCTTTGTCACCTCGACGGGTATAGACTTTCGTTATTTTCATAGTCGGTTAGAAGTTAATGATATAATGTTGTTTCGTTCGCTTCTTGTCAAAAAACACAAGACCGCAATAATAAAGGTCAAATGTGACACCTGTCCGTTCGTCGGCCACAATCTCACTCCACATTTCCTTGTCGTGCCAAATATCCTCAATAACAAGCACGGACTGATCGTACACCTTGTTATATAATAACGCGAGTCGATTACGAATGTCGTCACCCATACGCAAAACTATCATGTCAAGCATCTGACCGTCATAGTCACGCCATGACAACACTTTAGCATGCCTGCACCCTGATAGTAAATATTCTCGATAATTGTCCGAGACAACAAACTTAGGCTGACACCAATTAGCCAGTCTGAAGTACAAACGGCCCATCTTACGCTGTAACCAACTGTCACATTGTCCCAACATAGCATACTGATAATATGGCCAATGCTCATTAATAACATAACGAGCCACCCAGTAATCCGAAGGAGACTGGATACCAAAACCGCGACAATGCATGATACGGCTCAACCACACACATATATGCTTCAGTCTTTGCATAACAACCGCAAAGATATATATTCTTTTCCAATCAGCAAAGAAAAACACACAAAAAAGCCCTGACTCATTTCTGAATCAGGGCTTCTGATGAAAAATGGCGGCCTCCTACTCTCCCGCATTGCATTGCAGTACCATCGGCGCAGGCGGGCTTAACTTCTCTGTTCGGAATGGGAAG
>Ga0247611_10007439_pt1 | contig 13771 bp, 18 predicted proteins | sample 177DNAGHGhighgp2_FD_192422 | JGI IMG/M metagenome (GOLD analysis project Ga0247611, IMG submission 192422) | Sheep rumen microbial communities from Palmerston North, Manawatu-Wanganui, New Zealand - 1770 DNA GHGhigh gp2 | ecosystem: Host-associated > Mammals > Digestive system > Stomach > Rumen...
CATATGCATGCTGTGAAGCTATTGCGTATTCCTCAAGCTGGTCGCCTACTGCGCCAGTCGCAAATGCGATCGTATCACAGCTTTCTTCCCATGACACTGCCGCCTCAGAAAAATCCGTAGCAAGATTTACGACTGCTCCGCCAATGGCGCCTATTGCGCCAATAACTCCAGTCGCAGAAATAATATCTGCCATACCACCGAAAGCATCTTTAAATACACCGCCAACATTACCTAGTATCGGCTCAAGCCCGCTTGCGGATTCACCAATGCCACCAATAGACACAGATGCGCTTTCTCCTGATTCGCTAGCCGCATCAGCAACTTGCTCAAAAGCGTCTGCCGCTGACGATGCCTCAACATCAATATTTGTTGAGATGTCGATATTAGAAAACGCATCAGACACACCGTCTGCCGCTTCCTCTGCTGATGAGGCTACCGTGTCAAATGCGCCCTCTGAATCATCTGCCGCACCTTCAAATGCCGAGACAATATCGTCCGAGGCTGAGTCCGCAGAATCACTCATGTCATCAAACGAGCTTGTAGTATCGCTTGCCGCATCCTCGAATGCACCGCTAATATCATCTCCAGACCTATCAGCCGAACGTGACATGTCCTTGAATGCGTCACTGACATTATCAGCCGCCTTGTCAAACTCTTTTCCAAGCTTCTGAGTGTCTTTTTCAACATTGGAAATTTCTCTTTGAAATTTTTGTGCTTCGCTTTTTGCTTGCGACAACCCTTTTTGGTAATCTTCACGCTTAAGCTTCAGCGTCGCTTCTAATTCAAATACATTACTCATTCAATCGTTAACTCCGCATTTTTGACCACATCTGCAATGATTTCCTCAGCCGTCCTGTTATCCTCGACCCGAGATTCGTACCGCTCCGAATACAGCCTTGTGAACTTCAGTTTGTCTACTGATAAGTTTATACTGTCAGCTACATAGCACCTAAAGTTTTGTTCTTCCAGCGCCTTCTCATGCTCGGCGGACAGATAATAGATAAATCCTTTTATTCGTTTTCTGTTTCCGCTGTAACTTCCGTAACATCTCCAGAAGTGTTTGCCGCCTGCCTCGGCGGCAATGTAAAAAAAGCCTTCATGTCATCATCTGACAGAAGCGCGTACAGTTCCCTTGCCATCCTTACTGGAGTGCCCGAATATTCTTCCACGCTTACCTCATTAAGATATGCTAGGATTTCCAGAGCTTCTTTCTTGTGCTTTTTACCAATAACCTTGACGGCTTTTAAATATCTTCCTGTGTATATGTGTGTTAACACATCCCTATCGGCAAGGATGCCGCTTGCCGCCTCCATCAGGTCGGCAAGCAGTTCCAGCCCCTGCTCGTTTTTAAAATCGCTTAATTTTTTCATAAAAATCCTTTATTACTCGGCAGTCCCTGCCTTTACATACACCTTGAACGGTACTGTGCCGATGCTCTCAAGGCTGTAATGCGCAGTAAATTCAAATGCGAACTTGCCTTTCTCTTTGTCTGTAGACTGAATCTGAAACCCTCCAGTTGATAATGTATTCAGCATCTGAATCGCAACATACCCACCATTAGTGCTTCCATTCTTATCTGAATAATCGCCTATCCACCACAAGTCATCAAAGTCTGCAAGGTCAAGGTCATTCCTTGGCGTGATAACACCAGTAGCATTATCGCCTGCGCCGACAAGGATCTTGGCTGTGTCTGCCGTAACAGTGACGAAGTTGCCGCTCATTACGACTGACCATTCGTCAAGTTTCTTAAGCTCCATGGTATTCTTAGGACAGTTATCAATATCCTCGCCGAAGTCTTTAAAGCTTGGCGTGGCTTTGAAATTAACGCCTCCAGATGTCGCCCCTATAATGCCAGTAACAGTTCCGCTTTCAGGTGTAAATCCTGACGCAAGAATACCTGCGTTAAGCTGAATCTGCTTAAAAACATCTTCGGGAAGTTGAGTAAATTTCATCTGTTAATCCCTCTCAATCAAAAAATTCAATATTATAGTTCAGCATGATTTTTCGGATGCTGTTATCTTCTTCGGCAGGAAGATTAATAGACCACGGCAATCCCTTTGTTATCCACATTGCTCCGCCCGTGTACGGGACTATTACTCCGCCTCGATTAATAATTCCTGATATCTCCAACTCTTTGTCACTTATATTGCTCCACGAAGTTGATCTGTCGCAGAGCGTTGCGCTCAGTGAAATCGGTCTGTCAAACTCGGACGTTGATGTTTCGTGTAATATATACGGAAGCTCTGCGTTATCGGGAACACTTGAAGCCTCGTATGCTTTCCAACCGAACTTGCTCCAAAAATCATGCAATGCCTGTTTTTTATTCATGTTGGCAACGCCTCTAATTCTTCAGCCTGATATTGTCGCATGTCAAGTCCTGCGCTTGCTGGCGTCTTAAGTTCGTCACTGTTTGAAGTCAGCCTAAAAAGTTTGTTATCCGATGCTCTCTTAAGAACATCGTGAAAATCGAACTGCAAAGCCTTTCGGCAAGTAAACGTATAACTTGATTTACTTCCGAGGGCTTCGGCAACCCTCATAACAGACGAACCATTAAAGACCATTGCTCCGCTGACGTTTGCTCCCGGAGTCCATGTGGTAATAACTCCGCCGTATCCATCATCAACCATAGCCTTGTTCATGACCGTAAAGGACTCAAAAGCTTCATCCAATAAACTCATATAACTCTTATCCTCCTATACGGTGCAAGTCTGTCAGCAAAAACATCTTTCCAGTCAACAGCCGCCTTTGAACGCCCAGAACTGCTTGTCCCTGATGCCTTCGAATAGCTGTAACCTCCAAATGACTCGGACGTGTACGGTGACATGTTTGCGCTGTCGATATTTCCGTTCTTGTCCTGCCAGTCTTTTATATCACTGGCAAGATTAATGACATCTTGCGGAACTCGCATTAACCACACGGCACCATGAAACTCCTGCTCGTCCTTAAGCGTGTCTTCAAGGTCTCCAAACTTATGAACTCCGTCATTGAATACAGAGCCTACAATGCGATAATACTGACCGTCTTGAATATCAAAAGACGGCACGATTGCTCCATTTACGACAGAGAAATCACCAATAATCCTGTCATCTTTTTGACAGAAATAGTTTTTCAAGTTTGCACATATCTCTGTAAGCATATCGCACCGTCCTTTTCAGTTTTTCTTTTTTGAAGCTTTTTTGTGTTTTTCCTCAATAGGCTCGGTCTTATCATCAGAAGATTCTATTTTCGAGATAAGCTGTCTGCCTATTTTGTTGTTGACACCCTCAAGCTCCAATACCCTTTCGGGTGTGGGGACGTATCCTGCTCGAGGATAACCGTCCCCCACGCTGTAGATATGATTATCGTCTTGCAGGTCTGCAAAACCATATACTACCTTATACATTAATTATGCTCCCTGTGTTTCGTTTACAGTTGCGATAAACAAACTGTTCGGATTATAAAGCACTGGCATGAAAAGCGCAGATGCTTTTGTCCACAGAACGGCAGGATCCCACTCCATCTTCTGAGTAATGAAGACGTAAGGACTTACGCCACTTCCGTTTGCAGGATAGAACTGCCCAAGGTCAACCTCGGGCGGGTCTCCCCAAAGTCCTGTTCCGATTTTACCGCCCTGATTTGTGGCGAAGAATGTGATTTTATTTTTCGGATAATATCTCTTCTGCTCAATTGACGGACGTCCTGTTGCTGCGGCGATTGTTGCACTTGCGCCATATGTCAGGTCGTTCGTGATGATCTGAGAAATACCAAACTCCTCGTTCATGAACTCTTCAAGAGCAGTCTTTCTGACAAGTGCGCCTGCGCCGATATTTCCGTTGATAGCTTTCTGGAGTGCTGTGTTCTTGCGAAGCTTTGTAACAACCTCACGGCTTGTAACCATACCAGTAATAGTTACGCCTGCGGCAGTAGCCGCATCAATAATCGTCTGAATCTGCGCAAGTACATCAACCGAAGCTCCAACATTAACCGTATGCGCTTTCTGTGCCGCAGGAACTCCGTAATCAACCGTAAGGTCAAGATTATTTTCCTTGATGGTAATCTGACCTGTGGCCAGAAGTTCATTCTTTGCGACTTTTGTTCTAGTGATAACCTGATCGGCAAGCCTTACTCCGTCATTGAGAACATAGTCGTAAAGTGCTTCATCGCCTACAACTCCTCTGCCTGTAAGCTTACGAAGTCTTTCTGACTGATTGATTTTAACTTTGATAAGTCCCTTTTCGATGTTATGAACATCAATCGGAACTCTGAAAGTCGTTTTTGCCTCTGTGTCAAATCCATGGAACTGTGCCATTACAGGAATCTGATATTCAGAAGCGATGGACTCCCACTTAGCTACAAGATTATCTGTCTTAAGGTCGCCCATCAGACCATCAATCGGGTCATCCTGTCTTGTCGGTACTGTAGCACCAACATCTATCCAATCTTCCTTGGTAACCTTTCCAAAGATATCGTCTTCCCATCTAATATCTGCCATCGTTCGTTACCTCCTTAAGATTTCCTATCAACTGCACCAGAGCCTGCGGCAATCGCTTCGCCAAAAGCGCTCACAACTGCAATAGTCGCATACTTGCCGTCATCACCTGCGGCAACAGTGATTGCAGACGTGCCGTCCCAAGCCGTCCAACCAGTTGAAAGAATTTCACCTGCGGCAACCTTCGGAGCATCGGTAGCAGACGTGCCAGTTCCAAGCTTGTACAGGTATTTGTCGCCAGTTTTCAAAGTATAACCTGAAACTGTCGGAGCAGTCTTGCCAGAAGCAGAAGCTTCAGCAAAAGTAACCGTCAGGTCTACAAGACTTGTCGGATAATCAGGACGAATAACTGACGGTTCACTTATAAACCTGATACCAGTAAGCGCAGACTTCGCCGCACTTTCAACAGATGCAGGAAGCCTGTCCTCATAAACTTCACCTGCCGTTACTACCGAGCCGGGCATAGCACCTGTAGATACATCCACATCCTCGTATACAATGCCGATTGCATTTCCGTCATTGGATGGGAAAACAGTTCCCATCTTCACATATTTTGCGCCGTTTGCTTCCGTAGTTACAAGACTACCAGTTGCAGGCATCTGTCTTGTTTCTCTTGTGCATTCCTCATGAGCGAGAAAATAACCCGGGGCGTATGTCTTGCCCTGTTTAACATCTCCTATAAAAGACATTTAAGCCTCCTTTGAGCCGTAATGCTCTGCATGATATTGAGCCGCTATCTGAGCCGCTCTGCTTATTGGTCTTGCGACTGGCGGTTTCTGAAGATTTCCAGTCCCGTCAGTGCCTTGCGGTTTCGGCACGTTCGCCCCCTGTGTGGATTCAATGCCGATAAAATCCGCCCACTCACTTTTGATACTGTCTATCAGTTTGCTTTCGTCTTTGAGCTTGTCTGAGTCTTCTTCGAAGTCAACATCTTTTAAGTCTGTGACTTTAAGAATAGTATCGAATCTTTTCTCGGACACACCTGCTTCTTTAAGTAGCTTCTTGTACGCACTGCGTTTTTTGGACAACAGTTCTTTAGCCGTTACACCAGCCTTGTAATCATCATACTCTTTTTTCAGGTCGTCTTTCTCTTTCACAAGGTCGTCATACTTGGTTTTCCAAGGGCTTTCGTCTGCAGATTCTTCGTAGGCTTTCAGCTTTTCTTTCGTCTTGTTCAATTCCTTCTGAACTTCTGGAAGTTTTTCTGCGTCCACTTTGAATCCATCACGTTCTGCCTTTAGCCCGTTCACTGTCTCCGTGTGTGCGTTGATAATCTCGGTAGCCTGTTCTTCGGCAATACCCATCGCCGACAGTAGCTTTCTCGTGAGTGCCATTTTATCCTCCTGTTCTTCGGCAAAATTTCTTCTTTGTTCGGATGTCTTGATAATACTCCGTATTTTTTGGGATGTCAAGTCTGTGTAGGATAAATGCACGAAATGTAGGAAAATCATGCATTTCTAAATACTTCCCATAAAAAATATTTTTATAGAGACTTTTTATATAAACCCTACATATCCTACATTATTATTTAATATTTTTGTAATATTTATATTTATGTACTTATGTATTATATATATTATACAAAAAATATAATAAATAATATAATAATATAATAATATATATAGTAAATATAGCCAAAACCGAATGACTGTTCAGTTAATACTTTTGTAACAAAATAGTGTAGGATCGCCAACTCAATCCTACACTATTTCAATTTATCCTACACTTTTCAGGTTTATCCTACACAAAATATTACAAAAGTGTTACAATCTTAATAAAATTGTAACACTTTAATAACGAAATAATATTTGTTACGCTCACGCCAGCAATGACGCTTGCAATATTGCCTTGTACTCGTCCCTATGATTAGCAATCGAGTCTCTCAGGAAATGAGCTTTCTGACCTGCCTTGTGCTTCTTGGTGTCATCCGTCTCAACGTATATCGCATACTCCACATTAGTTCCGATATGCAGTTCATCTTCTGTAATCTCGGAATCAATACTGTTCCGCAATCTTCCCGTGTCAACGGGACACTGCCTCATTGCGTGAGTGACCGCTGTCTTCCCGATTGCTTCAAGTGCTCTCTTGATTTTTTTGTCGAGTTCGCTTTCCATGCTAGCTGAGTTATCAATCATTTTTTCACCACCTCTTTAACGTCGCAATCATTTTTCCCAAGCAATACACCTGACGGTTTTATCTTGTATTTCTCGCATGTTGACGTATTCTTTAGAATCTTGGTGTCATCAAATGCAAATTTACAGTTATGGCACGTTAAGTCTTTGTTTGTTACTCTGCTAAATAACAACGAGTCTTTTTTCCACTTATTAACACTCATATGATGCCCCTCCCTTATTTTTTTTATTTCTTTTGTTTATTATAACATAAATGTCAATAAATGTCAATATGGAATATTTACGTAAGCATACTCATATAAATTACAATATTGCTATCCCATCCCTCGGTAACTTCATGCACTAAGAATTTGGAGTCTCTTTGAATTAACAATTCCAATTCGCCCCTATATTTAGAAATAGAATCCACATACATAGCTTGCGCACCTTCTGGAATACTTATCATATATCTTACAGACCCGTCAAAGCCGCCGCTTAAATCTGGCGTTGTGCTTAAAAATCCCTTGTCATTCAGTATCGCTCCGTTTAATACGTCTAACTCACCATTTCGCAATCTTTCAAGCAATTCTTTTCCGTTGCCTTCGCCGACTAACCCTTCTATAGCTCCCCATCCAGACCCTCGAGTTACGATTGTTCTTTCTGGCATACTCGCTTTTTCAAGAGCTGATGTGCAATTCTTAATTTCCTCTGGGAATCTGTTGTTATCCGTTATTCCTCTGAGATACTGGTTCATGTTCGTATATGCGCTTCCAGTGTATGTCCTTACGCCTTCTCTTTCCTCGTCAGAAATAACATTAAGCCAATCATTAGTCCAGTCTTCCATAACATCTAAATCATTTTTATCAATCAAGTCATTCCAAACCTCGGCTCCCTCAAAAACAATATCAGGAATATCTTTTTCATTCGGTTTTGATGTTTCTTCCCATCGTCTTTTTTGCTCGTCCAAAATAGCTTTATCGTGTTCGTCTGACTCAGGCTCATAATCTACTTTTACAACGTTCCCGTCCTTATCTTTAAAACCAATAATATGCGTACCCATTGAGCATCTGCAGTTATATATTGTTTCTGGTGCATCACAGGTCGGGTCTCCGGGATAATCAAGCTCGTTTCCGTTTCCGTCAATAAATGGCTCGTCCAAATCTACTTCCTGCCCGTCCATGTCCAAGTGCCATTCCCTAGTCCTGTCGTCTGGTGTCGCAATCCAGACTTTCTTCATGACAACCCCGTCTTCCTCAAGACGTTCATAACTGTCCAAACGTCCAAGGTTCTCGGCGCCCGTGACCATGGTTCTGGCATTCCTTAGTGATGCTACAATATTGTTATTCATAATCGGAAGTAGCCGCTGTGAAAGCTTGTCAACGCTTTCGCCTTGGACAATGCTTTGCAAGACTGCGCTGTTTATTTTGCGCTTGTTCCAGCGCATGTCCCTCGGAATGTCAAGACGTTTCGGAAGTAGGTTAATGCTTTTCTCTGTCATCAAACGTTTGACAGTATCTTTATTAACTATCTTGAACGAAGTATCTATGCCCTTATTTTTGGTCAGGAAATCACTTGCTATTTGATTGTAATTTGTGGCGTATATTTCTGGCAGAGTATTATTTATATAAGCGGTAGCAGTCTTGTTTGCATTTGCAAGTTGGAGTGTAGTCTCGTCAACCATTTCTTTGTAGTATTCGTTTCCGAGTGTGTAATGCTCCAAAGCTTTTTGATAAGCTTTCTGGTCTCCGCTTTTCATGATATCGTCAAGCTCTTTTTTGCCGTCCGCCATGAAAGAATCCCATTTTTTTGTGATTTCTTTTTTAGCTTTTTTGTATGTGCTTGTTATGTCTTTCTCAAGCTTCTCCAAAAGTTTGTCCGTTTTCGTCCTCGCTGAATCCAGTTTCATCTACATACCTTCCTATCTCTTCGGCATCCATCCTTTTTAAGATTTCGTCAACCTCATCGTGATTGATAAAAGGCAAGTGTTTAAGCACTGTCTCTGCGTCAAGATACTGTGCGGCAGATAAAATCGTCTGCGTATCCTCAAGCATATTGATGATCTTAGAACGTTTAAATGTTGGTGCATCATCGATTCCTGCAAGGTCAAGGATTGCATTTATAAAGTCAGTCACGCACATTTCGAACCCGTCACATTTAAGCGTTAAGTTTTCGTATGATGCCTGAATTGCTGTTGCCGTAATATTTCCTGCTGATATCTTGTCTGTGTCAAGAGCCATTGCGTCACGATATAAAGAATCTCTGAGCTGTGCTAACGCCTCCGCTCTTGCCGCATACGGTACGTCAATGGTGTGTGCCTCTGCCCTTGCCCCGTCATCTTCAACCGTGGCGGCTTTTAATACCTTCATTCGCTCCTTGAATTTTACAAGGTCGATATCATCCATGCCTCCAGCGTTTTGGATTATCCAATAAATCTGACTTGCATCATCAAGGTCGTTTGCGAACCCCGACTGAATCAAATCGTATGCGTCAATCTTTTCACGCAATCCTGTAAGCTCTGACTGGTGTTCGTCGTTCGCCCAAAGCGGAACTATTGGAAAGTTCGGATAGTTCTTGCCGTCAAGAATGACAGTGCCATCCGCCGCACTTGTGCTGACTATCTGCTGATATGCTCTTTTCTCGTTCAGGACCTCACACTTGCCGTCACGCCAGATGTAATCCGAATACCCATCTTCTTCATACAATGTCGCCCGAAGCGGCTTTGTCGTGTCTATCTGCCAAAAACGAATACCTGCGTGAAGTGCTCCGTCTTCCTCGCCGATAAGCGGCACGAACTCAAGCGCATTAAACATGTCTATATGGTCTAGATTAAAGAATCCATATGACACGCCGCCCCATAACGCTGCAAGTCCCAGCTTCATCAAGATGTTGTCGAACATCACGCCGCCTAGCTTTTCTTTCGTGTCGTCCTCGTTGAATGAGGCACCCTCTCCTAACAAGTGCGATGCTTCCTGTTTTATGAATATCGGGAAGAATGAATTTCTGAGCTTGAAGTTCGCAGAGTAATTATCTGGCACAGCCTCACCCGATAACGTGTATAAAAGCTTCTGATACTGTGATATCGTAGGATTTTTCTTCTTGTAATACTCGTATGCAATCTGCGCCTCTACGTACATATCAGATTGCTTGTATGAGTATATAGCCTCTTGAATAAAACCTTGTAAATCCTCCTCTGATGTGATTTTAAGCAAATCCTCGTATGTTTTCACCTGTAAACCTCCCTGCTTTTTCGTTTTGCTGTTTTAGGAACTATCTTCATTGTTTTTACAAAGTACCTCATTGCGTCTGCAAGATGGTCGTTTTCTTTTACTGGTCTGTCGTCTAATGCGTCTGCGTCCCATGAATACCCTGACATTTCATCGATCCAATTTTCGCATTCATTTGATATTTTTAACAGACCTGTGTCCAGTGCCGTTGCTGTCTCTCTAATGCCATCACTGACCACATTGTCTGCAGGAATAACTCTATATCTTCCGTTTCTGCGCTTCATCAAAGCTATGAACGATGCGGCAGACGGGTCAACTATTAGCCGTAGTTTTCTTCCCATGGTAATATCTGACACCCATGCGTCAATGTCCTGAGCGTATTGTTCGTCAGTCTTCTGAACACCTTTGTCCCTGCCTGAGTAATAATATTCACGGACAGCGTACCATGTTTCTCCTATCTTTGCAAACAATAGTGCGGCTGTGGCATTCATTGTTCCGTAGTCCAAAGAAACACAATACTCCGTTATTTCGCCGTCTGGAACATCACATAACGCCTTTTCATACATCGGATAAACAAGGCCTTCTGCAATACACCTTTCGCCCTGTATGTCTCGCCTGTACCACACAGAGCCTGTTACATACTGGCTCTTTATTTCTTCAAGTCTTTGTGGTGTTATCGAAAGATTGTCTTCGATTGTGAAGTGCTGATATTGATAGCCGCCAACATACGAATCTGTGTATGCATCAATATAATTTTTATAAATTCTGTGTGATGGATTGCATGGGTTTAAATCCCACAAGATAAGCGGCTTGTCTGCGGCGACTTGACGTCCGAATGCTACTTTAATAAAAGACGTCCTGCTGTCGTCTGAGTCATAATGCTCGTTTATTTCTGTAGCTATCCATAATCCATACGAGTTTCCAAGTATGCGCTTGTAACTGTCTGCTTTGCCTGCTCCAGTAAAAATTACAACTTTTTCACCTGTCTGCGTGTATACAAATAATGCTTCATTGTCTTTGAACTTTCCCCATTTACATCTGCCTCGAAATAGATTTTCAAGACCAAATCCATTGCAGACTCCAATATTAAGTTTGGCATTTCCGATAGTTGAGCCGGAAGCAAGATGTATTCTGTCTTCGCATTGCTCAAGATACATTGCCGCAATTATGCAATTGTCGATAGTCTTCCCAGAACGTATAGCACCCTCCGCAACATTCATTTTGTTGCAGAGGGCGTTTTTAATATATTGCTTGTGCTTAACAGAAAATGGTTTCCAGTTAATTGTCTGACGTTTGTTCATCCTTCAACATCTCCGCAAGCCCTGTGAGATCTTCAACCTCAGTGATAGTTTGTTCAATTTTGTCTGACTGTCCCAGCCAGTTCTTTCCTAAAAAGATAGCCATTGCGCAATTATGTTCCGCCATCTTAAATTGCCATCTTCGGAGACTTATCTTCCCGATTGCACTTTTTTTGTTAAAAATAACCGCAAAATTCTCTTTATACTCTCTCTTGCACCATCTTTCAATCGTATCTTCGGAACAATCAAAAAACCCTGCAATTTCTTCTTTTGTGCATCTCAAACCACATAACTTTTCAAACTGGCTCTTATCAATTTCAATTTTGGGTCGCCCTGTTCTCGCCATAATTTCTCCTTGTTAATAAATAAAATACTGGCGTGTCAAGTAATGCTAAGCAAGCCTTTAACACGTACTGACCTATTATTAAACCAATTAAGCTCATAAGTCCTTCTTTGCTCCAAAGCCAGCCCATTCCTAAACCGAAGCTTATCAGCGCATATATTACGGTATCGAATATCTGACTTGTAAGAGTTGAGCCGTTATTCCAGAGCCATCTTCCGCCGTCTCTTGAGCCGTGTTTCTTTATATAAACATCTCTTATTTTATGAAACACGAATACGTCCCACGATTGCGAGCAGTAATAAGCGCAAAGCGAACCTATTACAAACACCCAGTTCTGACCAAGAAGCGTCTGATATGCAACGTCCATTGGAATATTTGCTGGCGGACAAAGCCCTGTTATTATGATGCAGATTGTTGCAAAAATTTGTCCTATAAAGCCGAATTTAATAACCGACTTCGCCCGTTCTTTGCCCCATATCTCGCCAATTACATCGGTACATAAAAACGTAACCGCATACGTTACTGCGCCTCCGCTTGCCGATATTTCAATACCTCCTATATAAAGCCCTGTAGTTATTACTCTTGCCCCGACAACGTTTGCAATTACTATACTTATAACAAAAAGTGTTAAAAGAATAATAAAATTAGTTTCTGTCTTTTTCATAAATTACTCCTATTTTAATCTTGATGTCCTGCCGCTTCCTGATATTTCTTTTTACATATTTTTGCGGCAATACTTAGTTGCGCTGTTCTCTCAACAGCTTTTTCTGTCATTTCTATTCCCAGTTCTGATCTAATTCTTTTTACATCTCTAATTGCTTCTTTCATAAGACTGTCTTTTAATGTCACAACATGCCTTTCCCCAGAAACATCTTTATACGTTCCCCACTGGACAAGTTGAAGCCATGACGTGCTGTCTGACGATGTGCAAAAATAATTTTCTGCAAGCAAGTCCACTTCAGTGCATCCTAGTAAATGGATGTCTATACTTGGTTTTTTCTTTTTGATATACCTTGCCAGTTGTGATACATCTTTCTTATACTCTCTCGGTCTTATCCGTCTCAGCTCTGGAACACTAATTGCGATATAATTTGAAAAGTTTATTAATTTATTTAAGCCGTCCCTTCCGTCCTCAAAATGGAAGACATTAATTTGCTTGTTTGGCAATAAATCCCGCATACGCTTTCGCAAGAACCATGCTTCCTCTGTCCCGAGTATTTTTTGGCAGTCTATTTCCACATATGTTGCTGTTATATTATTATCCAACACAAATTTTATAAGCTTGTCCTGCCAGCTCACAAGAAAATCAAGGTCGAACTTTTGACCAGCTTTTGCTCCAAACATTAATGTAAAAAGACCGCTGTCTTGTATAACATGTTTGCTGTATTCTTGCTGTAATAAAATTGCATTGTTTGGTTTTAATTTAAAATCTCCATCAATAGCTTTGTTATGGATATATGCATAACAAGAATAAAGCCGATATTTTACGTCTGCGATTTTAAGCGCAATGTTCGCTTCCACTGAACGTTCCGTTCCAGCAAAATGCACCTTTATATTTTCGCCATTCATTTCTTTGATACCTTAAATTTTATATTATTTTCTTTTAAAAATCCAGACAACATGTCAAAAACTTCATTATTTACTGTTACAACATATTTTACTGCATCCTCTTCAAAAAAAGACTCATATGTATCAAAGTTGAAGTCCTCCATATTTATACTTTTTATTGACATTATTTCTTCTCTTAGTTTTTCTTGGTCGAAGCCAGTGTCCATTGTGAGCTTATTATGGATAATCGAATATGCGGTTTTTTCCTCGCTAGTCATCCCGATTAATACGATTACTGGAACCTTCTCCAATCCAAGCTTCAAGGCGGCTCGCAACCTTCCACAGCCTTCTATGACTTCCATATTTTCATCAACTGCAATTGGATCATTAAAGCCAAATTCTTGTATTGACTTAGCTATTTGACTCACTTGCGACTCGGTATGAATCTTTGCGTTTTTTCTGGCTCTTTGATATTGCCGATGTCAATATATTTGATCTCAATGTTTTTCATACTCAATCCCCATTTGATTTAAGTAATTTTTAAGTATATCTTCCTGCTTATTCCCGTTTGGAAATATCCTCACCTGTACGTTATATTTAACTTCTATCGGTTCGTACTCGTCTTCGTCTTTCGTTCTTGATGGTTCTGGTGCCTTTTCGTAATCAAAAAAGTCATCTAAATCTTCAGCCATCTCGTCTATGTCTTTAAAGTCGTACTCACTCATATTTATTGTTTCTATTCCTAATAATTGCGACTCAAGAACTTGCAAATCAAATCC
>Ga0247611_10007440_pt1 | contig 13770 bp, 12 predicted proteins | sample 177DNAGHGhighgp2_FD_192422 | JGI IMG/M metagenome (GOLD analysis project Ga0247611, IMG submission 192422) | Sheep rumen microbial communities from Palmerston North, Manawatu-Wanganui, New Zealand - 1770 DNA GHGhigh gp2 | ecosystem: Host-associated > Mammals > Digestive system > Stomach > Rumen...
TGGGGTGGTTGGGATCCTTCAGTCCTACGCGGTTGCGCTGGATGGCACGTACCATCTTGTCGATGGCCTTGTCCTGGGCGATGACGTGCGACTTCAGGTCCTGTGCCATGCCCTTCAGGCGGACACCCTCTTCCTGTGCCATGCGCTGTACGGGTACGCCCGTCATCATCGACACCACGTCGGCCACCTGTTCGGCCGTCACCTCCTGGCGCACGTCCACCTCGCCGCTGAGCCACTTCTGGTTCAGTTCCTGCAGTTCGCGGTTGAGCACCGTCTCGCGGTCGCGGTAGCTGGCCGCCAACTCGAAGTTCTGGTTGCCGACCGCCTGCTGCTTGCGCTCCTTGACCTGTTTGATCTCCTTCTCCTTCTCCGTAATCTCGGGCGGGATGTTGGCATTCTGCAGGTGTACGCGTGACCCCGTCTCGTCCATGGCGTCGATAGCCTTGTCGGGCATGAAGCGGTCTGTCACGTAGCGGGCTGTCAGTTTGACACATGCCTCCAGGGCCTCGTCAGTATAGGTGACATGGTGGTGGTACTCATAGCGTCCGCGCACGTTCTTCAGAATCTGCAGCGTCTCCTCGTCGGTGGTAGGCTCTACCAGCACCTTCTGGAAGCGGCGTTCCAGGGCTCCGTCCTTCTCGATGGAGTTGCGATATTCGTCGAGTGTGGTAGCTCCGATGCACTGGATGGTGCCGCGTGCCAGAGCGGGCTTCAGAATGTTGGCAGCATCCATCGTGCCGGCTGCCGAGCCCGCACCAATCATGGTGTGTATCTCGTCGATAAATATAATGATATCAGGGTTTTGCTCCAGTTCCTTGACGAGCATCTTCATGCGCTCCTCGAACTGTCCGCGGTACTTGGTACCTGCTACCACCCCCGTCATGTCGAGCGTGATGATGCGTTTGTTGAAGAGCATGGGCGAGCAGTGGCGCGAGGCTATCATCTGGGCCAGTCCCTCGACGATGGCACTCTTGCCGACACCCGGTTCGCCAATGAGGATGGGGTTGTTCTTCTTGCGCCGGCCGAGGATTTCGATGACGCGCTGTATCTCGCGCTCACGACCGACACACGGGTCGAGCTTCGACTCCAGGGCCTGTTGGGTCAGGTCGGTGCCGAAATTGTCGAGCACGGGTGTCTTCGACTTCGTCTGTTTAGTCTGGGTGGTGGTGGCTTTGCTGCCGGCAGAACCATTGGACGCCTGGCTGTCGCCAGTGGCGCTCTCCTCCTCCTCGTAGTCTTCCTCGGGCAGTCCTACGCCATTCTTGACGCTGAGCATGGTCAGCGCATCTTCGTAGTTCATGTTGTTCATTTCCAATATTTGTTTAGCACCGTTGTCGGCAGCATCGTGCAGGATGGCCAGCAGCACATGTTGTTCCTCCACGCGGGTGGAGCGCTGCAGGCGTGCCTCGAGCACGGCCAACTTCAGGATGTTGCTGGCTTTCTCGTTGAGTACCAGCTGTTGTGTATAGATGGGGTGTCCGATCTCGTCTTCCCGCACACGGGCCTCGAGTGCCGTCTTGACATTCTGCATGTTGATGTCGAGTCGCTGCAGGATGTCGATGACGGGCCCCTCCTTCAGTCGCAGCAGTCCCAGCAGCAGGTGCTCGGGAGCCACGCTCTGGCTGGCGAGCCGGGCGGCCTCCTCCCGGGAGTAGGCGAGGATTTCGGAAACCTTTGGTGAGAATTGACTTGTCACTATTTCTTCTTTTTTTTTCGTTCGCAATAACGTTATAGCGTCATGACGCGATAACGTCCTGATGGGAAAACTACAAATTCCGTGCCAAAAATTTCTGGTGGGTGATGACGGCGGGCAGTTCCTCCTGATAATGGGTGACCATGATCATCGTCTTGTTGCGTCGCTGGCAGAAGGTTTCGATGACGTCCTTCACCAGCCGGCGGTTGCAGAGGTCCAGTCCGTGCAGCGGTTCGTCGAGGATGAGCAGCTGCGGGTCCTTGACGAAGGCACGAGCCAGCAGGACGAGTCGCTGTTCGCCGCTCGACAGTTGCAGGAAGGGCTTGTCAGCTAGCTGTCCAATGCCGAAGATGTTCATCCACCAGCGGCAGCGGTCGTAGTCCTGTCCGTTGGGTACGGCATAGAGTCCGATGGAGTCCATCAGTCCGCTGGCGACGATGCGGATGGCCGGCAGGTTGCGCTTGTAGCTGCGGTGCATCTCGGGCGACACGTAGCCGATGTGCTTCTTGATATCCCAGATGCTCTCGCCCGTGCCACGGGGACGGTCGAAGAGCGTGATGTCGCAGGCATAGCTCTGAGGGTTGTCGGCGCAGATGAGTGACAGCAGGGTTGACTTGCCACTGCCATTCTGTCCTGACAGTGCCCAGCGGTCGCCGTTGCATACCGTCCAGTCGAGGTCGCTGAGGATGGTGCGCTCGCCGTAGCGGATGCTGACGTGGTGCATGTCGACGACGTGGCGGCAGTCGTAGTCGTTGTCGGTGTAGGGAAGCGATAAAATCGCTTCCTGCTGAGAAGGGGGGAGAACGTGGGGCGGGACGGGCTGCAGGCGGGCATAGTAGTCGGCGCGGGAGCAGGGGGGGAGCGTCTCGCCAGCCTTGACCTCGATGACCTGGTCGACGAAGTCGGGGATGTCGTCCGTCTTGGACATGACGAGCATCAGGTCCATGTGGCGCTCCCGGGCAACCTGCTGCAGCAGGGCTTTCAGCAGGTCGCGGGTCTGGGCGTCCAGTCCGATGAAGGGGTTGTCCATGATGAGCAGGCGCGGATTGGCAAAGAGCGTCTTCGTCAGCTGGAACTTGCGCAGTTCGCCGCTCGACAGCGTGATGATGTACTTGTCCATCATGTCGTTGAGGTGGAACAGGCTATACAGCTGTTGCTGTTGCTGGCGTCGCTCCGCTGTGTCGGGGCCTGCCAGCAGGTAGGCCCGCTGCAGCAGTTCGCCCACAGTGGGTGTCTCGTGGTCGATGTCGTGCTGGTTCCAGCGCAGCTGCAAGTAGTACTGCCCGTCGACGTTGACGCCATACGAGTCGGTGAAGGCGATATAGCGCACGCTGTCTGATGCCAGCTGGCGGCGCAACCGCTCTATATACAGCGTCTTACCGTTGCCGTTAAGTCCTGCAAGTGTTGTAATCATTTCTTTACTCGTTCCTTGTTTTTGTTGACGAAGTCCTTCCAGCCCTTGTAGTGTGCCTGGCTCTCCGGGCGGTTCATCTGCATGTAGTGGCAGTAGGCGGTACCCAGGGCATCGGTGGCATCCATGAACTTGGTCAGAGCCTCCTCGTCGAACTTCAGCAGTCGTTGCAGCATGCCAGCCACCTGTTCCTTCGAGGCGGCGCCGTTGCCCGTGATGGCCATCTTGATTTTCATCGGGGCATATTCGTGGACGGGCACCCCGTGGTGGATGGCAGCGGCAATGGCTGTACCCTGGGCACGTCCCAGCTTGAGCGTCGTCTGCACGTTCTTCTGCAGGAACGGTGCCTCGATGGCCATCTCGTCAGGCAGGAAGGAGTCGATGATGCCTGTCACGCGCTCGAAGATATGTCCCAGCTTCAGGTATCCGTCACCGAAGTGGCGCAGGTCGATGACCCCCATGGTCACCATCTCGGCCTTGCCGTTGCATACCTTGATGATGCCGTAGCCCATGATGTTGGTACCCGGGTCGATGCCTAATATCACTTTCTCCATGGCTGGTTGCGTTTGATGATGAAGAATCCCAGCCGGTGCATGATGCCTTTCTTGTTCAGCGAGCGCAGCTCATAGACGCCGTCTGCCAGTGTCTGGATGTTGACCTGTGCCTGGTTGCGGCAGGAATAGACAATCCTACCCTGCATGGTCAGTACCGCCAGGAAGTCGGCCTCGCTCTTTCTTGTCACCGTCAGCACGCGGCCGTCGTTGGGCATGAAGGCAGCGGGCAGTGCTGTCGACAGGATAGGCTCCTGCGTGGCCGGACTCTCGTTGCCATAGCGGTCGACGGCCGTCACAGCATAGTTGACGAGATGCTGCAAGCCCGACGACTTGCCTACCAGCAGACTGGTCTGGGCGTGGCGCACGGCAATGAGGTTTGCCGGGTCGTCGGTGTCGACGGGGTACTTTTCCGATGCATATATATTATATAATAGGTAGGGTCCCTTGCTCATGTTCTGTGCACCACTCCACGACAGCTCGTCGCCACGGATGGTACGACGCACCTCCAGTACCTTGGGAGCCATGGGGACGGGTGTCTTTGTCCATGTCATGGGCGGCACGAGTGCTGGCTGGCGGTCGAAGTCATGCGCCAGGTCGTAGACCCCCTTGACATTGTCCAGCAGGAATTTAGCACGGAAATAGCAGTGTCCCATCCCAATCTGGCGGGTGACGTTCAGCTGTCGCTGTACCTCATCCAAAGGCCAGTTGCGCTCTTTGGGATGCAGCATGTAGACGCCCAGTCCTGCGGCGATGGAGCGTCCGAGGCTGTTCTCCTGCCAGTCGATGGCAAAGGGGTAGAAGTTGTTACCCTGGAAGTACATCATGGGATACAGCTGGTCCATGAGTCCCTGGTACAGCCAGCGCTGGGCTTCCTGTGCCACCTGACGGCGGGCATTCCAGCCCTTGGACGAGTAGCGTGACAGGTCGTCGTACTTGCCAATGGGCGAGCAGCTGATTTTGACCCAGGGCTTGTTGCGCTTGACGGCCTGGTGTACGCGACGAACGATGCGCGTGATGTGGTCGGGGTTCTTCTTGCCCTTCCACGTCTCGGGATAGCGGATGTAGTCCAGGTGGATGCCGTCGACATCGTAGTGCTTGGTAATCTCCTCGCACATCTCGGCGATGTAGTCGGCAGTCAGCAGCACTTCAGGGTTCATATAGCCCTCGTCGCCTATCTTCATGACAATCTTGGGGTAGTGCTTGCGCAGCTGCTGGCAGCCGTACGACGTCCATTTGCCGATGGGTATCGTCACGACCCAGGCATGTAGCTCCATGCCGCGTCGATGGCATTCGTCGATGGCAAACTGCAGGGCATCATAGCCAGGCGATTTTCCTGGATTGCCCGACAAGCACCCGTCCCAGGGTTCTGTCTCGGACGGGTATATGGTCGTCGCTCTGACACGCGTCTGCAGAAGCACGGTGTTGATACCAACCTGTTGAAGCCGGTCTAGTATATCGGTAAGCTGTCGTTTCTGTTCGGCGATGCCGATACCGTTGCGGGCATAGGTGTGCGGCCAGTCAATGCCGCCGATGGTGGTCAGCCATACTGCCCTGACCTCGTACTTAGGCTGTGCTGTAAGGTGTGCCACTGAGCCCAGCAAAAATAGGATAGATAATAGGGTCAATCGTTTCATTGCGGCAAAGGTACAAATTTTTTTCGTAATAGCTCGTTCTATTTCATTTTTATTTCTTACCTTTGCAGAATAAATCACAAAACAGTGAGCAGAGTCATTCATTTTAATTCGTCAACACGTATGAAGAAAATTGTATTTATTTTTGCTGCGCTACTCGTTTCAGTAGCCTCGCACGCACAGTTTGAACAAGGAAAAATCTACCTGGGCGCCTCTATGTCGGGTTTCGACATCAGCAGTCAGTCCAAGGAATTCCATCTGGGACTTGATGCCCGTGGTGGCTTCATGGTGCAGGATAACCTGTTGGCACTCGCCGAGGTGGGCTATAACCATTGGCAACATGCTGCCGATATGTTTACTGTTGGTGCTGCCGGCCGTTACTACATCGAGCAGAATGGCATCTTCTTGGGTGCAGGACTGAAGTTCCGTCATGGCAATGACTATAACGACGTGTTGCCGGGTGCCCATGTCGGCTATGCCTTCTTCTTGGGGGGTACGGTGACCATCGAGCCTGAGGTCTATTTCGACCTCTCGACGAAGGATTTCGACTATACGTGCTATGGTCTGCGCGTCGGCATCGGCATCTATCTTTTCCAGGATCATCGTAAAAACTGATAGCTTATGTTAAGTATAGATTTCTGCAGGGCAGGATTTGACATCCATGTCGAAGAACTCGTCGACAGGCTCATCGACCTGTCGTTTGCCGAGGATATCGGCGATGGCGACCATACCACCTTGTGCTGCATCCCCGAGGATGCCATGGGTAAGTCGCATCTGTTAATCAAGGAGGACGGCATCCTGGCAGGTGTCGAAATCGCCAAGGAGGTGTTCCATCGTTTCGACCCCGATATGCAGGTGGAGGTACTGATGGGTGACGGCACCCGGGTGAAGAAAGGCGACATCGCCATGGTGGTGTCGGGTAAGGTGCGCTCGCTGCTACAGACCGAGCGGCTGATGCTGAACATCATGCAGCGTATGAGTGGCATTGCCACCATGACCGACAAGTACGTGCAGCTGCTGAAGGGTACCAAGACCCGTGTGCTGGACACCCGCAAGACGACGCCGGGCTTGCGCATGCTGGAGAAACAGGCTGTGAAGATTGGCGGCGGCTGCAACCATCGCATCGGACTCTTCGACATGATACTGCTCAAGGACAACCATGTCGATTTCGCCGGTGGTATCGTCAATGCCATCGACCGCTGCCATCAGTACCTGAAAGAGAAAGGCCTGGAGCTGAAGATTGAGATTGAGGTGCGCTCCTTCGACGAGTTGCAGCAGGTGCTTGACCATGGTGGCGTCGATCGCATCATGCTCGACAATTTCTCCGTGGCTGATACCAAGAAGGCCGTCGACATCATTGCTGGCCGTTATGAGACGGAGTCCAGCGGCGGCATCACCTTCGACACCATCCGCGACTATGCCGAGCAGGGTGTCGACTTCGTCAGCGTAGGTGCCCTGACCCATTCGGTCAAAGGCCTCGACATGAGCTTTAAGGCATGTTGAACATTGACCATTGACCATTGACCATGAAATATTGTTGGATATTGTTTATTTCTATTATTGCTTTTTCCTGCGGCGATGACAATGGTCAATGGTCAATGGTCAATGTTCAATGTGAATACCGCTCTCCCGTTGACTATGACATCGTGCTTGCGGGCAACTTCGGTGAACCCAGACCCTGGCATTTCCATGGTGGCATCGATGTCAAGACAGACAACCAGGAGGGGAAGAAGATTTACTCGATAGCCGACGGGTATGTCTCTCGCCTGACAGTCAACAAGTATGGCTTCGGCAATGCCATCTACGTGAATCATCCCGACGGAATGACCAGCGTGTATTGCCATCTGAAGAAGTTTGTCCCGGCGTATGAGGACATGATAGCGCGCACCGGTTGGCGCGACACGCTGGATGTCACTTTCCCTGAGGGCAAGTTTCCCGTACATGGCGGTGACCAGATAGCCATCAGTGGCAACACCGGACGTTCTACCGGACCACATCTGCATCTGGAACTGCACGACACCGAGACATGGGTGATGTACGACCCCATGGAAAAGCTGGCACGCTTCATTGCCGACACCGTTGCCCCGCAGGCCCACTCCTTCATGGCGATACCTCAAGGGGGTGAGGGCGTGTTTAACGGAGGAACCTCCAAACAGACCTTCGGCTTCGGTCAGCCCGACACTAAGAAGCACGACACCACCTGGACCATCTCCCGCGAGTTTACGGCATGGGGCAGGGTAGGCTTTGCCCTATGGGCCGACGACTACTGCGAGGCTACCTACAACCACTACGGCATCCGCCATACGCGCTTGCTCTTGGATGGTCGTGAGGTGTTCCGCTCCGATGTCAGCGGCATTCCTGTCAGTTGCCAGCCCGAGGTCAACCAATGGGGTGACTATCAGCACTGGCGGCGTAACCACGTGTGGTATATGAAGTCCTATCGTGAAGCCGGCATGCGTCTGCCCATCCTGCATACAGACTTTAACCAAGGGATTGTCACCTTCGACGAGGAACGTCCCTACCATCTCACCTATATCCTGCGTGACTATCAGGGCAACCAGTCGGAGTATCACTTCACCGTGATGGGACGGCGTGACCCTCGTGTGACCCCGCGTCGCCGTCCCCAGCTGCTGAATCCCTATCAGTTGTACGACTGCTGCCTCTGGCCGCTGCACAGTAGAAAAAGTCATACATACTAAAATGAGCGTGTTCCATTCCCCGGAACACGCTCATCATTCATTTGCTCGCTTATGCTTAGTCCTCAGCCCCGACAATGTTTTGCTTGACTTTGTCAACGTAGGCATCGATGACGGCAACAGCCACGATGTTGACGATGTCGCGGACGGAAGCTCCGAAGTCCACAAAGTGGATGGGCTTGTTCAGTCCCATCTGGATGGGGCCTATGATTTCGATGTCGCTGTTGAGCATCTGCAGCATCTTGTAACTGGAACGAGCCGATGTGAGGTTGGGGAACACCAGCGTGTTGACATCCTTGCCATAGAGACGGGTGAAGGGATATTGCTCGTCGCGCAGTTCGCGGTCGATGGCAAAGCCCAGCTGCATCTCGCCGTCGATGGGCAAGTCGGGATAGCGCTCCTGCAAGTACTCTACGGCCTGCTTCACCTTCTTGGCGCCATCGCTCTGCGACGAGCCGAAGTTGGAGTGGCTCACCAGGGCGACAACGGGCTTCTCGTTGAAGAACTTGACCGACTTCGAGGCCAGTTTGGCAATGTCGATAAGCGTTTCCGTATCGGGGTTCTCGTTGACCAGCGTGTCGGCGATATAGAACGTTCCCTTGGGCGAGTTGATGATGTGCATGGCTCCGAAGTGTTGGTATTGCGGACGGATGCCGATGACCTCCTTGACCACCTTGACGGTATTGGAGTACTTGGTATAGAGACCGGTGATGAAAGCATCGGCCTCACCCGTCTCGACCATCATCATGCCAAAGTAGTTGCGCTCGAACATCTTGTCGTTGGCTTCCTGGTAGGTATAGCCCTCGCGCTGGCGCTTCTCGGTGAGGATGCGGGCATAGCGCTCACGACGTTCTTGTTCAGAGGGATGGCGCAGGTTGACAATCTCCAGACCTTCCAAGTTGAGGTCCAGCTTCTTGGCCAGCTTGGTGATTACCTCGTCATTGCCCAGCAGGATGGGCTGGCAGATGCCCTCGGCCTTGGCCTGTACGGCGGCTTTGAGCATGGTGGGGTGGATTGCTTCGGCAAAGACCACGCGCTGCGGATGGGAGGCTGCCGTAGAGTAGAGCTTCTGGGTGAGCTTCGTCTCCTGTCCCAGCAGTACGCTGAGTGAGCGCTTGTACTCGTCCCAGTCGGTGATGTTCTTACGGGCGACGCCGCTTTTGATGGCTGCCTTGGCCACGGCGGCACTGACTTCGGTGATCAGTCTGGGGTCGACGGGCTTGGGAATAAAGTAGTCGCGGCCGAAGGTGAGATTGTTGACCTTATAGACATCGTTCACCACGTCGGGCACGGGCTGCTTGGCCAGATCGGCGATGGCATAGACGGCAGCCAGCTTCATCTCCTCGTTGATGGCGGTGGCATGGACGTCCAGCGCACCGCGGAAGATGTAGGGGAAGCCGATGACATTGTTGATCTGGTTGGGATAGTCCGTACGGCCGGTGGACATCAGCACATCAGGACGCGCTGCCATGGCATCCTCGTAGGAAATCTCCGGCACGGGATTGGCCAGGGCGAAGATAATCGGGTCCTTGGCCATGGTCTTGACCATGTCCTGCGACAGCACGTTGCCCTTGGACAGTCCGACGAAGACGTCGGCCCCGCGGACAGCCTCCTCGAGGGTGGTGATGTCCGTGCGCGAGGTGGCAAAGAAGCGCTTCTGCTCGTTCAGGTCCTGACGGTCGGCGCGGATGACGCCCTTGGAGTCGAGCATGACGATGTTCGCCTTGTCGGCACCGATGGCCATATACAGTTTGGTGCACGAGATAGCGGCAGCACCGGCACCGTTGACCACGATCTTCACCTGATGGATGTCCTTGCCGATGACCTCGAGGGCGTTCTTCAGACCTGCCGCCGAGATGATGGCTGTGCCGTGCTGGTCGTCGTGCATCACGGGGATGTCGAGCGTGCGCTTCAGACGTTCCTCGATGTAGAAACACTCGGGAGCCTTGATGTCCTCCAGGTTGATACCGCCAAAGGTGGGGGCGATGCGCTCCACGGCCTCGCAGAACTTCTCGGGATCTTTCTCGTTGACCTCGATGTCGAACACGTCAATGCCTCCGTAGATTTTGAAGAGCAGTCCCTTGCCCTCCATGACGGGCTTGCCGCTCATGGCGCCGATGTCGCCCAGTCCGAGGACAGCGGTGCCGTTGGAGATGACGGCTACGAGATTGCCCTTGTCGGTGTATTTGTAGGCATCGTCGGGATTCTCCTGAATCTCCAGACAGGGGTATGCCACGCCGGGCGAGTAGGCCAGCGAGAGGTCGGTTTGTGTGCGATAGGCCTTGGTAGGCTTGACTTCAATTTTGCCAGGACGCCCTGACTCGTGATATGCCAGGGCGGCTTCTTTAGAAATTTGTACCATTTGTGTATTGTGTTGTGTTTAAAAGTCCGTGAACGACAGCGGCATCAGTTGTTTGATGCTGTCGACAACGTAGATGTGTTTCTGACCATAAAGCAATATGCGAACGGGCTGTTGGAAGCGTGTCTCCGTCTCGATGAGCACCTGTCGGCATGTGCCGCACGGACTCACCGGCTCTTGCTGCAACTCGCCCTGCTTGTTGCGGGCGGCGATAGCCAGCATGGTGACGGGTTCGTCGGGGCACTTGGCTCCGGCGGCAAAGATGGCCGAGCGCTCGGCACAGATGCCGGACGGGAAGGCGGCGTTCTCCTGATTGCACCCTATGAAGCGTTCGCCGTTCCGCAACTCGATGGCTGCACCAACATGGAAGTGGGAATAGGGAGCGTAGGAACGGTCGGTGGCTTCGATAGCCATCTGAACCAAGGTGCGTTCTTGCACTGTCAATTCGTCCAACTGAGCTTCCTTGAACGTTGATTTTATGACCAATTCTTTCATATTATTGCTTTTTTCGTTGCAAATTTAATTATTTTTATTTACTTTTGCAAAATAAAAACGAAGTTTATTGATGAAACGGCTGATATTTTGCGTTTTGTTGCTGCTGGTGCCAGTATTCGGGCTGTTTGCACAGAAGATGGTATGGACGAAGCACTATCAAGACTATTTCGACAAATACAGGGATCTTGCCATCGAACAGATGCAGAAACACAAGATTCCTGCCAGCATTACCCTGGCACAGGGCGTGCTCGAGTCTGCTGCTGGCAGAAGCGAGCTGGCCGTGAAGGGCAACAACCATTTCGGTATCAAGTGCAATGGTTGGACGGGCCGGAAGACCTATCATGACGATGATGCCCGGCAGGAGTGCTTCCGTGCATACAATAATGTTTACGAAAGTTACGAGGACCACTCCACGTTTCTGACGACGAGCCAGCGCTATCGGTCACTGTTTCAGTTGAAACTGACGGACTATCAGGGTTGGGCAAAAGGTCTGAAGGTTTGTGGCTATGCCACCAGTCCGACGTATGCCACGAAACTCATTGAAATCATCCAGCTTTACAGGCTCTATGAGCTGGACACCACCAAGGGGTATGATAAGTTCCGGACGCAGCAGATAGAGCATGGCGACCTCCGTCATATCTATACCTTCAACAAGAATTACTATCTGCAGGCCCGTCGTGGTGACACCTTCAAGACGATAGCCGCCGACGTGGACATCTCGTATCGCAAATTGGCGCGTTATAACGAGCGCGACAAGCACGACACGTTGGAAGAGGGCGAGATCGTGTGGCTGAAGAAAAAGGCCACAAAGGCCCCCAAAAGCTACAAGGGGCGTCCGCATACGGTGCAGCGGGGAGAGTCGATGTACAGCATCGCCCAGTATTATGGCATCCGCATCAAGTATCTCTATAAGATGAATGAGTTACCTGCTGATTACCAGCCCGTTGTGGGTGATAGGTTAAGGATTAGATAAACAATGATGTAGACTATGAAGAAGTTGATGTTTGCCTTGGTGGCACTCCTGGTATTAGGGGCTTGTCATCGTCCGCGAGTCCGTCATGACCATAGTAAGAAGGTGCAGGCCATACGTCTGCCAGTGGACTCTGCCCAGAGAAACGACATCGTCGAAGATGACAGTTGGAAGGACGAGACCCTGATTGCTTTGCCCGAGGGTGTCAAACTGGACAAGGGGAAAAAGGGCAAGGCGCCTGCAAAACCAAGCAAGGCGCCGGCTAATGTCGACGAGCAGATAGAACGTATGATGATGGGTCAGGACGATGGCTTCGGCGAGTTGCCGGAATAGCCAGTGGGGATGTCAGTCGCGTAGTAGCTGGTTGAGGAAGTCGTCGAGGTCTTTGTCAAGGCCCGACATGAGTTCCTTGTCAATGATGATGGTGTCGTCGTCGACAACATACAGTTCAGCGATGTTCTCGCGGTCGTCATCCTCCAGCACAAAGGAGTAGGGCTTGAGGATGGCCATCTGCTCCACCTGCTTCTTGTGCTTGTTGAGCACCTGGCGTAGCGTGGTGGTCACGTCATCGTAGAAGCTGGCGTCTTTGTTGTCTATCCATTGTTCTACGATGCAACGGGTAATCTCCTGGTCGTCATCGTCGAAAGCTACCAGTTCGCCAGACTCCTGGGACACTCTTAAATGGATGTCCGTCAGCAGGGTGACGTCATCCGTAGGTGGGAATTTTTCTGTTACTTTGCGCAGGGCGCGTTCTACTTGTTGTAAAGTCTGTTCGTTTGCTTTCATTGTTAGTGAGTTCCGTTTGACACCGCAAAAGTAAGAAAAAGAATGGATAGTTGCAAACGATTACGGTTTTTTTTTCAAAAAACTTATCAATAATGGTTTTAAATTCACAAATAATTAGTACCTTTGCAATGCAAACTCGAGATTGCAAAACTAATGAGTACTAAAATAAGTCATTCTGGCGTTGTTGAAAGCATTGAAAGTGGCTGTGTGCATGTGCGCATTGTCCAGACTTCGGCATGTGCCGCCTGCAAGGTGGCAGGCTACTGCAATGCCGCTGAGTCGAAGGAGAAGATTATCGACGTCTACTGTAACGACAGTGCCCGCTATGCCGTAGGTCAGAACGTGACGGTGGCGGCCTCTCGCCAGATGGCGGGGCATGCCCTGCTGCTGGCATTCGGACTGCCCTTCGTGGTGATGGTTGCTGTGCTGGTGGCGGTGCTTCTGATAACGGGCGATGAGGGCAAGGCTGCCTTAGGCGGACTGGTCTCACTGTTGCCGTATTACGGGCTGCTATGGTTGTTTCGCGACCGGATAGGCAGCCGTTTCGCTTTTACGATTGAGTCATGATTACAATTTAAACTAAAACAAATAAAATTAAACTTTATGGATTTCATTTTGATTGCAGTAGCAGTGCTGGGAACTATCGGACTGATAGCCGCCCTGGTGCTCTATGTCTGCTCCAAGAAGTTCGCTGTCTATGAAGACCCGCGCATTGCCCAGGTGACGGAACAGTTGCCGGGAGCCAACTGTGGCGGTTGCGGCTTCGCAGGATGCGGTGGCCTGGCCGATGCCCTCGTCAAGGGTGCCGACGCCGGCAGCATCGAGGGGCTGGCCTGTCCTGTTGGTGGACAGGAGGTGATGGGCAAGGTGGCCGACCTGCTGGGTATGGCCATTGCCAACGGTGAACCGAAGGTTGCCGTGGTTCGTTGTAACGGAACGTGTGCGCTGCGTCCGAAGATTGCCGAGTACAGTGGTCTGCGCACCTGTGCTGCCATGAATGCGTGCGGTGCCGGCGAGACGGCCTGCGGCTTTGGCTGCCTGGGCTGTGGCGACTGTGTGAATGCCTGCCAGTTCGATGCCATCCACTTGAACGAGGAGACGGGTCTGCCCGAGGTCGACGAGGAGAAGTGTACGGCGTGCGGTGCCTGTACGAAGGCATGCCCGCGCGGCATCAT
>Ga0247611_10007441_pt1 | contig 13767 bp, 13 predicted proteins | sample 177DNAGHGhighgp2_FD_192422 | JGI IMG/M metagenome (GOLD analysis project Ga0247611, IMG submission 192422) | Sheep rumen microbial communities from Palmerston North, Manawatu-Wanganui, New Zealand - 1770 DNA GHGhigh gp2 | ecosystem: Host-associated > Mammals > Digestive system > Stomach > Rumen...
GCTTTCAATCTGTAAGTTTTGGGCAAAGGTACTCATTTCAAAAGTAGGGAGTCGATTTCTTCAGCATGAGGCCAGTGTTTATCGGCTTTTCAAGAAGTTGTTAACGATTTTTCGTGGACACTAATGTTTATAATAGTACTTTACCCAAATAAAGTTTTTCCAATCTCACATCCTATTACATGTCCACGGACACATACTTGAATCTGGCAACGGCACCACGAAACACGCATTGTCAACCACATGGTCAACAGTCATCATCCACCATTCACCATTATGATGCATCGCAAAATTAGACCCTTTTTTTATAATGTACAACATTTTCTGTCAAAATAACCATTTTTTGTCAACCATTCCCCTCAAACCTTCACCCAAACCGCCCCACACCCTCACCGCTCCCCGATGTGTCGATCACATCTTTATGACTTTACCCGCCACATCGACAACCTCATGCCCTGCGTCGCCCATCTTATTTGGACTTACACACTCTTTTTTCGTCCCAAATTTGCTCATGTCTCAGAATCGGTTTATCTTTGCCAATTAAAACAGTGCCCCTTCACCGCCCATTTGGGCAACTACAATGAGGCACAACTAACGACATACAATAGGTAAACAGCTGATAATGACTACTGCGATAGTGTCACCAGCACCCTCCACCCTCCACCCATCCACCGCCTCGCCCAACGACCCGGTGTCCCCCGCTGTAGCCCGTTCCTAACTACTGTCAATGAACGCGAGCAAGACAGGCCCACACGCTTCAGTTGAAACTGAAAAAAACGCAAGCAATAATCGCCGTATTGCCAAGAATGCAGTGATGCTCTACATCCGCATGTTCTTGTCAATGATTGTTGGACTTTATACCTCGCGTGTTGTTCTGAATACTCTTGGGGTTGAGGACTATGGCACCTATGGTATCGTGGGTGGAGTTGTTGGTATGTTGGGTTTCCTTAATGCTTCGATGAGTGGAGCCACGAGCAGGTTCCTGACATTCGAATTAGGCAGAGGTGATAAGAAACGGCTGGCAGACACATTTTCGAGCGCTTTGATTGTCCACATGGGCATCGCTCTTATAGTCCTTGTCGTTGCTGAGACTGTCGGCCTTTGGTTCCTTACCCATAAACTGGTGATACCAGAGGGACGCATGCCGGCAGCCCACTGGGTATACCAGATGAGCATAGCCAGTGCTATGCTTGGTATTACCCAGGTGCCCTACAATGCCACTATCATTGCTCACGAGAAAATGGACATTTATGCTTATGTCGAGATTCTCAATGTTACCCTAAAGTTGTTGATAGTGTATCTTTTGACGATTGGCCACTTTGATAAGCTCATTCTATATGCAGCTTTGGTGCTTGTCGTGAGTATGATCATTCTCATGATTTACCGCATTTACTGTATCCGCCATTTCCATGAATCCCGATTCCACTGGATTTGGGACAAAACGATCCTCAAACCCCTTCTTTCCTTCTCTGGGTGGAATCTGTATGGCAATATGGGAGGAATTTTTCAGCAGCAAGGCACGAACTTTGTGATTAATTTCTTCTTTGGGGTGGCTATGAATGCCGCAGTGAGCATCGGCTTGACAGTAGCAAACACAGTTAACCAGTTTTCTTCCAATGTGATGCTTGCATTCCGGCCGCAAATCATAAAGCTTTATTCAATTGGGGAAAAGGCTCAGATGCGTGAATTGACGATATTGGGAATAAAGGTAATCATGTTTATCTATTGTTTAGTTGCGGTTCCTGTTTACCTTGAAGTGGATAATTTGTTGCAGATTTGGTTGGTTTCTCCACCAGACAATTCGGCAATTATATGCCGATTGTTCCTCGTCAGCATTTTTTTTGAAACAATAAGGTATTTGATTATAATTAATATACATGCATCTGGTAGTGTTAGGTTGGTGAGCCTTTTCTCAGGAACACTGTTTATTTTGATCCCAGTGTTGACTTATCTGGCTTATTACTATGGTGGCGTGATGGAATTAGCTATCGTTTTCATCATTCTATCCAATTTGTTATTGTGCCTTATTAATATCCATTTGGTTAAATATTATATACAGATTGAGGTAAAGCAGTATTACTTTACAATAGTCTTAGTGACTCTTATTGCCGCTTTATCTTTATTTATCTCTTATTATATCCGAGATTTGCTCATTCCAGATGGATACATTCACATCATTACCAATACGATAATTTCAATAATGGTTGTAGGGACATTGTTCCTCCTCTGTTGCTTTGATAAAGTTCAAAGGCGGTTTGTCTTTAGTTTCATTAAAACCAAACTTCATCTGAAATGAATAATATCCTACTGCTTGACACCTCTGTCGGCTCTCAAAACAAGGGGGATGACATAATTATGGAGTGTGTCCGCAAAGAATTGCAGTTCATCCTCAAGGATAATTTTGAATATACACTTCCCACTCATGTCAGTCCATTTCATTGGTACCAAGTGATGAGGGGCTCAAATCGTCTTCGTTCCTATGCGGAGTGTGATTTAAAGTTTATTGGTGGGTCAAATATTATGTGCAAGGATTTGCTGACCCATTATCCGCAGTGGAATATCAATTGGTTTAATTGCAAACCTCTGATGGGTAGTGTAGGCGTAGGCGTAGGTGCAGGGGCAGGAGAGCACACTAATTGGTACACACGCAAAATGTATCAACGTGTATTGAGTCATGACTACTATCACAGTGCACGTGATGAACGCACCAAGCAGTTCATTGAAAGTTTGGGATTAAAAGCAATCAATACAGGATGTGTAACCATGTGGATGCTTACTCCAGAGTTTTGTTCATCGATACCCAGGGGGAAAAGTGGACGGGTCGTTTTTACACTCACGGCTAACTCTAAACATGATAATAGTGACCAAATCCTGATTGATACTTTAGTTCAGAACTATGACGAAGTATTCTTTTGGCCACAAGGAATGTTTGATTTTGATTATCTACATCAATTTGAGAATATCGACCAAGTAAAGATTCTCCCGGCCTCCAAACAAGCTTACGACGATTTCTTGACAACGAATGATACCGATTATGTGGGAACTCGTTTGCATGGCGGCATTTATGCGATGCGTCATGGTAGACGATCAATTATTATTGCTATCGATGAACGTGCTCGAGAAATTCATAAATCCAATAACCTTATCTGTATCGAAAAGAAAGAATTATCTACGCTACCACAATTAATAAACTCTGAATTTGAAACTCAAGTGACAATGGATAACGTTTCCATCAGTCGTTGGAAATCACAATTTTAAATTTGTGTAATATGAACAGTAGCATAGTCTTGCAGGATATTTCATTAAATGGGAACATAGTAAGGTACCATTACTGTGTTTACGGCAAGATTAGAAAGTATTTTAAAACGGATACGATGTTTCTCAGGTATGAAACTGATATGACAGAAGTCCCATTATCAATCTTGACTATTCCCTTTGTGAATTGCATGATTGGGTTATCCTGGTTAACAGGATCTGTTTTATTTGTTGACGAGGTGGATGAAACATATTTTAATGCGCTCAAAGACCTTAAGAATGCGTACTCGGATCTTCATAACACTCAACTGAAAGGAATGTTTGTCCCATCGATAATTAAGCAGAATGAACTTGAAAAAAATGATAAGTATCTATTGCTTTTTGGGGGTGGTGTAGATTGCCATAGCTCTTTTCTAAGAAATAAAGATAAGGTAGTGGGCTTGGTCAACATTTATGGATGGGCAAAAGATGAGAACGCAATAACAACGATTGATGAGTCCGACAGGATAATGACAGCAAACTTTGCACAAAAGTTTGAAATAGATGCTTACCACGTATCCTCAAATTTTGCATCTCAGTTTGACTTGGATAGAATAGACAAGGATTTATGTAGAAAACTAAGAACCACATATTGGTATGGTTTTCTTCACTCAATGGCCTTTTTGTCTATAGTCAGCCCAATAGCATGGATTGCAAATGTCTCACAATTGATGATTGCAAGTTCTTTTACAAAAGCCAGGATAGACGTTCATTGTGGGTCATATATAACTACCGATTCTGAGTATAGATTTGCAACTAATGGCAAAACTCTTCATGATGGGTTTGAATTAAATAGACAAGAGAAAGTTAGATTATTAGTTGAATATCAAAGGATATCTAAGCGCCCTTATCCTATTCAAGCTTGTTCATTTAATGATCATAATTGTTGTAATTGTGAAAAATGTTTTAGAACAGTTATTGCGATTATCGCTGAAGGTGGAGATCCATTATTGTTCGGTTTTGAGCATGGCAGTTCGGTAAAGTTGCATTGGCAAAGCATTATTGAGCGTGATGTTGCGTTGTGGGGTGTTAATAAAGAGAGTTATTATTATTGCTGTACACGTAAACGGATGCTTGAGAATTACGAGAACATAAAGGACAAGGAATTTGTTGACTGGTTCCTCAACTTTGACTTTGACAAAGCAAAACGCAAAGGCTTGCGTCGATATTATCGTCAAAACTTCTTCTCTATTCTGAAACGAAAGTTACATTTGGTATAAGCCAGATCCAAAAGCGATGAGAAAAAATGATTGTTTGGTTTCCTGTGTTCTGCACCACAAGTTCATCGTCTTTGGGTGTGAGGGTTTTAATGCCCTTGGAGTGGTGAGATCATTAGGTGAGGTTGGAATCCGGCCCTATCTCGTTTTATGGGATAAGCACGAAATCACACCTTTTAGTAAATATGTTAAGGAGTCATACTTGTCGCACACGCCAGAAAATGGGGTGCGATACATTATGTCACGCTTTGGGAATGAGAAAGACAAACCGTTTATTTTTGCAACAAGCGACGAAACTGTCGCATGCCTTGACGCTCATTACACCGAGCTAAAGGACAAGTTCATTTTCTATAATGCTGGAGAGCAAGGCCGAATCACACAATTGTTACAGAAGAGCTATTTGCCGCAACTTGCTGAGTCATGTGGACTCAGAATTCCTAAAACCGAGGAAGTGCGTAATGGTGAACTTCCCACCACCTTGTCCTATCCCGTCATTACCAAATCGACCACTTCAACAATACATGATTGGAAATCCAATGTCCACATCTGCTATAATCAGGATGAATTATTAGAAGCATTCAAACTGATTGATTTAAAGAGAGTTGTGCTCCAAGAATATATCGAAAAAGTGGATGAGCTTAATTATGAGGGATTTGTGATTAATGGGGGTCGTGATTTGTATATGCCGTTCGATAATAGGTATTATCGAACAGAAAAAGATAGTTATGGTGAGTATGCTTATATCGAAAAAGATTCTCATCCAGAACTTAGAGAATCGATCAAGAAATTGTTTGAGAAAATAGGTTATAATGGGATTTTTGAGATGGAGTTCTTGATTGATAAGAATGGAAAAACTTATTTCTTAGAGATTAATTTCAGAAGCAGCGCTTGGATCTACGCCTTCAATAAATGTGGAGTGAATTTTCCTTATATGTTCGCACTATCCTCGTTGCAAGGAGAAATTGACAATTCTGCCGAGAATGTGAAGAAACTGCCCTTTTCTTTGATGTATTCGGTAACAGATTTTAAATTGAATGTATTAACAAAAAAAGTCTCACTGTGGCAATGGCTGCGTGAATTCTTTACTGTGGATTGCCTTTTTTATCTCAATTGGCGCGACATGAAACCGTTTTGGATGAAAGTTCGCAGCTACCTGCACCGTTAGTATATGCTGTTTGATGAATGCTTTGACATAGTCCTGTTTGCCGGCGATAACCCCTTATCGCTGGACTCTTGCAGATCAATCAAGCGTGTCAATTGCAGTCGCAATGTGTTGGCCTGGTCTCCTGTCACCATTATGGCCGACCCTTTCTTGGTCGTTAAGGATGAGACACTGTATTTGTTCTATGAGGAATATAGGTATAGGGGAAAAGGTGTTTTAATGGCCATCAGTACCACCGATTTGGTGAATTGGTCAAAGCCATGGACTGTGCTTGAGGAACCTTTTCACCTCTCCTATCCGTGGGTGTTTGAGTATGACGGTCAGTGGTACATGATTCCTGAAACCTCAGCTACACATGAGATCCGCCTCTATAGGGCAGTAAATAATAGTTTTCATCATTTTGAATGCGTTAAAGCATTGCTGTCACATGATAGAAATGATCAATACCCAGTGATGGATTTCTGCGACTCATCGATTGTGATAAAAGATGGCACGTTTTATCTATTCACGACGATGCGTCAGGGCGTTGTAAATGAATTACACCTTTATTATTCCGATAATTTGGATGGCCAATATCTGATGCACCCCATGTCTCCTGTTGTCATCAGCGACGAGTATGGGCGAAATGGCGGGCAATTGCTTGAACATGATGGGCATTTGTTCCGTTTTGCCCAGGATTGCAATGGGGAATATGGTAAAGATATAAGTGTTTTAGAGGTAGAAGAACTATCTAAAACCCAGTATCAAGAGTGTTTGATCAGTCGGAATGTATTAACAACAGCTGGGCTCCCCGGGGGACATCAATACAACTTTGTGAAATTCAGGGATAAATATATCATTGCAGTTGACCGCAAACACAGGATACCGTTTATCACCTGTAAAGTGAAACGTCTTTTCCAGTTGATTGTGAAATGAAGCCTCGCATATTCATCACGATGCACTACCTGGAATTGGGAGGTGCCGAAGCCAGCTTGATTGGCTTGCTCCACGCTCTTGATTATAACAAGGTGGACGTGGATCTTTTTATCCATGCCCATCATGGCGAATTGATGGCTTTTATCCCTGGTGAGGTCAACCTCTTGCCAGAAATCAAGAAATACAGCATGCTTGAGGAGCCGATTGCCGATTGTCTAAAAAAGGGTTTTGTGGATATAACTTTCTGTAGATTGTTGAGCAAATTACATCATAAGCTGTATTTTAAAGCTCATCCCTCGATAGGAGATGATGATGACTACTTCATTTCGCAATATACTACTTGGCTTTTGCCCAAAATCAACCCATCGGTGGAGTATGACCTGGCAATCAGCTTCTTGACCCCTCACAAGATAGTTCTCGACAAAGTCAGAGCCAAGAAAAAAGTCGCTTGGATTCATACCGATTATCAAACTCTTAGGGTGGCGCGGGAATTGGTGCTTCCGGTTTGGTCACAGTATGACAAGATCGTTTCCATCTCACCCGATATCACCCGGACATTCTTGAATGTGTTCCCGTCGTTGACTGATAAAATCGTGGAAATAGAGAACATCATCCCGTCTGCGCTCATCAAGGAGCGCTCAAGCCTCTTTGACGTGAGCGATGAAATGCCGGCAGGACACATCAACCTCTTGTCTGTGGGTCGGTATCACGAAGCCAAGAATTATGACAATGTGCCAGATATCGCCAAGAGGATTGTTGAGAAAGGTGTGGATAATCTGCGCTGGTATATTATCGGTTATGGACCGGATGAGAATCTGATAAGGCGCAGGATTGCTGAGGCGGGCATGCAGCGGCATGTCATACTATTGGGCAAGAAAGAGAACCCTTATCCCTATATCAAGTCATGCGACATCTACGTCCAGCCGTCTCGTTATGAAGGTAAATCAATCACGGTGCGGGAGGCTCAGATCCTGTGTAAGCCGGTGATAATAACCAATTATGCGACAGCCCATAGCCAGGTAATTAATGGAGTTGACGGTGTCATCGTTCCCATGGATAACGAGGCTTGTGCCAATGGTCTTCTAGAAGTCATTAAAGATGTGGAATTGCAAAACAACCTCATGGCGTACCTGTCAGTACATGACTATGGCAACGAAAGTGAGGTTGAGAAAATATATTCATTGATTTAGCGTTGAAATAATAATTATAACAAAACAATTTTATGGAGATTAAAGATTTTATTTCGAAATTTTCTGAACAGTTTGATGATACTGATATTAGTGAGTTGACTCCTGACTGTCCATTTCAGGAGTTGGAGGAGTGGTCCTCCTTGACAGCCCTCGGGATTATAGCGTTTGTGAAGACCGAGTATGGCAAGACGATCAGTGGTCGAGAAGTGCGTTCATGCGCAACCATTCAGGACTTATTTGACTTAGTCAACAATAAATAATTCAAAAGGGACTTCAGAATACAAGAATGGGTGCGTATATCAAGTGCATAGATTATTATTTGCCAGAGAAGGTGCTGACTAATGAGGCTCTTGTCGAGGAGTTTCCCGAATGGAGTGTGGACAAAGTCGCCAGCAAGATAGGTGTCGATGAAAGGCATATAGCTGGACCTGATGAAACCGCCGGTGATATGGCTGAAAAAGCCGCTCGTTTATTGTTTGAGCGTAACCACATATCTCCATCATCCATTGACTTTATATTGTTGTGTACCCAAAGCCCTGATTATTTTTTGCCGTCAACAGCCTGCATTCTTCAGAATAGATTGTCAATACCGACGAATGCTGGAGCACTGGATTTTAATCTCGGTTGCAGTGGCGCGGTCTATGGTTTGGCTCTTGCCAAGGGCTTGATTTGTTCAGGGGTTGCGACTAATGTGCTGTTGTTGACTTCCGAGACATACAACAAATACATCCATCCACTTGACAAGGGAAACCGAAGCATCTTTGGCGATGGAGCGGCAGCATGCCTTGTTTCTGATTCAGGGATAGCTGAAATTGGTGAGTTTATTCTTGGTACAAATGGCAAGGGCGCGGAAAATCTGATTGTAAGAACAGGTGCATCCCGAATGCCCCTCCCAACAGACAAAGAGACTGTAGATATTGAAGGACATGTGAAAAGGGAGGACTATCTATATATGAACGGTGGAGAAATCTTCAACTTTACATTAGACACAGTTCCTCCTATTATCAAGGGACTTATGGTAAAAAACGACTTGCGACCCGAAGATGTACATTATTATGTGTTTCATCAGGCAAACAAGTTCATGCTGAATACTTTGAGAAAAATTTGTTTGATTCCTAAGGAAAAGTTTTATAATAATTTGGCAACAACTGGAAACACGGTGTCTTCAACAGTCTTTATCGCCTTGAAGGACTGCATTGACAACGGCTTGGTGAGACCTTCAATGAATGTCATGATTGCTGGCTTTGGTGTTGGCCTTAGTTGGGGCGGTACAATCTTAAAGTTCTAAAAATGCTGTTTAACTCATTTGAGTTCTTGCTGTTTTTCCCAATCGTGTGTATTGTGTATTATGCAATACCACGTAATGACTGGCGGAATTACTTCTTGTTGGCAGCAAGTTATTATTTCTATATGGGTTGGAAGCCCGTGTACGCGCTGCTGCTGTTGACTAGTACTGTGATTACATATGCGGCTGCCCTCTCCATGACTAAATGGCAGGAGTCCAAGAAGATGATATTGGTTTTTGCCATTTTGCTGAACCTGTCGATTCTGTTTTTCTTCAAGTATTATCAGTTTGCTGCAGAGAACATAGCCGCGTTGATGTCAGTGTTTGGTTTTAAGATATCTTTTCCCGCGCTGGAAGTGCTTCTTCCTGTGGGTATCTCGTTTTATATATTCCAGGCATTGGGCTACTCAATTGATGTGTACCGTGGTGACATCAAGGCAGAAAGGAATTTCCCCAAGTATGCATTGTTTGTGAGCTTTTTCCCTCAGCTTGTAGCTGGCCCTATTGAACGCTGTGGCAATCTGCTGAAGCAATTCAACAAAAAGCATGATTTTGATAGCGAAATGGCAATCAGCGGTGTGAACCTAATGCTGTGGGGCTATTTCCTGAAACTCGTTTTAGCTGACCGATGTGCACTTTATGTGAATGCTGTCTACAATAATCTTGATCAGCACTCAGGAGGCTCCACGTTGTTGGCTAGCATATTGTTTTGCTTCCAGCTTTATGGTGACTTTGCTGGATATAGTTACATTGCTATTGGAGCGGCCAGGGTCATGGGGTTTCGTTTGATGGATAACTTCCGCAGACCATATTTTTTCTCAACATCGGTTCAGGAATACTGGAAGCGAAACCATATTTCGCTAACCAGTTGGTTCATGGATTATGTTTATTATCCGATGGTTGGTACTAGCACTAAGTTGTCGTGGTGGTGTTTCGCTATATTTTTGACGTTCTTCATAAGTGGTTTTTGGCATGGCGCCAATTGGACCTATGTAATGAGCTTTACGATATTCGGCATTTATCTTGTCGTGTGTACCTTAAAAGAGAAACGTCAGCGCAAGTTTGAGAAACGGTATAATTTAAAGAAGAAGGAATGGTGGCTCTGGTCGAACCGAATTATTACATTTTTTCTTGTGATGTTGGCGCTTGTTTTCTTCCGAGCCAATGATATAGGGGACGGATTTCAGGCAATCAAAAAGATTTTTATAGACTTAAGTCAGCCTTCAATAATTGAAGGAAAACATTTGCTGTACTCATTGATTGCAATAGTATCGACTTTTGTTGTTGAGTATGTCATAGAATACAAGAAGATAATTGTGTCTGAAGCAAATTCTCTTAAGGTGTTTTCTGTCTGCAGTGTAGCATTGCTTTCAGCGATACTTTTTTTCGGTGTATTTGATGGGGGACAGTTCATTTATTTTCAATTCTAGCTGCATATGAGGAAATTCGTGATATATCTCCTTATAGTTCTTTTCGGTGTCGTTTTGTTGGATGGGCTGAATCGTTTGCTCATAGAATTAGCATATATTCATTTACCAACAGATTCTGAGTTAAGTCGCAGACAAGAATATGTGACAGCATGTGACGCAGAATTGATGATTCTTGGAGCATCAAGGGGTGTGTATGATTACAATACTCAAATGCTCTCAGACTCACTTCACTTGAGTTGTAAGAGCATATCCAAGGAAGGTATGAGTGTGGTTAGCCAGTTTGTTTCGGTTAAGAAAGCCATTGAACATGGCAAGACGAAGATTATCATTTATGACTTGTCTATTGCACAATTAGCAGATGATTGGGTGGAAAACCAAACGAGCGTTTATTACCCATTCTATTGGAAAAACGAGGATGTTAAATCATTTGTTGAGCGGCAACAAGGAAAGAAGATGAGGCTATTGCTTTCGAGCAGCTTCATTCAGTATAATTCATTGTTATATGATTTGCTCTATTATGGTTTTGTTTTAAAAACTAATGATAAGAATGGTTTTGTTGCTCTACCTTATACAGGGAAACCTTTTGCGCCCAAGACAGAGGATTTCTTAGAGGAACCAATAAGGATCAATCCAACAGGAGAAGACTATCTTCAGCGGATTATCGATGTGTGTAAGGACAATTCTATTCGTTTGATTTTATGTGATTCGCCACGCGTGAATAACAAGAATCAGGATATTGATAAATATTTGGAAATAATTGCGGCCGAGAACCAGTTGGATTTTTGGAACTACTCTGATTTTGAACCAGTTTGTTCCGACATGCGTTATTTTGTAGATCCAGTACATATCAATGGCCTTGGCGCAAATCTTTTTACTCAAGAGATTATTAATAGATTAAGAGAATTCTGACAGCTTAATGAAAGATAGAATAGAATGAAAACTGAAAAATATGAAAGAGACCATAGGTTAGACTTGTTGCGTGTCATTGCGATTTCAATGATTGTATTAATGCATTCTCCAAATCCGAATAGTCACAATCCTAGTTTTTTTAGTGCAAGTATGTCTTATGTTACGGCATCCTGGCTTGTTCTTTTTTTTATCTTGAGCGGTTCCTTGCTCCTTGACACCCACTTGTCTGTAATGGCGTTTATAAAAAGACGTTTTTCAAAAATACTATATCCAACATTGTTCTGGACTGTAGTTTACTTGATAGTATCTTTTTTGCTTAAACCAACTGACGTCGCAACAGCGATTAGAAAAATCGCATCAATACCATTCTCAGCTCAAGGTCACGGTGTATTGTGGTTTATGTACACTCTTGCTGGCCTATACTTACTTACTCCAATTCTATCTCGTTGGTTGTGCAGTGCATCAAAAAAAGAGATAAAGTACTATCTTTTTTTATGGGTGGTGACTCTGTTATATCCGTATCTTGATCTTGTAGTAGACATAAATGAAAGTGACACTGGTATATTGTATTATTTTACTGGCTATGTAGGGTATTTTGTTTTAGGTTATTATTTAAAGAATCATTATCAATTTAGATACTGGCATGTTATAGTCGCTTTTTTAATTGCCTTTTTCATACCTGTGGCCCTGTATTCAAGTGGTATGGAATTTGATTTTTACTCAATGCTTTGGTATCTTTCATTACCAGTCGCATCAATGGCTTTCTGTTGGTATGTATTAATAATGCGTCTCCCGAATAAAAAGATTCCTTGCATTGAACAAATGTCTAAACTATCATTTGGAGTTTATTTTGTCCATATACTCTTTATGAGGCAGGTAATTTGGAAAATAGATGTGATTACTCAATGGTCAGGTGTCACACAGATACTGACCATAGCAGTTATAACAATCACTGTATCCTATCTTTTTTCTTGGTTCATATCACGGTTACCGTTTAGTAAATATATCATTGGAGTATGATACCCAAGACAATACATTATTGCTGGTTCGGTCGCAACCCGTTGCCCGACAGTGCCGTGAAGTGCATCAATAGTTGGCGCAAATTCTTTCCTGATTATCAGATCATGGAGTGGAACGAAGACAACTTTGATGTGGAGAGCATTCCATATACAGCCGAGGCCTATCAGGCCAAGAAATACGCCTTTGTGAGTGACTATGCCCGATTCTGGATATTGTATCACCACGGTGGCATTTACTTTGACACGGATGTCGAGGTAATTAAATCGATGGATGACATCATTGAGAAGGGCGCTTTCATGGGCATTGAGGTCGATGCAGGCAGTGACAATACCCATCCATTGGTAGCTCCTGGATTGGGAATTGCGGTCGAATCTGGGCATTCTTTTTATAAAAAATTATTGGATTATTATGCCAACATTCACTTCTTGAATGAAGATGGCTCTCTCAACCAAATGACGATTGTGCGTCACACTTCACAACTATTGGTGGCCGAGGGCATGAAAGCACAAAACCAACTGCAAGTTGTGGCAGGCATCTGGATCTATCCCAAGGATTTTTTTAATCCGCTCGATGATTTGACTGGCAGGTTGAGAATTACACCAAATACTCGAACCATTCATTGGTATTCAAGAACCTGGCAGGATCATTCTCCTTTCACCCAATGGCTGTCGAGGCTCTCACATCGCATTTTGGGCATGCGATTGCATCGCATCAAGTTGGCTGTCCTTGGCAGATTAAAGTAATTGATATTCTTATTTACATCTCGACATTATGCAGGCTATAGATTTTGTCGATTCCTGGTATTACGGCACTGTTTTTTATTTCTTCTTTTTGTTCCTTAGCTGGGCAACAGTACTGTATTATATCGGTTCAGGTTCACAGAAATTGTTGCGCAGTGTGGGTTCCCCGATGCAGGGTTTTGCATTGTTGCTCACGGTTATGATGATCCTATATATGGGACTGCGGCCCGATGGCGGCATATTTGTGGATTCAATTGGTTATCGAGACACTTATAATAGTCTTGTTCATGCCAATGATTACGATCCAATCAGCTTTAAGACAGAGTGGTTGTGGCACAATATGACAGTCTTCTTCAAAACGATAGGGCTTAACCATCATGAGTATTTTCTCATCGTTGAGTTCTTCTATCTGGGAGGCATGTTTTTAACAAGCTTATTGCTCCTTCGCAATAACCTGTGGATGTCAATGTTGTTTTTCTTTACGGCATTCAGTACTTATTCCTATGGTGTGAATGGCATCCGCAACGGCATGGCTTGTAGCGTTGAACTCGTTGCGATTGCTTTGATTGCTATGGACAAAAAAAACTGGCCTGCAACATTATTGTTAA
>Ga0247611_10007443_pt1 | contig 13763 bp, 13 predicted proteins | sample 177DNAGHGhighgp2_FD_192422 | JGI IMG/M metagenome (GOLD analysis project Ga0247611, IMG submission 192422) | Sheep rumen microbial communities from Palmerston North, Manawatu-Wanganui, New Zealand - 1770 DNA GHGhigh gp2 | ecosystem: Host-associated > Mammals > Digestive system > Stomach > Rumen...
CCTTTGACAAGATTCTTCCCATCGAGAAATGCTGGCTCATGGATGACCTCCACAATCAGATACGGAATGAGATAAGGGATTTTGCCATAGAACAAGGGATTTCGTTCTTCGACCTACGCCAACAGACAGGCGTTCTTCGAGACGTAATCATCCGCAACTCAAATTCCGGGGAATGGATGTTAATCATACAGTTCCATCTTGACGACCCTTCAATACTGACCGAAAAGGAGACCGGACTTCTACAGCACATTGCAGACAAGTTCCCGCAGATCAACTCACTGTTGTGGGTGGACAATCAGAAATGCAATGACACATTCAGCGATCTTCCCGTCCATGTCTTCAAAGGTAACGACCATATCTTCGAACAAATGGAAGACCTTCGCTTCAAGGTGGGTCCCAAGAGTTTCTATCAGACGAATACCGAACAAGCATACCATCTCTATTCTGTCGTGCGTGACTTCGCCTTCGATGAAAAGGGAGAAAACAAGGAACAGCCGCTTATCTATGACCTATATACCGGAACCGGAACCATCGCCAACTTTGTCGCCCGTCGTGCCAGACAGGTGATAGGTATCGAATATGTGCCTGATGCCATTGAAGATGCCAAGGTGAACTCAACCATTAACGGAATAGACAACACACTGTTCTTTGCCGGTGACATGAAAGATATCCTTACCGATGACTTTATCGCTCAGCATAAACGTCCCGACATCATCATCACCGACCCACCCCGTGCCGGCATGCATCCTGATGTAGTCAAGACCATCCTGAACGCTTCGCCAAGACGCATCGTCTATGTATCGTGCAATCCCGCTACACAGGCAAGGGATCTGGAAATGCTGTGCCAGTCATATCACATACGGAAGATACAACCTGTTGACATGTTTCCGCACACTCCACACGTTGAAAACGTCGTTTTGCTTGAAAAAGCAACAGAGAATTAAAACATTTGGCTATCATAATAATTTTTTATATATTTGCATCATTAACATAATAATTCAATATTTATGAAGAGAATCATACTGACATTGCTAATTGCCATACCATTTCTGACAATTGGCGCACAAGAAAAGAAAACCTTTGAGTTGCCAGCATGGCTTAATAATGTTAAGTTCAGCGGATATGGAATGGTTCAATATCAAGGATCTGACAAGAAGGATGCTGACGAGAATTCTTTTAATCTACGATTGATTCGTCTTGCCTTGGATGGCCGTATCAAGCAGGACTGGTATTGGAAAATGCAGATTCAGCTTAACGGTAACACCTCATCGCTCAATGCATCACCGCGTGTCGTCGACCTCTTTGCTGAATGGCAGAAATATAAGTTCTTCATGGTGAAAGCCGGTCAGTTCAAGCGTCCTTTCACATTTGAAAACCCCATGCATCCTATCACGCAAGGCTTCATGTCGTACTCACAACCTGTTTCGAAACTCTCCGGATTCTCCGACAGAACAGGCGAACATGCTTGTAACGGTCGTGACATCGGTATTCAGATTCAAGGAGACTTCCTTGCCAACTCTGCCGGTAGGAACTTGTTGCACTATCAGGTAGGTATCTTTAATGGTGAGGGTATCAACCATAAGGATAAGGATAACAAGAAAGACATCATCGGCGGTATGTGGGTAATGCCAATCAAAGGCTTGCGCATCGGTGCTTTTGGATGGACAGGTACAAGATATATGACAACAACCCAGACTGTAGAAGGAACCGTAAAAACAAAGAATGAAAGCGTGCGCAAGAATCGTTATGCGATATCTGCTGAATATGCTCAAGACGACTGGACATTCCGCTCGGAATACATTCATAGCCAGGGTTTTGCCGCCAACAAGGACAAGGGCGACAAGGCAGACGGTTTCTATGCATTGTGCATAGCTCCTATTATCAAGAACAAGATGCACGCTAAGGCTCGCTATGATGTCTATCGTGACCAAAAGACTTGGGAATCTTCAAAAACTTACTACGAGGTTGGCGCAGACTATCTCCTTACCAAAAACCTGCAGGTCAATTTAGAGTATGCCAGGGTTAACGAACGTTCTACTCACACAAGTTACAACATGGTGGATGTAGAGCTTGATTTCAGATTCTAAAAGCAGAATCACGGAATTCACAATAAAGAAATGCAGAAAAATGCCCTTTAAGAATAAAAATCATTACTTAAGGGGCATTTTTTTTGTATTTCTTTATTGTAACTGATTATTTTTTTATACCTTTGCCGAAAATTTGTAAACAACTAGCATAATTATACAATCATGGCGGAGACAAATACCACATCGGAGAGTTCGCAACATCATCACCATCATCACCACCATCACCACCACAAAGACGCGTCGGAGATCTTTAAGAACAAGAACTTACTAGCTAAGAGACGCAGAGATTTCATCGAGAAGTGGTTGTTTAACCTACTTATCGTGTTGGCGGTATTAGTTATGATTGGAGTTGTTGTTGTTTATATCGGAACATAAAAAAATGTATGTCGGAAATGACATACATTTTTTCTTTATATAACCTTACTTCTATTCAAACACTTCATCAATACCGAACTCGTCCACATCACTTTCACCCGAAGCACAAGGATCGAATTCCTCCGGTATATCGAACTTGGCATCTTTAGTGTAACCTAAGCTACGGTCAGCATACACCTTTTTAATATAATAGGCAAAGATCGGCAATGCCATCGTTGCGCCTTGTCCCATCTTGGTCGAATTAAAGTGGATGTCACGGTCTTCTCCTCCAACCCAGCAACCTGTTACCAACTGAGGTGTAATGCCCATGAACCAAGCGTCAGAGTTTCTGTTTGTCGTACCCGTCTTTCCACCCAAGGCTCCATCAATATTATACTGATGACGCAGACGATGAGCGGTACCGCTGTTCACGACCTCCTGTAACAGGATAAGCATCTTGTTTGCACTCTCGGCACTAATCACCTCATTCATACGAGGCTGGAAACTCGTCAAGACATTACCTTCATTATCCTCAATCTTCGTCACGAACATAGGAGCTGTACGAATACCATGATTGACGAAAGCCGTATAAGCACTAACCATCTCGCCGACAGAAACCTCACAAGGTCCAAGACAGAGTGCCATGGAAGGATGAATATCGGGGTTGTTAATGCCATAGTCGTGGAGCATCTGTACAAACTGCTGAGGATTCAGACGGCTCATGAGGTAAGCTGAAATCCAGTTGTTCGACTGAGCCAGTCCCCACTTCAGGGAAACCATTGCACCATATCTGCTACGGCTTCCATTCCTTGGAGTCCAGGGCTTACCGGCAACGATGTATGTCCGTTGAACATTCGGTGCCACATCACATGGGGAATAACCGTTCTCCATGGCAAGCGAATACAAGAACGGCTTGATGGTAGAACCTACCTGACGTCTTCCTTCCATTGCCATGTCATACATGAAATGGGTGAAGTCCAGTCCTCCTACGTAAGCTTTGACCTGACCGGAAACAGGATCCATACTCATAAAACCAGACCGCAAGAACGACTTGACATAACGGATGGAATCCATCGGTGTCATCGTTGTGTCCAGATCGCCACGATAGCTGAAGAGCGTCATCTTTGTGGGAACATTGAAAGAACGGTTGATCTCGTCTTCACTTGCCCCGGATGCCTTCATCGCACGGTAGCGCTCACTCTGCCTGACGGCACGATTCATGATGCTATTGATCTGCTTCTGAGTAAGATCTTCTGTGAAAGGAGCATTCCGCTTATGCCTGTTTGCGGCAAAGAAAAGAGGCTGGAGATACCTTGCCACATGCTGATAGACAGCCTCTTCAGCATATTTCTGCATGCGGGTGTCTATCGTCGTATATATCTTCAGACCGTCTGTATAGACATTATAAGGCTCCCCGTCATGATGGAAGTTCTTATTACACCATCCATACAGAGGGTCACTTACCCAAGAAATGGAATCAAGGACATACTGGTTCTTATTCCATTCGGGATATTTAGACTTTTCCGGCTTCTTTGCCATCATATACTGGCGCAAGAACTCCCTGAAGTATGGAGCGGCACCATCTTTATGATCCGTGCGGTGGAAGTTCAGAACCAAATCTTTAGAGCATGACTCCAAGTACTCTGCCTTAGATATATAGCCGCATTTCTGCATCTGAGACAACACGACATTTCTCCGCTCCTTACTCCTTTCCTTATATCTTACAGGATTGAATAGAGAAGGATTCTTACACAGACCTATCAGTGTAGCCGACTCCACGAGATTCAGTTCTATCGGCTCTTTATTAAAATAGGTGTTTGCGGCGGTCTTAATACCAACGGCATTATGAAGGAAATCAAAATAATTAAGATAATGGGCGATGATTTCCTCCTTAGTATAATAACGCTCCAACTTGATAGCTATCACCCACTCGATGGGCTTCTGCAACAAGCGTTCCAGCTTACTATGAGCGGTTTCGGAATACAACTGCTTAGCCAATTGCTGGGTGATAGTCGAACCACCACCTGCACTCTGCTGCCTCAAGAATCCACGTTTTACAATAGCACGGCCGAGAGCAATAAAGTCTATGCCTGAATGATCATAGAATCGTTCATCCTCGGTGGCAACCAAAGCATGAACAAGATATGGTGACAGGTTATTGTATGATACACAGATTCTGTTCTCACGGTTGAAGTTATAAGTACCCAGCACATGACCGTCTGCCGAATAAATCTGCGAAGCAGAACGGTTAATAGGATTCTGTAAATCCTCCAACTCTGGCATATAGCCGATAATGCCAAACCAGATGCCAAAAAAGCCAAGCACAGCAACACAAAGAACTGTTGCAAAAGCCCCCCAAAGGAAACGTATAAAAGCTTTTCTCATTTGATTTTCAAATAAATATCTGCAAAATTACAATTTTCTTTTGAAATATCATCAATAATCAGAAAAATATGAGTAACTTAGCACTCAAATTCAGAATTAACGTTCAAAACTTCAAATGGAAAAACATAATTTTGTGACAATTGCCAACCTGACGAAGGAGGATATCATGTATCTCATTCAGATGGCGCAAGAGTTCGAAAAGCATCCCAACAGGGAAATATTAAAGGGAAAAGTGGTTGCCACACTTTTTTTTGAACCTTCTACGCGCACACGGCTCAGTTTTGAGACAGCTGCCAATCGCTTAGGCGCCCGTGTCATAGGGTTTTCCGATGCCAAGGCATCAAGTGTCAGTAAGGGAGAGACTTTGAAAGATACCATTCTGATGGTAAGTAACTACGCCAACGTCATTGTCATGCGCCACTTTATTGAAGGGGCAGCGCAATACGCCAGTGAAGTGGCTCCCATCCCAATCATCAACGCTGGAGACGGTGCACATGAGCATCCGTCCCAGTGTCTTCTTGACCTGTATTCCATTTATAAGACACAGGGTACACTGGAGAACCTGAACATCTATCTTGTCGGTGACTTGAAATACGGGCGTACCGTGCATTCCCTGATTACTGCCATGCGTCATTTCAGTCCTACTTTCCATTTCGTTGCTCCGAAAGAGCTTGCCATGCCCAATGAGTACAAGCTTTATTGCAACGAACATGGAATCAAGTTCCAGGAACATACTGCTTTCAATGAAAAAGTCATTGCTGACGCTGACATCATCTATATGACACGTGTACAGAAGGAGCGTTTCTCCGATCTCATGGAGTACGAACGCGTCAAGAATGTCTATATTCTGAAAAACGACATGCTTGGCAATGTCAAGGAGAACCTTCGCATCCTGCATCCACTTCCCCGGGTCAATGAGATCGACTACGATGTTGATGACAATCCTCATGCCTATTATATCCAACAGGCACAAAACGGTCTTTATGCCCGTGAAGCACTGTTCTGCTATGTACTGGGAATAACGCTCGATGATGTTCGTGCGGACAAGACGATTATTGAATGATAATTCTAAGAAAAACTAAAGGTGATGGAAAACAAAAAAGAGAGAATAGTTGCCGCCATTAAGAACGGAACTGTTATTGACCATATTCCTGCTGCAAAGACATACCAGGTAGCCAGTCTGCTCGGTCTGTTCGACATATCGAATGAAGTGACAATTGGCATCAATTTTGCTTCTAACAAAGTCGGGAAGAAAGGCATTATTAAGATTTCTGACAAGTTCTTCTCTAAAGATGAGATCTCAAGATTATCTGTCGTTGCCCCAAAAGTCATCCTCAACATCATCCACGATTATGAGGTTGTGGAGAAGAAGACCGTTGACACCCCAGATGAACTGACAGGAATCGTAAAATGCAAGAACCCGGTTTGTATTACAAACAATGAGCCTATGAAAACCATTTTCCATGTCATAGACAAGGAACGTGGCATCTGTAAATGCCACTACTGTGACAAGGAACAGGAAATGAACAAGGTGAAACTGTGTTAGGCTCCATTCACTCCATTTAGTAAAATCAACAAAACTAACAATAAAAATGAAAAAAGACAACACTATTTTTGAACTTATCGAGAAAGAACATCAGCGCCAGCTGAAAGGTATTGAGCTGATTGCCTCTGAAAACTTTGTGAGCGACCAGGTAATGGAAGCAATGGGATCTTATCTTACCAACAAATATGCGGAAGGATACCCAGGAAAACGTTATTATGGCGGCTGCCAAGTTGTCGATGAAGTTGAAACCCTTGCCATCGAACGTGTATGCAAACTCTTTGATGCAGAATACGCTAACGTGCAGCCTCACTCTGGTGCTCAGGCCAATGCAGCTGTATTACTTGCTGTCTTAAAACCCGGCGACACATTCATGGGACTGAACTTAGCTCATGGCGGCCATCTCTCACACGGTTCTTCCGTAAACACCAGCGGTATTCTCTATAAAGCCATTGGCTATGACCTGAGTCCTGAAACAGGAAGAGTAGACTACGACCAGATGGAAAAGCTGGCTTTGGAGCATAAGCCGAAACTCATCATTGGAGGTGGCTCTGCCTATAGCCGTGAGTGGGATTACAAACGCATGCGGGAGATTGCCGATAAAGTCGGCGCTCTGCTGATGATTGACATGGCCCATCCGGCTGGTCTGATTGCAGCTGGTCTGCTTGAGAATCCGGTGAAATATGCCCACATCGTAACCTCAACAACTCATAAGACTCTCCGTGGACCGCGTGGCGGTATCATCCTTATGGGCAAAGACTTCGAGAATCCTTGGGGACTGAAAACACCGAAGGGAGTTGTTAAGATGATGAGTCAGCTGCTTAATTCGGCTGTATTCCCCGGACAGCAGGGCGGACCGCTGGAGCATGTGATTGCTGCTAAGGCAGTTGCCTTCGGTGAAGCACTTCAACCGGAGTTCAAAGAATGGGCTAAGCAGGTCCAGAAGAATGCCAAGGTTCTGGCAGACGAGCTTATCAAACGTGGATTTACCATCGTTAGCGGAGGTACAGACAACCACTCTATGCTTGTTGACCTGCGTTCTAAATATCCCGACCTGACGGGTAAAGTTGCAGAAAACGCACTTGTTGCAGCCGACATCACCGTCAATAAGAACATGGTTCCTTATGACTCCCGTTCTGCTTTCCAGACTTCTGGAATCCGCTTGGGAACACCTGCCATCACTACTCGTGGTGCTAAGGAAGACCTCATGGTACTTATTGCCGAACTGATTGAAGAGGTTCTCAACAATCCCGAAGACGAGAACACGATTGCAAGCGTACGCCAGCGCGTCAATGAGACGATGAAATCTTATCCTCTATTTGCTTATTAGCATTGGGTATTTTGAGGTAATGATTCAACACCTTATTATATTAATAATATTGGCACTCTCCCTCTGCTATGCCGGTTATAGAATCTACATAGCATTGAAGAGTGCCAATAATCCATGTTATGGATGCAAAGGGTGTAGTATCAGAAAAGAATTAGACAAAAACAGAAAAAGTCCTGCAAAGAAAAACCGGTGCGACACAAAAAATAAAGAAAAAATTTGGTAGTACCGAAGAAAAACCTTACCTTTGCATCACAAATCACATGGTGCGTTAACAAAGCGGTTATGTGGCGGTCTGCAAAACCGTATAGAGCAGTTCGACTCTGCTACGCACCTCCAGAGATGTATTCGGGAATTTCCTTGACAAAAGGAATTCCCGATTTTGCAATAAAAAAATGGGGTTGAGCCGGTTTGATCGGGATACTCATCAAATAAAATTGAAAACCGAGACAGCTACCTTTGTCAATGGCGGGCCATATAAATCCTTCATGGACTAAGCTGCAAAGCCGGTGGATTACAAAGACGGGGAGCTCTCAAATCATGTATACTCGGAGTTTCATCACATCACCGGGCGACCCCTTTACATATTTTATATTAATGAAGGGACGAGAAAAAACTCGTCCCTATATATTATAACATAAAAGCTGACATACTATGTTTAGTGGTATAGTAGAAGAAATGGCAACTGTCGTTGCCATCAACAAGAATCAGGGAAACATTGATTTCACCCTTACCTGCTCATTCACCGACGAGCTCAAGATAGACCAAAGCGTATCCCACAATGGAGTATGCCTGACTGTTGTGGAGATAAAAGACAACACCTATACGGTCACTGCCATGCAGGAGACACTATTGCGCTCAAACTTGGGACTATTGAAAGTAGGAGACCATGTGAATGTCGAGCGTTCGATGCTGATGAACGGGAGATTAGACGGACATATCGTGCAAGGCCATGTTGACCAGACAGCTGAATGTGTTGAAACAGAAGACGCCGACGGTTCTACTTATTTCACATTCAAATACGAAGCCAATAAAGAGATGGCTCAAAAAGGCTACTTCACCGTCGATAAAGGAAGCGTTACGGTCAACGGTGTTTCTCTGACTGTCTGTGACCCCACCGAGAACTCATTCCGTGTGGCTATTATACCATATACCAGGGAAAACACCAATTTTCAGGACATCAAAGTCGGCACCATCGTTAACATAGAATTCGACATCTTAGGTAAATACATTGCACGCTTGCAGGATTTAAGATGAAAAATTTGCACAAATCACAAAAATAGACTAACTTTGCAGCACGCATAAAAAGTAGCCAAATGAGACAACTGAAAATCACTAAATCAATTACCAATCGAGAGAGTGCATCACTCGATAAGTATCTTCAGGAAATCGGACATGAAGAATTATTGTCCGCTGATGAAGAAGTTGAGTTGGCACAGCGTATTAAGAATGGTGACAAAAAGGCATTGGAGAAGCTGACGAAAGCAAACTTGAGATTTGTGGTTTCAGTAGCTAAACAATATCAGAATCAGGGGCTGAGTCTGGCCGACCTGATCAATGAAGGTAACTTAGGACTGATTAAAGCTGCTGAGAAGTTCGACGAGACACGAGGATTCAAGTTTATTTCGTATGCTGTATGGTGGATACGCCAGAGTATTCTCCAGGCAATAGCTGAGCAAAGCCGTATCGTTCGCCTGCCTCTCAATCAGGTTGGCTCTGTCAACAAGATCAACAGAGAACTCAACAAGTTTGTGCAGGAGAATGAACGTCGTCCGAGTGTCGATGAGATTGCCGACAGAGTGGACATCCCACAGGAGAAGATCGTCGATGCCATGAAGGCAACGGGACGCCACGTGTCGGTCGATGCCCCATTCACCAATGGCGAAGAGAACAGTTTACTCGACATACTACCAAACGACGATGCGCCACAGGCAGACAATGCCTTGGTGATGGAATCACTTCGGGAGGAAATCAGCCGTGCGTTGAAGACGTTAAACGAAAGAGAGCGGAATGTCATTAAAGCTTTCTATGGTATCAATCAGCCTGAAATGACATTAGAGGAAATAGGCAACAAATATGGTCTTACTCGTGAGCGGGTACGTCAAATAAGAGAGAAAGCTATAAGACATCTGCGCAACAACACAAAGAGTACGATTCTCAAAGCGTATCTTGGACAATAAAATACAAACGATGAATTCAAGAAAATTATTAGTTATCTTATCTGCAATACTTTATTTCTCATTCTTCAGAGTAGGAGAAGCCGCTGCTGTCATCAAGCAGACCCCGACGTACTTATTCGGCATTGTCATATCTTTGACTGACAAGACCATTTACATGACAGACATCCAGCTTGTTGACTCTGCATTCATTGATGAGAAGAAAGGGTTTCTTTATGGCCGTGACAGTTACTCTTATCAGCTCCGTGAGTACATTAAATCCACGGGATACGAGAACCCAACCTGTATCACTTCTTTCGCTAAGACACGTAAAGCGATAGAAAAGAAATACGTAAAGTTCAGAAAGGCGTTTTCAAAAGAACTGAAAGAGGATTCCACATTAAAGTTCATTGACTCGAATACATTTGCGTATAAGCCAATCATCGTAAGAGATGAAAATAAACTTTCTGCAAATGAGAGCAATACAAGCGGTAAGACGAAGAAGGCAAATAACAAGAAGAAAAACAAAGAATAAGGAATGGAAACATTAAACATCAACAGATTTAGAATAGCAGACCATAATCTGAGAATCATCTTTCATGATTCATCTCTGAATAGTATAAGATTAGTCCCGTCATTAGAACCATTCAGGTACAATTTCGAAGATGATGAAGAGATATTATTCCAACTTACTGTTGATGACACTTTAAAACCTGTAAGCAAAGAGGAAAGAGAGAGAATCCGTACATTTGACACTGGCAATGGTGATACCGTTGTCGATCAGTTGGCTGATGGCGGATACCAGTATATTATCAGAGACACGAAGGGCAACGACTGCTGTCTGCTGCAATGTAACAAAGACTTCAGCGACTGCCATTGCGCCCTTAACGGCAATTACAACATGAGATGCTTTGGCTTGAACAATGCGTTGATGTTGATTTTTGCTTTTGCAGGATGCCAGAAGGACACGCTCCTCATCCATGCGTCTCTTGTCCGCCAAAATGGATACGGCTATGCCTTTATTGCAAAAAGCGGAACAGGAAAGAGTACACAAGTAAGCCTTTGGCTACGACACATACCGGGATGTGATCTGATGAACGACGACAACCCTATCGTTCGCGTCATCAATGGAGAAGTGTTTATCTATGGAGGTCCGTGGAGCGGTAAGACTCCTTGCTACCGTAACGTGAAAGCAAAACTCGGTGCCGTCACACGTATCGACCGCGCAACGGAAAACAGCATTGAGAAGATGTCACCCATCGAGGCGTTTGCATCATTCCTACCCTCTTGCTCATCAATGAAATGGGACAACGACATATTCAATAAGATATGTGACACCGTGACAAAGGTTGTCGAGACTACATCAATTTACACATTACATTGTTTGCCCAATAAAGAAGCAGCTGTATTATGCAACAAGACGATATCGAAATAACCGAGATTCAGTTTTCTAACGCTGTCTTCCTTCCTGAGGTTGTTCAAATGCTGGAAGAGGGACACACGGTAACCCTCCGGTTACGCGGTTTCAGCATGAGACCTTTCCTGGAGGATAACCGCGACAAAGCTTTACTGACCAAGGCAACTGACCCTAAAGTGGGAGATGCTGTCTTAGCTGAAGTAGGACCGAAACATTATGTCCTGCACCGTATCATCAAGATTGAAGGTGATGATGTCACCCTGCGTGGCGATGGTAATTATGCCGTAGAGAGATGTAAGCTTTCCGACGTCAAAGGATTTACCATCGGATTCTACCGCAAAGGCAGAAATACACTGGACAAGACGAACGGCTTAAAATGGAGAGTCTATTCGTTCTTCTGGACACGCCTGTTCCCCGTCCGCCGCTATCTGCTTGGGTTCTACAGAAGAATATGGCTTAAGATCTTCGGTACGAAATGAAATAAGAGAATACACAATAAATAATTTAGAATATGAAAGCAAAACCAGGTTTTAACATCCGCAAGGTTTGTGGCGAGAACATCATCGTCGCAGAAGGAAAAGAGAATATAGATTTCAGTAACATCATCAGCATGAACGAGAGTTCTGCATACCTCTGGCAAAAGATTCAGGACAAAGAGTCGTTCACTCCTGAAGACTTGGCAAAGTTATTGACAGAAGAATACGATGTCGATGAGGCCACAGCTTTAGAAGATGCCAAAGTGGTTGCAGCACAATGGGTGAAGTCAGGAATCTGTGAAGAATAATAAAAATCCGTAGAAGAGTCTTCTACGGATTTTTTTATAGGTGCCTGCTAAAAAGTCTGCGATACTTTTACATAATATTTGTTTTTCTTCGCCTTAATTTGTAATAGCTGTTGTCTTTTGATTTATTTTGCTTTTATCCCTTGAAATAAGGTGTTGATGGATTGTATGATGAACTTGTATGGTTGTTCGGTTGTATGGTAGTAAGTTTGAGTTTAGCCCTATCAAATGCCGCATTTCATCTACTCAGGGTCAATACAATAGTGCTTGTACATCTCTCCAATGATTGTCTTGATCCTATCCCTGAAAGATATAGGCTTGAGGACTTCAAAATCCTCACGATGTGATAAAATCTCTTGCTCGAAGTCGTAAGTTGGTTTCAAGTCATACTCAAAGAGAGAATAATCGGGTGTAATAGTCGTCTCTTGCTGGGAACTATGGAGTGGAAGCGTTCGCAAATATTTCACCTGACTGCTTGCGACTTTGATGACGATGTGTTCACAAGAAACGCCCTCTTCAATGATAATTCCAAATGAGTCGTGGTAATAATCATTAATATCGAAATCCTTCGGATACTTGAAGGTCTGCTGCTCAACGGAAAAGGTACTGATACGGTCAGTTGCGAAAATGAGAATCTTATCATTGTCGAGTGGCTTTCCTACAATATACCAACGTTGACGGAACAGCTTTAGGGCATAAGGCATGAGAGTATGGCGTGTTATTATTTCCCTGTCAAAACTCTGATAGCTGAATGTAATGATTCTGTTCTCACGTAATGCCTGAATAATACTTGGAAGGAATGGCTCACTCGATGGGATATGTTCCAGTGCTATACGATTTTCCAAGTCTTCTGCCTGTCGCACAATGGAACTTACAGCCACGCTATTCACAAGCCATCGGCGAAGCTCTCCGTTTTGGAAACTGCTGTCATCTTCAACGTGATAAGTATTGTCACGCTTGTCACAGACAATGTTTAGGTTGAACAGCATTTCAATTTCCTTGCGGTGATAATCAAATGTTCGACGTGGAATGTCCTTTCCATCGTATAGATAGCACTTACTCCAATGCTCATTCAGTTCCTTCAACGTAACGCGCTTCAACCGGTAAATGGTAGTAAGCTCCCAAATGTAGCGTGCAAACAGATATTTTGCCATAAAAGATAGTTTAGCGCAAAAGTACAAATAAAATAGAGACTGTGCAATGTTTTTGCGTCAAAAATGCGTATCTTTGCACTCACTATAACTAAAATAATGAAATCATGGATAGAATACTCTCTATTAGAGAACTATTGAGTCTTAGAGGACTTGATGTAAGTAAACGGATAAAAGTTGTGCGACACAAAGATGCACGAAAGGAAGTCGTTATCAATGGAAAACTTGAACAAGGAAATCCTTATGACTGGTATCGCTACAACAGAGATCTGTTTATAGGGTATCAGAGTGAACAAGGCAGAGATGTGTTCAAAGATGTTGACTACATCGTTTCATTCATTGGGGAACAGGGTACAACTGCAAGGTTTGTTGGTGTGTATCATATAGATGGATTAGAAATGAAGTCTTTCCCAGATGGATCATCTTGCTACTATTATAACGTGAGTTCGACGAATTCAGAATAGTGTGAGTTGTGTGTCTATGGCTCTTTCGCAAGCGATGCTTGGTTTCTTTGGAAAGAAACAATACGCTGCTAAGGCTCCAAGCATATTGACGATGAAGT
>Ga0247611_10007444_pt1 | contig 13763 bp, 8 predicted proteins | sample 177DNAGHGhighgp2_FD_192422 | JGI IMG/M metagenome (GOLD analysis project Ga0247611, IMG submission 192422) | Sheep rumen microbial communities from Palmerston North, Manawatu-Wanganui, New Zealand - 1770 DNA GHGhigh gp2 | ecosystem: Host-associated > Mammals > Digestive system > Stomach > Rumen ...
ATGAAAGTCTTCTCGGGTACTAAATCCCGTTATGTCGCCCAGAGAATTGCTAAGGAACTAGGTTTGGAACTTGGCAAGGTGAAAATCTCGCACTTTGCCGACGGAGAGTTTGAGGTATGCTATGAGGAACCCGTACGCGGTGCCGAGGTGTATCTGGTGCAATCCACCTTCAATGCAAGCGAGAACCTGATGGAACTGTTGCTGATGATTGATGCCGCCAAGCGTGCGTCGGCCCAGACGGTCATTGCCGTGATCCCCTACTTTGGCTGGGCTCGCCAGGACCGCAAGGACAAGCCGCGCGTGTCGATTGCCGCCAAGCTGGTAGCCAACATCCTGATTGCCGCTGGCATTGACCGCCTGATCACGATGGACTTGCACGCCGACCAGATTCAGGGCTTCTTTGACGTGCCGGTTGACCACCTGTACGCTTCCACGATGTTTGTCCCCGACATTGCCTCCCTCAACCTCAAGGACATGGTCATCGCCTCGCCCGACGTGGGTGGAGCCAAGCGTGCCAACTCATACGCCAAGTACTTCAACGCCCCGCTCGTGCTGTGCCACAAGCATCGCCAGCAGGCCAATGTTGTCGAGAGCATGACCATCATTGGCGACGTGAAGGACAAGGACGTCATCCTCATCGACGACATGGTGGACACCGCCGGGACCATCTGCAAGGCGGCCACCCTGATGAAGGATAACGGTGCCCGCAGCGTGCGTGCCTACATCTCCCACGCCGTGATGAGCGACCCCGCCAGCGAGCGCGTCGCTGCCAGCGGCCTGGACGAGCTGGTGGTGAGTGACAGCATCCCCTATGACACCGCCAAGTGCAATAAAGTGAGGGTGCTGAGCGTGGACAAGATGTTTGCCCATGCCATCAAGCACGTCAACATCAAGCAGTCGATCAACGACCTGTTCCTCTTTAAATAGATTAGTGATTAGTGATTAGTGATTAGTGATTATAGGTTAGGCGTTCATCTCCTGACGACATAATACAAACCAAGCCGCCAAGTTGCTAAGAATTAAAACTTAGTGACTTGGCGGCTTGGCGTGAAATCACGCGGCGCAGTAGCGTTAGCCAATCTCGATGGTGCGATCCATCTTTTTCTCGGGCTCAGGAGCGAGCTTGGGCAGGTCGATGGTCAGGATGCCGTCCTCGACCTTGGCGCTGATGGTTTCCTTGTTCACCTCGTCGGGCAGGATGTAGGTCTGCTCATAGTTGGTGTAGCTGAACTCGCGGCGCACATAGTGGCACTTCTCTTCCTCTTCCTTGCAGGACTTGTCCTCGTGCTCGGTCTTGTTCTCGATCTTCACAACCAGGTTGCCCTCGTTGTTGATGTTGACCTTGCAGAACTCCTTCTTGAGGCCAGGAGCGGCGACCTCCATCGTGAAAGCGGTCTCACTTTCCTTGACGTTGACGGCGGGAGCCGTGGTCACGTGGCGCGGAGTCCAATCCATGTCAAACAGGTCATTGAATGCGGTGTCTAACCAGTTGTTGCGGTTGTTACGAATTACAGGAAAATACATAGTCATTACCTCCTAATTTTTTTGTTTTTTATGTGTTGTTATTAATGTTTCTGTTCCATGCCGGGCCACCGCCCGGCTTGCACTCCCCTATTCAACAAATCCGATGCCAAAGCTAACTATTCAGCCAATCATCTGCCGAAAAATCTCACGCTAAGGCGCAAAGACGCTAAGTTTTTGATTATAAACGACTTCTGCTTATAAACTTGCTGTTGATTATTGGCGGTAGCCATGAATAACAACTTTTGAAATGGCCACAATCAATCATCATATTAAATTGATAATAAATAACTTAGTGCCTAGTGCCTTAGCGTGGGGCACTATTCGCTAAATAGTTACTGCCAAAGTGCCAATGTTTAACCACCGTTAAAAATGCAAGCCACCGTGTCATGTTTTTTACAAAAATTAAACAAGAAAACTGACATTTTGTCAGTTTTCTTGTTTAATAAAGCCCGTTTTTTTCTATATCATTGATTCCGAGCCATTGGGCAGATAGCTGATGCCTAGAGCCTCATCTTCAGGCTATCGGTGCGTCCATTGATGTGGACACACACCAGATAGATGCCGTGGGGAACATCGGCCACATTGAGGCAGTTGCCGCCAGTTGCCTTGATAGCACGACCGTTCACGTCTATCAGTTCCACCGCCTGCACCCAGGTGTCGGCACTCACGACGATGTAGTCGCCGCTGTGGCGCACTTCCATATTGGCCAGCCGCTTCTCGCTGATGCCGCTACTCTGCTTGCACAGCAGGTTGTCGAAGCGGATAACACCGCTCTTGCACATCAAGTCATGCCCGCGGACCAGCTTGAAGCCGACAAAACCATATTCCTGGTCCGGCGAGAGCTCATCGAGGGCAGCCGACACATAACGCCAGCCGTGGAAATCAACAACACACAAGGGCACCTCCACCCTGTCGCTTCCCGACGCAAACAGGGCACAGACCTCGCTATATCCCATATCGCCCCACACGTGCAGGCCCAGTGAATCGCCCTGAGCAAAACGCTGAGGCCAGGAACCGTCGACACGTGTCATCAGGAACGATGAACGCGAGCCAAAGTCGTAGGTCAACTGCAACGACTTGCTGCCAAACAGTTTTTCGGTCGAGATTGAAACGTCCAACGAGCCTTCCTCCTCGGGGAAATGATTGATGGCATAGTCCCGCATGTCCTCAAACGGCTCGACAACGGTCATGCCCGACTTGTCGACACCAGCATCAACGGCAGTGAAGTTGATGACGCGGGCAGCAGGCAGGTGTATGTCGGCCGTGTCGGCGATGTCCACGTCCAGAACCAGACGGTAGTCCTTGCCCACCTCCAGGTCCTTCACCAACGGGATGCGCACGTATCCATAGTCATCACCGCGCTTATTGTACTTGATGCTGCGCTTGTTCCAAGCCAGTTCCGTGCCCTCGCTGTCGAGAATGCGCAGGCGCTGGAACAGGTTGTAGGTGTTGAGCAGCGAGTCCACGCGCAACTCCACGGTGGGCACCTTGAAATGCACGGGTGCATGCTCATAGGGGAACACTGCCAGCTCGGCAAGGTGGTTGCGCGGCTGGGTATAGAACTGCATCGTGAAGTCATCCTGCATGGGCATGCCGCCGCCATGCTCGGCCGTGCGCTTGAGGGTGAGGGTGTACAGGGTGTTGACGTCCAGGGCGTCGGTGGGCGTGAACACGAGGCGGTAGTAGGAATCCTCCCACTTGAAGGTGCCCTCGACGGGCGGCTCGAGCGTGAAAGCGCCACAGGTGGTTACACTGTCCATATCCCAGTTGAAGGTGAGGACGATGGGCGTGCTGCACTTCACGGCAGGATGGCCATCATGCCACACGGGGCTGTATTCCACAACCACAGGAGCCGTGTCGCGCACGCGCTTGAGGTAGAAGTTCTGATAGGTTGGCGCATTGGCAGTGACGGTGACGGCCGCGCTCTGGGTGAAATGCGACGGCTCGCTCACCTCGACGGTATAGTCACCAGGAGCGACATACTTGAACAGATAGACACCATTGCGCAACGTGTCGGTCACGCAGCGCTGCACCTCGTTGCCATCCTGATCCAGCAGGCGCACAGTTGCATTGCCAATGGGCATGAGGCCATCATCGCCCATGACGATAAACGGCTGAGGGTTCTCTTGCAGACGCTTGATGCGGTCATCACGGATGTTGCCAGTGACCACGCCCAGGTCATAATTGTCAAGACGATCAAAATACTTGTCGGCACCCAGCGAGATGTTCCATCCTTCCATCCAGCAGTAGTTGAGGCTGAGCAGACGGTAAGCCTCGGGGATATAGTCGTGGAAAGAGCCCTCGCTCAGGATGGCAACAGCACGGTTGCCACGCAGCACGCCATAGCCCTGAGTGCGCCACTCGGGACGGAATGACCAGTCGCCCCAGATCTGGTAGTTATTGCTCCACACGGTGTTGGTACTGGCATACAGATAAGGCTCCAGGTCGGCTGCGAGCACGTCGGCATCGGGGATTTGGGGCGATCCAGTGTACCCCCGATAGAACACCATCGGGAAATTCACCACCGATGAGGTGCCCGTGGCATTACTGTGGATAGAGTAGAACACGTCGGCGCCACTCTGGTTACACAGGGCCACAATGGTGGAGAGGGCCAGATCGTCGCTTGTCGTGTTGGTGACGCGCGAGATGGTGGTCTGGTAACCCTTCTTCTCCAGGATTTCCTGCAAGGCAAGTCCCTTGCGCAGGTTGGACTTGGATTCCCACGAGCCGGCGCTGTCGCCCACGCTGAAGGGGTAGATGACCATGTTGCGGTCATCACTGTCATATCCACCGTGACCAGGATTGATATACACATGGGGCTGCTGCGCAAGAGCAACATTCACGGTAAAAACCGCAAGCAGCGCCATGATCAACGATTGTAACAAATTCTTTTTCATGTCTGTCAGGTTTTTACTGGTAAATGTTAATGCGCATCTCATAGAGCAGGCCATCGATGGTCGTATACACAATCTTACCACCGCCACAGGTGGGGTGCATGGTCATCGAGGCCGGCTGGGTGAGTTCGGCCTGCCAGGTACCGTCGGCCTTGAGCAGCATGAGCTGCGACGAGGTGAACTGGTGACCGTCGTCGGTGGCGTGTTGTGCCACCAGATAGTCGTTGTTGTACCAGCATGGCATCTCATAGTTGCCCAGCATGGCAACCACCTGGCCGCGCAGGTCGATGATCACCACACCCTTGCCAGCGGCAAAGAATGCCACGCGTTGCCCGTCGGGCGAGAGCGAGGCCCACAAGTAACCTGCCCATGAATCCACAGGCGAGAACACACGCTCGTCACCGTCAACAATGACGTGAACACGGCTCCCCTCGGTCCAGGCGCCGCTGCCAGTGACAGCAGTCCATGGACGGCTTGCAGCACCAGGTGCCCGCATGGCAGCACCGCGCGTGGTGGGCACCGCCTTGAGCGTGCCGTGCTGCGGCTGGGTGAGGCTCTGCACTGTGCTTGTTGCCGTATCATAGCATTGCCCGGTGCGGTACACCAGATGATCGGTCCCCGTGTGCTGAGTGACGAAATACACCTTGCCATCACCGCCAAAGCAGGCATCATTGCCAGCCACATAGTCGAGCGAGATGATGCTGGCCACATCACTGGCAAGGTCATACAACTGCAGAGTGCCATTCTCGGTAGAGAATAGCAGGCGGCCGCCCGTGTTGTCAAGCACTGGGTAATAGGCAGGTTCCTCAATGCCTGGGAGCAGACGCGTGAGCGAGGTAACCTCGACCTGCTGGGCGCGTACAGGTGGCATCATTGCCACCAGTACTAGCATCACGATGAAAAGCTGTTTTCGTTTCATATTTCTATTGGAATTAGGAGTTGTTTGAAGTCAGATGCGATCGGATGCCACCTAAAGCCTATTATTTCTTCTTCTTGGGCTTCATGTCCTTGCGCATCATCAGGTTCTTGTAGGTGGTTTCGTTCTTTTTGGCTTTCACCTTGGTGGTGATGTACAGATCCTCGTTGCCGTAATAAACTTCCAGTTTATACTTGCCTGGGGGCAGATTGGAGAAGACAAACACGCCATTGTCCTGAAGGTCGAGCGTGTAGGCCCGCACCATCACACCGCGGTCGGTGTACAGGCGCAACAGCGCACCATTCAAGGGTCGGAGCTCATCGTCGCCATACAGGCGCATATCATCGTCCTGGCGCAGGATGTCCTCCCAGCGTATCACGCCGGCAACCACACCATTCTTGAACTTGCTGAAGGGGTGAAAATACTCATCCACGCCCAGGGAGTAGTTCCAGGCATCCAACCAGCAATAGTTGTCGGACAAGAGTCGCTCACGCTCGGGCAGGTAGTCATGGAAAGAGCCCTCGATCAGGGCACCAGGCAACTTGTTATACCGCAGCACGCCCAGTCCCACCTTGTAGCCCCACTCGGGATAGAAGGACCAGTCGCCACGGCTACGCTCCTTGTGACTCCACACGGTGGTCTCGTTCAACTTGGAGAAGTGCATGATGATGTCGGCCAGCTTGTGACTGCCTTCTACCACATCCTGATCGTCCCAGCCCCGATACAGGGCGAGAGGGAAATTCACGCGATTCTCGGTACCGGTAGCATTGCTGTGCAGTGACAGGAACAGGTCGGCGCCACTGTTGGAAGCGAGTGCCACAATTTCATACAGGTCAAGATCGTCCTCGGTTCTATTGGTCTTGCGCGACAGGATGGTCTCATAACCCTTGTTATGGAGGATCTCGTCCAGTGCGAGGCCCTTGGTGAGATTGGAGTTGGACTCATAGTAGTGAGCCGTATCCTGGGCAGCGATGACCCAGGTGGGAATGTAACGGTCATCATCATCGTGGCCACCATGACCAGGATTGATAAACACGCGCGGCACATCCTTCTTGCTCGCAGTGAGACGGGATTTCTCAACTTTTCCCTTGCCGCCAGCTGCGGGAGCCAGCGGGGATGGCTCAATGTCCAGTTCCAGTTGCTTGATCTCGCCGCTGTACTGCACGGTATAGACCACCTTGCCCCCAGCCGTCATGGGATGGACGGCACGCTCCTCCTTGGGTGTGATGGGTTTGAACAGTGAGCCGTCAACGGCAATGAGCCAGATGCGACTACCCGTCAACCGCGCATTGCCGGCATTGCTCATGGCAATGATATAGTCGTTGTTATACCAGCTGGGCATGAGCAGTTCCCCCAGTTCGGCAATCACACGGCCGTTGAGGTCACACACCACCACGCCGTGGGATGCCGCCTCAAACATCACCCTGGTGCCATCAGGCGAAAGCGACGCCCACAGGTATCCGTTGCTGTCATCGATGGGGCTCATCTCGCGGCAAACGCCGGTAGCGTCCACCAGATAGAGTGTGGTGCCTCGTGTAAAGGCCCATGCGCCCACTTGCTTGGCACTGCTATAGACCTGACGCTCGCCATTAATGACCACACCGCCAGCGGCATGCAATGCCTGAACTTGCCCGTGCTGGGGTTTGAGCACGATTTCGTCCTTGCCGGTTGCGGGGTCATAGCAATGCCCAGTGCGGAAGATGAGGTTGTTCTTCTTGCGCTCTTGAGTGACGTAATACACCTTGCCATCGGGACCAAAGATGGCATCAAATCCCGGATAGCCAGTCGATGAGACCACCGTATGGTTCCCTGTTGACAGGTTTTTCAGCAACAGGTGTGTAGCATCGGTCGTGGAGAACAGCAACCACTGGCCGTCGGGGCTCAACTGCGGGAAAAAGCCGCAGCTGTCCACCAGCGTTTTCTCACTGCCCTGTTTCACGCCCGCCGCACTACCAGCCAGCACACACAGGCACACGATCAACATCGTCAAGTAAAATCTTTTCATATCCAACTGTAATTTTCATTTCCAACTAAAAGACAAAGGTACAGAAAACTTTGCAGATATTCCTCATCTATTGCAATTATAATGAGAGAGGGCTTTCTATAAAATCACAACTCAAGACGGTGTGCCATCATTGGCACTTGGAGTCTTTGATCGAGCTTTGCCCGAGAAATTGAACAAAATTATAAATAAAATTAAATTAAAAATGATTTTGTTTAATTTTTATTCAAATTCTTGTTTAATCTCTCGGTCGTTAGGGCGATTAAAGTTTTAATTGCCAATGATGACACACCCTCATTACTTCATACTTAAAAGCAGAAGCTACATTTCACTACTTGTCTTGCTGACGGTTGGGGATGGCTTCTAACTCATCAAGAAAGATGTGATCATCCTTGCAATCAGCTCGAGGCGCAAGAGATCTGGGATGCACACTGGATTTTCGCATCTCGAGTTGTCCGCCCACCAGATAATCAATCAAAGCCGTCACATCAGCGATATTGACACTGCCAGTGGCGTCCACATCAGATGCCTCCATGCTGATGGCAGAAGCATCACCATTCAAGATATAATCAATCAAGGCCGTCACATCGGCAATGCTGATGCTGCCATTGCCATCCACGTCACCCAGCAGGAAGGTATTACCGGTGTAGGGCTCCCAATCATCAAGGTTCCAGTTCCAGCGATAAACGTCCCAATACTTGGCATTGGCCTGGGCCACCTGGCTGGCGGTCATGACGTTGCCATCGACCCGCCCAGACTCGGGATGTTCTCCGGCAAGAACATAGAGCGTGCCGCGGTTATCCTCGCTGCGCGTGGGCAGCCAGCTGACCGTCTTGCCCATCTGGCCGGCCTGAATCTGATTATAGTACATGGGCAATATGTATAGCGCGGGACAGTTGGCTACCCTCAGGCTCGTGAGATTGTTGTACTGGGCATACAATGCCTCGAGTGCGCTCAGGCCGCTCACGTCCAGGCTGGTGAGCTGGTTGCGGTGGGCATACAGCGTCTGGAGGGCCGTGCAGCCGGTCACATTCAGGCTGGTGAGCTGGTTGCTCTGGGCATCCAGGTACTTGAGGACTGGGCTGTTGCTCACGTCCAGGCTGGACAGCTGATTGTAGGCACACCAGATGTCGGTGAGCTCGTCGCGGCCGCCCAGGGTCAGCTGGGGAATCTGGTTATTGCTGCAAGCGATCTGCTGCAACTGGGCAAAGCGGCTCATGTCGAGGGCGTGGCCGATGTTGTTCCCTCGGCAATCCAGCGAGAAGAAGGCATCCGAGCAGTTGCTCAAGTCCAGGCTGGTCAACTGGTTCAGATTACACCACAGCAATTCCAATGCCGGACAATGACTGATGTCCAGCGCGGTCAACTGGTTAGCATTGCAATTGAGACTTTTCAAGCCAGTTAGGGTCGAGAGGTCAAGCTCGGTCAACTTGTTGTTGTTGCAATACAGGTACTCGAGGGCAGTGCAACCGCTAACATCCAGGAAGGAGAGATTGGTATTGAAGCATTCTACGGTGGAGAGGTTCTCATTGCCCGACAAGCGCAAGGTGGTCAGTGGTAGTCTTTGGCTCTCGTCTGGGCCGTCGCCATAATAGGAGAAAACAGTCAGCTTGTTGTTTCGGGCATAGATACGGGTCAGGTTCGTCAAACCGGCGAGGGAACTCAGGCTGGTGATAGCGCAGTCCTCACAGTCCAGATAGGTCAACGCCTTGCATGATGACAGGTTATTGATGTATGGAAGGTCATAGTTGTAATAGCACCTCAAATCGGTTAAAGCCGTACAGTTGTACAAGTTGAGGTAAGTCAGTTCGTTACCAGAGCACATCAACTTCGTCATGTTCGTGAAGCCAGAGAAATTCAGCGAGGTCAATGCATTGTTAATGCAGTAGAGAACCTGCATCGACTTGCAGTCAGCCAGACCTTCTATCTCGGTCAGTTTTGGGTTGTAATTGCAATACATCGAACTGAGGGCAGTGCAGCCTGTGACATTAAGGATGGTCAAGGCGTTGCAATTGGACACGTTGAGTTCGGTGAGCTGGGGGTTGTCGTCAACACCCAGTTGCCATAGCTTGGTTTTATTGGTAACCGTGAGCTTGGTGATGTTGTTGTCCGAGCAGACGACACGCTCGATATCGCTGAAGCTGTTAATGGCACTCAGGTCGGTCAATGCGCAGCTGTAGCACACCAGCTCCTTGAGGGCCGTGCATGAGGACAGACCAGTAATCGCGTCGAGGTCATCGTTGTTGAAGCATTTCAGCGATGTCAAAGCGGTGCAATCGGTGACATCGAGAGAATTCAGTTCGCACTGACTGCAATTAAGTGAGGTCAGCAGCGTGTTGCCGGACACGCGCAGGCGGGTCAACGATAGCTTATTCTTGACATCGAGCGACGTGAGCTTGTTGTTGCGGGCCAACAGGGTAATCAAGCCGCTCATGCCGCTCAGCGCATTCAGGTCACTGAAGGAGCAGTCCTCGCAGTCCAGATAGGTCAGCTTGGTGCAGTCGGCCAGACCGTTGATGTAGGTTAGGTTAGGGTTCTCATAGCACCTGATATCTTCCAGCGAGGTGCAACCCGTAACATCGACGTTGGTCAACACGTTGCGGTAGCAGTAGAATGTTTTCAGGTTGGGATTCTGATTTACCCACAATGTCCTCAAGGCACTGTGGTTGTTCACCGATACCGAGGTCAACTGGTTGTAGTGCAGGTAGAGCTGCTCGAGCACTGTACATTTGTCCAGGCCGGTGATTGAGGTGAGCTTGTTGCGGTACACGTTGAGGTAAATCAGCTTGGTGTTGCTGCTCACGTCAATCGTCGTGAGATTGTTGTAGTAGCAGCTCAAACGCGTCAGCTCGGTGAAGTATTCCACACCCTTCATGTTGGATATGCCCTTGCTGTTGACTTCCAGCGTGGTGCGGGCCTGGAGCTGCGCCGTGGTGATGGTGCCGCTGGGGTACTCGCTCAACAGGTAAGAGCGGAAGGCTGCGTCAGGAAAGTTCGTGCTGTTGATTGTGACATCGGCCAGGGCAATCAGTGATACCATCAAAACAGCCACCAGTAGAAGTAATGATCTTTTCATAATATGCAGTTTTTTAGGGTTAATAATGATTTTAAAGACACAAGATGCGATTTGCAATAAAACATCCACAAAAATAATAAAAACATAACAAATACGGAAACAAATCGACGAATTTTTTAAAAAAAGCGGGGAAACACCGTGGTATACCACTTGTGTTTCCCCCAAACATGAAACAAATCTTCCTCTACTTGGTTATGCTAAATGATATCAGAAGTTGCATTTCTTTAGTCAAGTGTTAGCCCTAATGTGGCATCAGTCAACTGCTAACTCCTGACTCCTAACATCCAATAGCTTACTGCACTGCGGCAAACATTGCGTTGATGGCATCCACGGCACCATAGATGTGGGTGTAGATGCAGCTGATCAGACCGATGAAGATGATACCCAGCACACACAGGATGAGGCCTGCACGCTCACTCCAGTGACTCTTGATGGTGGGAATCACGCAATCATCCTGACGCAGGAACATCGCCTTGACCACAAGCAGATAATAATACAGTGAGATAATGGTATTCACCAGAGCGATGAACACGAGCACGTAGATGGCCACAGAACCCTGATGGCAAGCTCCAACAAAGATGAAGAACTTGCTGAAGAATCCTGCAAACACGGGGATGCCACCCAGCGAGAACATCGCCAGCATCATCGAGAAAGCAAGCCAGGGATTGGTCTTGAACAGGCCATTATAGTCATCCATGGTGACACGGCCGGTTTGACGCTCGATGGCAGCAATCACGCCAAATGCGGCAAGGTTGCTGAAGATGTAAACCAGCACATAATAGATCATTGATGACATACCCATCACGTTAACGGCGATGACACCAAGCATGATGTAACCGGCCTGGGAAATCGACGAGAACGCCAGGAAGCGCTTGAGGTTGCGTTGACGGATGGCAAACAGGTTACCCAGCGTGATCGTCAGCACAATCAGGGCATAGAGCATCCACTCCCACACCTGACTATAGGCAGCACCGAATACCTGCACCAGAATCACCAGGAAGGAGAATGCGGCAGCACCCTTGCTGATGACCGACAGGTAGCTCGTCACAGCGGTGGGAGCACCCTGGTAAACGTCGGCCGTCCACAGGTGGAAGGGGACGAGCGAAAGCTTGAATCCCACGCCTGCGATAACAAATGCCAGTGCTGCAATCAGCAGTGGCGAGTGGTTGCCGATGAGAACGGTTGCGATGTCCTTGAAATAAAGCGTACCGCTCATGCCATAGACAAAGGAGATTCCCAACAGGAAAATCGCCGACGAGAAGATGGCCGTAAACATGTACTTGGCAGCAGCCTCATGCGACTCGTAGTGACGCTTCTCAAAGGCGGCCAGCGCAGCGATGGGAAGCGACGCGGTCTCGAGACCGATGACAAAGAGCAGGAAATGGCGTGCCGAGATCATGAGGAACATGCCCAGCAACGTCAACAGCGTCAATTCATAGAACTCGCCACGGCGAACGCTCACAAAGTCGCTATTAGTCCACTTGACAGCCTGCAGGAGCACCAACACGGCACCCACGTTGAGGATATTCTTCATCACCCACGTGGCCGTGTTGGACTCAAACATGCCTCCAAAGGCCTCTCCCACCCCAACTGGGAGGCAGAAGCAGTATATCGTGTAGAGCGCAGTCATGATGACCGAGAACACGGGCAAATAGGGCTTGGTGCGCTCAGGCATGAAAGTGTCGTAGATGAAAACGAGCAGGAAAACCAGCAACAGGCCTATCTCCTGCGGCATCAGTAAGAATTGTGAATAATCCATCATATCTTTTTCTTATGCTTTTTTATCAGGTTAAACACTTTCACATCACATCACGGGCAGTGCAGCCTGCAGGGCCTTGACAACGGGCTCAAAGCTGCTGCTGATGATGTTCACAAAGAAATTGGGGAAACAGCCGATAGCTGCCACGGCAAGAATCAGCGTGGCCGTCGAGAGGCGCTCCTCCCAGCTGGCATCGGTCAACGTGCGATGATGCTCATCCTGCACTTCGCCAAAGAGCAGCTTGGCAACCACACGCAGGATGTAAACTGCTGTCACTACAATCGACGTGGTGGCCATGATGGTGAGCACACGGTGGAAGGTGTCGGTGTGCTGGAACGAGCCGAAGAAGATGGTCATCTCGGCAGCAAATCCGCTCAGACCCGGCAGACCCAGCGATGCCAAACCAGCAATCACATAGCCCACGCCCAGATAGGGCATGATGTGCATCATACCGCCCATGTCGCGGATGTCACGGGTGTGGGTGCGACCATAGATCATACCGATCAAGGCAAAGAACAAGGCCGTCATCAGACCGTGCGAGAGCATCTGCAACACAGCACCGGTCATTGCCGTAGTGTTGAACATGAGGATGGCAAAAAGCACCATACCACAGTGGCTCACACTGGAATAAGCGTTGATGTACTTCAAGTCGGTCTGCACACAAGCACTCAAGGCACCATAGACAATGCTCAGACCCGTGAGCAACAGGAAAATCCATGCCAGCTCATTGGCGGCAAAGGGCATCAGATAGATAGCGATGCGGAAACAGCCGTAGCCACCGAGCTTCATCAGCACACCAGCATGGAGCATCGACACCGCCGTGGGGGCCGAAGCATGACCATCGGGCGACCAAGTGTGGAACGGGAACATGGCACCCAGCACACCAAAGCCGACAAACGTCAACGGGAACAGCAAGTACTGCCAGTTGTGAGGGATGGCATTGTTATGAGCAATGTCCAGGATGTTCATCGTCAAGGGCTGACCCTCGGGAGCCGAGTGGAAATAGATACCAATCAAGCCGAGCATCAGGAAGGCCGAGCCACCCATCAGCATCAGGGTCAGTTTCATGGCACTGTAGTTCTTGTTGCCGCTGCCCCACACGCCAATCAACAGGTACATGGGAATCAGAGCGACCTCATAGAACATGAACATCGTGAACAGGTCAATCGAGATAAAGAAGCCGAACACGCCAGTTGACAACAGGAAGAACCACATGAAGAACTGACGCGGCATGGGGTTCATCTTCCATGAAGCGAACACACCAGCAAACACGATGAACGCCGACAACAGGATCATCACCACGCTGACACCATCAACACCCAGCGACAAGTGGACATTGAAGGGGGCGTACCACAGCACATCGCTGCGCAGAATCATCTCGCTCGTGTCGCCAGCTCCACGGATGTCAAGGAACATCTTGACCAGCGCGATGGCAAGCACCATGAGCACGCTAGCACCGACAACAGCAACGGTCCTCAAGGCCTTGATGCCGCGGTTGCTGCACAGGGCCAGGCCTCCGAGTGTCAACAGAGGCACGATCACAAAGTAAATCAGTATATTATTGAAAATTTCCATTTGATATATCCTTTCTA
>Ga0247611_10007445_pt1 | contig 13761 bp, 14 predicted proteins | sample 177DNAGHGhighgp2_FD_192422 | JGI IMG/M metagenome (GOLD analysis project Ga0247611, IMG submission 192422) | Sheep rumen microbial communities from Palmerston North, Manawatu-Wanganui, New Zealand - 1770 DNA GHGhigh gp2 | ecosystem: Host-associated > Mammals > Digestive system > Stomach > Rumen...
TTCGCCGCGATGATGTCTGTATATCTTGCTCCGTTCCCGTAATACTTCTTAGCAATGTTCCACAAGCAGTCTCCTTTGACTACGGTATACGTCTTTGGCTGTACTTTAGTGCTTGTCCGTCCCGTGGTTGCAGCAGTGGTCTTTGCCTTGGTCTTCGTCTGCGTATTCGTCAGGCTCGTGGTCTTCATCTTGATCTTTCGATACTGCGTGGAGATCACCTTCGTTACTGTGATGGTGAAGTACACAGATCCGGGATCACCACCCCGCTCGTCCAGCTCATAGGAGATTCTGCAAGGGAAAGCGTGGGATGTTCCACCGCCTCCGCAGTAGATGAACCTCGCCGGCACCGTCAAATGTGCCACCGCAGAAAGGAAAGAAGCTCCGTCCGCCGGAGATATCGGGTTCTTGATACATCCCTGGCACGGCTTTTTCGGAAAAAAGCTCGAAAACTTGATAACCTTTGCATCCGGCATCTTGGAGAGAAGGGTGCCGCCTTTTCCGTAGACGTACACCTTCTCGTCCTTCGATGGCATTTGAATTGTCACTTTTTCCGGAAGAACCGGAAACTGCATCGACTTCTTATCCGAGTCATAGCACAGCCACATCTCTGCCATATCCAGCCCTCCTTAGTATTCGTACACCTGATCAGAACCCTCGTAGATCTCATCCGCAAGGATCTCATACAGCTTATCTTTGATTGTATCTTTTACATCATCCCATACCTGCTCCTTGTCAACATTCCGATCCAACTGAATAGAACCGGATCCGTTGATATTGAGCGTGATGGTTTTTGAAACATTCTCCGGCTGATTCGGTGCCGGAAGAACTGTTGTGTAGTTCGTTGTGTTCCGCTGGCTCATGTCCGTTACGGCCTTGTTCTCTTCCCGATGGTTGTCCAGGCTCTCGAGGATCTTCTCCGTCTCGGAATGCGGGAATACCACATCTCCTCCACCGGATTTGATCAGCTCCGGACCTTCCTCACCAGCCAGATAGAACGGCTCGGAGAAGGTAGTACCTTCTGCATGACCGGGAACGCCAGTGCTCGGAGTTCCTGTATCACCAAGCTCTCGGTTTACAGCGGCACTAACAGCCGCCGCCGCAGATGTCGCATAGTCCTGCATGTGCTTAATGCCGTTGATGTATCCCTGCAATGTTGCACACGCTGCCTTATATGCTTCATCCTCCATGTTCATATTGTTCACGGTCTCGGCGAAGCTTGCCTCGATCTCGCCGAGCCTTGCATCGTAGTCCGTAGCCAGAGTAGCCATATCATCAGCTGTCTGCGCCTGAGCCGTCTGCAAGGACTCATACTGCTTGGCCATAGCCGTCAGCTCCTCGTCGGAAGCCTTGGCCATGAGTGCCAGATACTTCGCTGATTCCTCGGAACCATCGTCCATGCTTGCAACCAGGGCATCGAGACCGGCGATATTTCTGCCGTGCAGGTTTTCCAAATTGTCGGCATATTCCTGCCAGAACTTCATCTGGTCCTGCATTCCACGCTTCATATCGTCCAGCGATACATCCTGCGCATTCTGGAGGTCCTGATAAGACTGGATGATCTTCTTCAGCTCGTCATCCGAAGCTGTGGCCATCTGAGCCAGATATGCAGCAGCTTCCACAGATCCATCGTCAATGGCGGCCACCATATCATCCAACCCGGCGATATGGCGTTCATGCAGAGCGTCGATATTGTCCTGATAGCTGTTCCAATAGTTCAGCTGATCTTCCATGTTCTTCTGCATGTTGTCGAGAGATACCTTCTGGGCTTTCTCGACCTTGTCCCACAGGGCCCATGGTCCTTCTACTCCGTCAATGGTATCTTCCCATGCCTTCCACTGTCCCTGAATGCTCGAAATAGCGGAATCGTATGCTTTCTGATAATCCTCAGCCAGCTTCTCGATGTTCTCCTTCTGGTTTGCGATTGCAATAGAAACCGCATCCCACGAATGAACCATCTCTTCGGAATTGCCTGTCGTAAGATCCTGATACTGTTCCATGATCTTCTTGGCTTCTTCCAGCTGAACTGCATTGTCCTCAACTGCGGCCGTGATCTTATCGTATGCCGCCTGTGCATCTTCAAGACCAGCTACTGCACCGGATCCCCATAACTCGTTCCATGTACCCTGAATGGCACCCTGATTCGAGTATTTTTCTCTTGCTCTCTGGAGCTGATACTCAGCTTCCTTCTGCTTATTAACGAGGTCGGTCTGCTCTGCGATCAGGTCTGCGTATGCCTGCTGTGCAGCTTCGTACTCAGCCTGCTTTGTCGCACCGTTTACGGCATCAATCTTCGCGGCCATTGTATCCAGGCTTCCATTGACATCATCAATCGAGATGCCGAGTTCCGGATACATCTGATTCAACCGCTTAATGATGGCTTCCATCTCGCCCTGGGATTTTGAGGACTTATCCGTGCTCGTCGACAGTTCCTTCAACCTATTGATCAGGTTTCCGGATGCCACACGGTTCTTCTCTGCCTCATCCCGAACAGCCGTGAAGCTGCTGACGATCTCATCATGCGCATCAACCAGCGTGTCGATGGAATCGTAGAACTCTTCCAAAGTCTGGCCATTCTTCTCGATGGACTCAGACAGCTCATTCATTCTGCCTTCCAGTTCCTGCGCTTCAGCTGATGTTTCACCGAAGGCCGCAACCGCCTCTTCATGCTTCTGCGTCAGATCGGCCAGCTCATTGTTCATATCCTCGGTAGTGGCGCTCATCTCTTCTTCCGCTTCAGTGGAGGACATGATCGAGTAGATCAGGAGACCGATAGCAGCTGTTGCCGCGCCGATCAGACCGATCTTCAATGTCATGGCACCAGCTGATGTTTCGAGCATAGCGGTATATGCCGCCTCTGCCGCCGTTGCGATCTTCGTAACGATGGTATAGCCTGCCACAGCCGCCGCCAGGATCCCGACAGTAACCGCAATCGAAGTGACAAGACCTGTGATGATCGGGCACTTCTCAACCAGATTTGCGATGCCGTCAAAGATGACTGCTCCGGCCTTATACAAACCTTCGAGCATCGGATTCAAATTGTTACCCCATGCCACCTTGAGGTTGGTCAGGGAGTTTTTCATCTTGTTATGGGCGAACTCGGTTGTGTCCGCCATGGTTTCATACGCTTTCTCGGTTGCACCGGCACTATGCTGCAATGTAACCAGATTGTCGTTGAACTGCTCCAATCCCTGGGAAACGATAGCGTTGGCCGCTTTTCCGGCTTCGGCGCTTCCCCACAGGTTCATCAGAGCCGTAGCATCGTTATTGCAGGAGGTATAGAGGATATTCAGAACATCAGCAAGTGAATAACCCTGCTTCATCAGAGACGCAAAGGATTCTCCGGTTTCCTCTTTCAATGTCTTGGCCACATCTGAACTTTCAGTACCAAGTTCTTTGAGCATGGACGATATGTAGGTCGTTCCTTCCGCCGTATTGATACCGGCTTTGGTAATGCTGATGTATGCAGATTCCAGGTTGCCCAGCTCCACATTGTAAGCGGATGCCGTTGCGATCGCTTTGCCCATGTTAGCGGACAGATCTGCGACGGTGGTTACACCGAGGTTCTGGACCGTGATCAGGGAATCTGCAATCTCCATGGCGGATCCTGCGGAATCTCCATAAGCGTTCATGGCTGTTGTCAGCACTGACAAAGCCGATGATGTATCCGTGAAACCGGCGGTGGCCAGCTTTGAGGCTGTTCCTGCCATGGTTACGGAGTCTTCAACCGCTGTACCGGCGGAGATTGCATTGTAAGCAACGTCAGCCAGGTCAGCAGCTGCTATCCCGGTTGAGGATGACAGATCACGAATCTGTGATGTCAGCTGAGGCATGGAGTTGGATCCGGCGATGGTTTCCAGCTTTGCATAGGCCGTTTCCACCTTTTCGGCTTCCTCGGCACATTCTGCAAAGCCTCCGGCGATCTTCCGAAGGCCAGCCACCACTCCACCGGCGGCGAGAAGGCTTTCCACGCTCTGCATGGCGCTCTTCATATCGTCCCCGGACTCCTTGCCCTTTCTACCTGTTTCTTTGAACTCGTTTCCAAGCTCTTTCACTTCCTTATCGGATCTCTGCATAGCTGCATCCAGTACCGACATTTCCTGTTCCATGCCGTCCCCGATGCCTCTGAAGAAGTCCGGAAGCTCTCCCATGGTGGCTTCTATCTCATCTTCGGAAAGCCCAGCCTCCTGGGCCATCTCCTGAAAAGTTTCCACCATACCGTCCGCAATGCTCTGTGCGAACTCCTGCATCGACCTTTCGCCCGTGTCCGCTCCGTCCGATACGGAATCAAAAGCGGAATCTGATGCGTCTTCAATCGACTTGAAGGAGTCGGCCACATTCCCGATCTCCCGTCCCATGCCCGACAACTTCTGGGATATGTTATCGACCATGTTGAATATTACTGACAGGTTGGCCATGATCTCCTCCTTTCGCTACATAATCCGTCTGTGAATCAGTATGTCGGTATCTTCCTCCGCATACTTCGCTGCTGCTATATAGAATGCTTTGAGTTGAGGCTCCATCTCATAGAACCGTTCCGGCGCTACCCCGTAATTAACGAAAAGGTAGGCCATCCACCACGCTATGCTTCCCGGAGTCTCCTCAATTAGTTTTTTGCCTCTTCAATGTCCTCTTTCTTGACATCCTCCAGGCTCCGGAAGGAAACCAGATTGCCAGTGATATCGGAGATCTGCCGGATCTCGTCAGGTGTGAAGACCGCACCGGGCATGTCTACCACATCATCGATTCCGAAGAACTCCATCAGTTCCGGATCGTCAAGCTGAGGTTCTACCAGTGATTCAACCAGGAGCATACGGGAATAGCTCTCGACATCACGATCTTCGGACCACACGATCCTGCCGTTCATAACAAGCGGATTGCCGTTCTTGTCATACGCAGGCTTCTTCGTGGTGTAGATATCCCTCAGTTCAGAGATGCGCTTCTGTGTCAGCCTCTTGACTTTCAGAGGCATATCGTTCCCGTCTTTGTCCTTGATCACTACATCAATGATCGTCTCGGCCTTCATTTCAGGCCTCATAAATCTCGCAAGTTTTGAGTTAGCCATAGAGTTCACCTAATTCCTTTCCTGTGCCCGCTCATTTGACCGTACGGGCTCTTTTTTTCGCTTTTGATATAAATACCCATTAAAAAGAAAAACGGCCTATCATGGGCACTGACAAGCCGTTTTCTTTTCTGCTGCATCTGCCGCTTACGCGATAGAGCAGTCCTTCGCACCGAAGTTGACGGTCTGCTGAACCAGCTCGCCAGCGGTATCCAGTGCCATCAGCGGAAGATCTCCGGTCAGAACAACACCGGTCAGAGTAACTGTCTCTGCCTTCTTGGTGTTCTTGTAGAAATCGGAGTTCTTGTCCAGACGGTAGCCCTGAATCTTCAGCTCCGGAGTAGCGCCTGTCTTCTCGTACTGCTGAATCTTCTCGGTGAGCCACTTGGTGGACTTCCACTCGGTCAGAGCACCTGTGATGTCCCTGCCGATCCAGCGGCGGTTCATGCCCTTTTCACCGAGTACACGGTGAGTGGCTACCTCCGGCTGGAAGTTGATGGTGAGCGTAGCTGCTTCTGCAACCTTCTTGCCATCGATATAGATGGAGCCCTCGCGAAGGCTGATTCCGTTCTTATTAACTGCCATCTCTCAACCCTCCTTATCGTGTATTGATCGTGAAGTAGAGCTTCTCTGCGGAGTCTACCGGCTGAATGCCTACCTCGAAGTAGCACTCATCACCGGAAGTTCTGGTCTTGTCCACGAAGAAGTCCTCCTCAGGATTGACGTTCATGATGGCATTGTCAGCCTGGTACTGCATCAGCAGGTTGCGGCCGATACCCTCCATGAGGGACCATCCTTCGTCGTTGTTGTTGAACATGTTCGGCTTGATGTTCAGTCTCAGGTCATCCGCGAAGGAATCGAGCGTATGGATAACGCGATTCTTGCGGTAGCTGAGATCCTGATCAGCAGACGGAGAAACGAGGCTGTTGATGTCATAGCATACAACAACGGTTCCTGCATCGTCTGTGATGAAGAACAGCTGGCCAGCCTTAACAGCTGCTTCCTGCTCTGCAACGGTCAGAGCACCAACCACACGGTCAGCATTCGGAACAACCTTGTAGGTGTTGGAAGTAACCTTGTCAGCTCCTGCCTCAGCTCCGGCAACCCAGGCACAGGCCTGACCTACGGTCAGCTGGTCGGAATCGCTGTATGCGAAGCTGTTGGAGACATCGATAATGCCGACATTGTTGGCCGCATTGTTCGGCATTACGAACTGAACTGTCTTTCCGGCATTATCACGCATGGAGTTAACCTTGCTGATTGCTGCGGACTGAACAGAAGCGGTGTCTGTCGGAACAGCGGCTGTGTTGAAGGTGATACCCTCGAGAGCGTCGAGGTAGTCCGTCCATGTGGAAGCTGTCGGGGTAACATCAGCACCGCCTGTCAGAACCATGGATGCAACCGCACCGAGAGTTCCCTGACCGGTGACATCTACCCACTCGCTCTCCAGAGCGGTGATTGCCGTCATGTTGGCCACCTTCTCATACTTCTCCACTTCTACGCCGTCAACCAGAACGGAAACGTCGAAGCCTGTGTCCGTACGAGCAACAACCGAAACGGTGATGTCGTTACCTCTGGTTCCGCCTTTCTTAGCCGTTACGGTCAGGGAGTTGTTGGTGGAGAAAGTCTCCGTCTTTGTTGCCTTTGTGGTCGAAGCCGGAATGTATGCATAGACGGTCTCTGCATTTTCCAGCGCCAGAGCGATCAGACGCACATTGGCATCGTCGGCATATACCGAACGGCCGATCTGTGCCAGGTTCGCATCCGGAGAATCGGAGTCGATTCTGACCATAGCTGCGCTTGCGCCGCCCCAGTCATAGCCGATCAGCGGTACCACAGCGATACCTCTTACAGCACTCCCGGGGGATGTGGTCTTCTTGGACTTATAGCGCACATAAGTTCCAGGAAGGGTCTTTCTTCCAGTGAATGTTCCACCCATGTCACTTTACCTCCTTTGAAAGCCATTTCTTTATAATGTCCCCAGCTTCCTTGATGGGAAGCTCGTCCTCACCGTCATACTCGGAGAACGCACCATCGAAAGTCGATGTGGATACTCCGAACAGTTTGTACGAGTCTGCCCTTAAAGTGGCAAGGGGAAACTTCGGTTTCATTTCAACCTTCGGTGCCTCTGCCTTCTCAACCGTGGCGGCTTCTTTGGCAGGAGCACTATCCTTCTGTTTGTTGCTCATTTTGGGAATCCTCCTCTATGTTGGTAGGCAGGCCGGCATAGTGGATAACCATTGCCGGAGTAACAGGCTCTTCATAGTAGCCTCTCTGCACCTTATATGTGATGTAGATCTGCGTAACACCCGTTTCGATGTTACGAGCCGTACACTCGTTAACGTGGAACCAGTGTCCGTCCTTGACACCGCTCGCGTCGTATGTGGGGATCTTCCGTCCGGCTGTCATGATCGCATCTGTGATCTGCTCCGCCAGATAGTCAGATGAAAGACTGTCCTTATCGAATACCTTGATATACAAGGCATACTCGACCTGATAGGATCCTGTCGAAAAAGGAAGGCTCTCTCTTTCCGGTGGCGGGTAGTAGATGGATGGTGTCGCGAAGCCTTCTGGCACCTCCCCGAAATAGGACTTTGCAAAGCCGAGGTTCAGCGCATCTATGAAGTGCACGAACCCGGCTACTTCTGGACTGATATTCCGTGCCATATTCACACTCCAAAATACTTACTGAGCCATTGGTTCAACTTTGCTTCGATCAATGTCGGCAGCATCCGATCGATGATCCGAACGGCAGCTTCCCAGTAGTGCTTGCCCTCAACCCATTGCTGTTTTAATAGCATTCCGGTTTTGGCTCCGGGCTGGTAAACAAATCTGTCTCCGTTCCAATACCCAGGCACCCACCGCTTATCCACACCAGGCGGGTTCAGCTTGTGGCCATCATTGACCCATTGTGCGTACTCCACGTTGGTGCCGACCTCTAAAGTCAGGCCACCTTCGCTTGCGGTCCACACATTTCCGGCATTGCCTTTCGTGAAGGAGTTGAGGAGCAGTCGAGTGTCTACCACCTTGCGGCGGATGATCTCCTCGCTGACGATCCGCAGGAACTCCATACCGATACCATCGAGCCATTTCTCGAACTCCTTGCGAAGATCTCCGGCCCCAGCCGCTGTGAGCTTTTCTGCAAACTCCTTCAACTGCGATACATTGACGGAAATATACTGTCCCATCTATACCGCCTCCTTCACGCTGTCCTCCCGATTGATATATACGATGATATGGTGGTTATTTCGTATCACCCTCGGAAGTTCAGCTATGTATGCGAATCCGGTTTCTTTCGACACGATCCGGTCATTGATCCGAATGTCTGTGCCGAACGGAAGGCTTAACTTCACGCGAGCATCATAGTTGTTTGTCGGTTCCGTCTGGCTTACCACATATTGACCTGTCTTGATATGGAAATGACAGGAAACATCGGCTTCATCAGCGGTCGCAGGATAACTGAAATGTTCCGTATCGGACACTCCGTATCCAAGGCTTTCCGTACTTTTGGCAACATGGTAGATGTCGCATTTGTGGTTGAGCATATCCTCCCAAGCCATAAGACCACCTCCTTACAGCTTCCTGAGACGCATATTGAACTTACCGGATGCCGAGGTCTCCACATAGGGATCCAGCAATCCGTCAATTCCAAGCGTCTGTACCAGATACTCCGACTCCCCGGAAGTGTAGCTCCAGTCATCGAAGGTCTCTGATTTGTACTTCCCGATGCTACCCTGCTTGTGAGCGTAATACTCGGAGAGAATGATATCCGCAGTGGCTACATCAGCGGGGATGGTTGTGTATTCCTCCCCGCTAAAATCCTGATGACAGTATTTGATGATGTAAGCCTCAGCCCGCTGGATATCAATGGCAAGCTTGGCATCCGTCCTCGCGGCCACATCCGGAAGATCGGTATATGCCTTCACTTGCGCAGGCGTGACCCACGGTCTTGATGCCATGCCTTCACCCCCTTACGCAGGGATCTGGGTGCCAACAAAGAAGATGTCAGCTACACCGGCAGAAGCTGCGGTTCCGGTCTGTGCATACTTCACATAGACCTTGTCGCCCTTTGCCAGCTTAACGAATACAGCCTTTGTGCTTGCGCCCTGGGTCTCAGCGATATCAGAAGATCCGCAGATGTTGTCTGCATCGCTGTTGGTTCCGATGGTCAACACATTGGTCGTGCCTGCATTGAAAGCTGTGGTCACATCAACACCAACCTGGGTGATGAGCATGTCTGCCGGAGCAACAAACACAGCTTCCTTTGTAGCGATATCAGTGTCGTTGTACTTAACCTTCTTCGCGAAGAAGGCCTGCACGTTACCACACTCGCCGAAATTGCTTGCTGTCAGATTCATGGTTTAATCCTCCTTAAAAGATTTCTTCCTGAAGCTCCACCATGGTAGGGCTTCCGTAGTAGATTTCGCCTTCCAACTCGCTGGCCGGAAGGGCTTTCTTCAGAGCCTTGATGATGTCCGCCTTGGTCTTGCAGCTTCTGATGTTCACATCTTTGTAAGCCGCAAAAGTCTCCAGTTCGGACTTGTTCATCTCGAGCAGATGCTTTCCGCCGTACTGCAAAGGCTCTTCGGGTTCCTCGATATCTTCTGCCGTATCCGGAACTTCTTCCTGCGTCAGAGCAGCCACATCCAGTGATTCGAAGTAGCCGGTGTTGAGTGCAATCATACCCACCTCCTCGTCTACTTCGATCACGGGATTTTCAGCTGTTGCATGGACGATACCGGTGTACGACTTACCTTTGATCAGTTTAAGCCACATAAGGCACCTCCTTAGTTGAGGGAAGCGAGACCCTTGACGATAACGGTTGCGTCTGTCTCCTCGATGATCGGATCGAAGTCGAGGTGGCATACATAGAACCGCTTATCCTGCATGATGGCTTCCTTGCCCTCGGTGGTCTTGCGGATCTGCACACCGTAGGTAGAAACCTCGATGAGGTTCTTCGGATCGGTCAGGATGATCTTGTCATCCGGCATGGAAGCGCACTCGATAGCCGGGATCGCTGCCGGGTTCTCGATGCGGTTGTCGGTGATGATACCACCTTTGGATACAGCAGCATTGAGCAGCTGATAGATCCAGTTCTGGTATCTGTGAGGGCTCATGATCCAGCGGAGCTTTCCGTTGTTGTACTTGTTCGGCATAGCACCGAGCGCCTTGTAGAACACATCCAGGCTCATAGCGCCGCCGTCGATGCCGGAACGGTCAACAACGTGGCCGTCTGTCTCGATCTGCTTAACCCAGCCGGTATTGATCTTCAGGAAGTCATCTGCATTGGTTTCATCACCATTCAGATCAAGATCTTCCAGATCACGGCCGAGCTGACCGGTCATCAGATCGGTTACAAGAGCTTCGAAGCCCTGTCCCTCGATATTCTCCCGAAGAGTTTCCTCGGTGATCTCCCAGGGCAGACGAACTGCGGTGGTGGCATAAGTGATCTGCCCGAAGGACGGATTTGCACGGTAGCCATCATCGGTGTTCTCAGTCTTAGCCCGAAGGATTCTGGATGCGATACCGATCTTGTCGATCTCGCCGGTCTTAGCCTTCCGGATCTCGTGACGGATCAGCGGACGGAGAGTAGTTGCATCGAAGGTCTGACGGATGAACTTCGCTGCCTGCTCCGGATTGAGAAGGCCATGAGTTACGCTGGCTGTGTCAATGACAGCCTTCAGGATTTCAGCATTTGTCGTAGGCATTTTGTTTTCCTCCTTGCTTACAGTATTCCGTGAAGATAGTGGGTATCATCACTTTTGGTTACTTCTGAGTCCGGGCCGTCATTCAGATTTGACGGAAGGGCTCTCGACTTCTTGATGGCGTCGATCTGCTGGGTGATGGGTGCAAGAGCTTCGTTCAGCGCCTCTGTGACAACGCTCTTAACAACGTCTGTGGTGACGTCATCAGCCTTGGATTCGTCATTGCCATCCTTGGTTACTTCCTCGGCCTTGGTTTCCGGCTGCTCTGCCTTGGTGATCTCAGCAATCTGCTGAGTGATCGGCTCAAGCTGTGCCTTAACAACCTCAGTAACGAGGGTTTCGACTTCTGACTTTGTCATCTCGATTTCCTCCTTTGTCATTTTGTCGCTTTTCTCTACTCCGGCACCGTCTCCTGCGTCCCCGGCCTCTGCGTCGTCTGACCCGTCCTCAAACTCTGCAAGGAAGCTCTGAAGGTTGCCACAGATAGTCTTCAGTGCGTTGTAGTTCTTTGAGCTGAGAGACTTTCCGGCTTTCTGGACCGGAGCCTCCTTTGCTGCCTTTTCGATCTCACCGACGATATCATCGGCAGTGAGGATCTTGGTTACGATGGCCGAGAAATCGGACAGAGCTTCGCGGATCTTGTCCGGATCAGCTGTGTATCCCCATCCCCAGGTTCCTGTGGACTCGTTATACTGATAGCCTTCCAGAGTCTCGCGCAGCGCATACCATGCCGTGTAGAGGTTGTCCCCCTTGACCTCGGCATTGTACCGATTTGCCACCTCGCCTTTTGCCACAGCTTTCTTCTCGGAGCTGAATACATCCTTGATCGCTTTGGTGATCCGTCCGAACAGGGAATCAGCAGCTTCGCCGCTATCCTCCGCCTTCTCGACATCCTCCGCGCTCAAATCAACATCCTCGTCCGATCTTGTGGCAAGTCCGCCCATGCTGAAGCCTGTGATTTCGCCTTTCTGTATGGATTCCCATACGGCGGCATCAGCGACCTCGACTGTCATGAGCCAGGTGCCCTTCTTGATAGGGGTGCCATCTATGTCCATGTCACTCTTAGCAACATAGCTCTCAACCACATCAATGCCCTCAGCCTTGACGTAGCAATGCTGAATATCGACATCACCGGCATTCTTCATGTACCAGTGTGCGGCCTTCTCAATCTCTTCTGCGGTCATGAACTCACCGTCAGTGTCCTCTGCCATGGGTTCGTAGACGATCCCGGTGACATAATGGGAGTCACTGTCGGCTTTCACGATCCGTCCGTAAGACTGGAAGGTGGCCGAGCCTTTCTCTGCTTTTGTGATCAGGAACTGTCTTTTGTTGGCAGCCTTATCAACCAGGGAAACGAATTGGATCTTTGCGTCGCTTAACGCATACGCCTTTTCGATGTGCGGCATATTCGCACCTCCCTATGTTTTATTTGCCGTTTAACGGACGGCTCCGCATATGAAAAAGAGTCACATTTCTGCGACTCTTACTCATCATCTATTCCGGAGAGGGCTCGATTCCTTGCATCGAGTTCCTTCTCCCATTCTCCATCATCCTCTTCGATGATCTTCTGTTGAAGAGCCTGACGCTCTTCGAGGCTCATGGCCAGAACATCATCATCGACAATCGGAAGATGGACGCAGTGACAGTTGATAGATTCCTCCGGAGGGAGTGTGTCATCCCTCGGATACATCGGGTAATATGTCCCGCCGTCTGCTCCTGTGAGCTCGAACGGTTCACGCTTCGGCTTGATCTGGCCGTCGATCGCCTGATGGTTCTCTCTGGGCTTGATCTTTGCCGTTCCCGAATGTCTCCACTGCTTCCTGTCTACCGCAGGGCTTTGTATGATAGCCTCCTGACGGGCCACACTATGCGCTCTCAGCATTTCCGTGAGGGATGCCGTCCGCGCTCTGTATGCCTCCTGCCGGATGCCTGCGTTCTGCAATTTCAGCCGGACGCTTTCCACGCTCTCGCCATTATCCAAGGCATTCTGCAATATGGTTTCCATCTGTGTCTTGGATGTAAGCTGCATGAGGTTCGCCAGCTGACCGGACCAGTTCGTGATCCATGCCGTTGTCCTTGCCCGGAGAGTTGATACCACCAGCTGACCGTCACTCTCCTTGATGTAATCGTTGGCCAGATCGAGCAGCTGATCGGAGAAATACTCCTTGAACAGGTTTTCCAGCTTCTCCCGTGTTTCATCATCATCGAAGAACTGATCGAGCAGCGCCTTTGCCTTTTCCAGGGAACCGGCATTCTTGATCAGGTCGGCCAAAGCCTCGCTCTGATCTCCGAGGATCTTCGTAATCTCCTCTTCCAGAACACTCGCTCCGGCCACACTCTCGCTTGCCTCGGCATATCCTGCGCTTTCCAGTTCTCCTTCCAGGTCATCATCGACCTTGGCGATATAGGCATCTATGGCCTTGGCCAAAGCTGAGCACGCCTTGCAGGTAGGTTTATTCATCAGAACCACCACCCATCTCTAAGAGCAGGCGCTTCACTTCCTTCATGATGGCCACAACCTCATCATCACCATTCGATGCAGCCTTTGCTATCTGGCTGTCAAGCTGCTGATCCGTGGTCTTGTTCCTCTGTGTATCGAGGTCCATATTCACATCCTGTGCATCCTTCTCGGGATCGCCATCGGGACGGTTCTCTTTGTTCCCGCCCGTCAGCTCGCTTGCCGCCTGCATAGCGTTCTGAAGCCGTCCATCCACGCCTAGGTTTCCGGTGCCCTGATAGCCGTAGGAATACATTGCCGGCATCTTGGAAATGAGAGCCAGGGGAATGTTCCCGATGTCCTCCATATCGAAAGAACCAGGATATTCCTCCGCCTCCTTACCGAGCACCTCCGCCGTGAGAGCTTTCGCCTCATTCATGGTCAAACCACCTGCACGTTCGGAGATATTGAGCAACTTCATCATATCGTCCGGGTTCGTGATGTCTGGTTCAGCAAAGACCGCCTCCACATATTTGAACCCGTAACCGTTCAGAAGTTTG
>Ga0247611_10007447_pt1 | contig 13758 bp, 8 predicted proteins | sample 177DNAGHGhighgp2_FD_192422 | JGI IMG/M metagenome (GOLD analysis project Ga0247611, IMG submission 192422) | Sheep rumen microbial communities from Palmerston North, Manawatu-Wanganui, New Zealand - 1770 DNA GHGhigh gp2 | ecosystem: Host-associated > Mammals > Digestive system > Stomach > Rumen ...
ATCCTCCGGCAGCACAGGACGGTCTTTCACCCTTACGGTCTTCATCTTGCCAGGTTCCTTCTCATCAGGTACCTCCCGTTCCGACTCATGGTCGATGATGTAGTGCGGAAGCGGGGCAGAACCCAGTTCATAAAGTTCACGTTTGAACTGCTCATGAGGACAGTCGTAGAGGAAGCGCAGCGTGCGTCCACGGCTTGTGGTGTTGTCGATGACCTCAGCCACCATGGTGCCCGTGTCGTCGAAGAACAGTTTGTTGCCGATACGTATCTTCCGAGCCGGTTCGACAAGCACGTCCCACAGTCTCAGGCTCTCATTGAGTTCACGCAGCAGGAACACCTCGATTTTGGCATCCGTCTTCTCCTTGGTGCCATAGAGACGTGCCGGGAACACCTTGGTGTCGTTGAACACGAACACATCGCCCTCGTCGAAGTACTCAATCAAATGGCGGAACTCAATATACTCGGGTGTTCCGTCCTCCTTCAAGATGGGTTCACCATTCTCATCGGTATGGAACATGTCAATCCGGTTGGACTTGCGGTGTACGACCATCATCCTGCACTCATCGCGGTGAAACGTCGGATAGAGTGCGATTTGCTCCTCGGGGAGTTTGAACTTAAACTGTGATAATTTCATCTATATAGACTCATTAATATATTATTCAATCTTGATTCATGACTTGTTCAAGCCATTGTGGGAACTCATCAAATCCGACCGCCTCGCCGACCGAATACTTCCCTACCCTTGTGCGCCTCAGCGAGGTAAGAAACGCCCCACTGTCGAGTGCCTGTCCGATGTCACGGGCAAGCGCCCTGATATAGGTGCCCTTTCCGCATACCACACGGATGGAGAGCGTCATCTCCTCTGGGTTGAAGTCAAGGAGTTCTATCTCATCGATATGCAGCGGTTTGGCTTTCAGCTGCACGTCGCGCCCCTTTCGCATCAGCAGATATGCCCTCTTTCCATCCACTTTGCAGGCAGAAAACTCTGGTGGCACCTGCATGATGTCGCCTTCGAACTGCCTCAGCACCTCCTCCACCTTTTGTCGGGTAATCTGCTTGGTGGGGTAAGTGAAGTTGACCGTGTGCTCCCTGTCATAACTGGCAGTGGTGGCACCCAGTTGCAATCCCGCCACATACTCCTTGGTCTCAGCCTGCAGGTTGTCAATCTGCTTGGTTGCCTTTCCCGTGCAGAGCAACAAAACGCCTGTAGCCAGCGGGTCAAGAGTTCCAGCATGTCCCATTTTCACTCTTTTCACACCCAGCCGGCGTGAGAGGACATACCTGATATGCGCCAAAGCCCCAAAACTCGACATCCTATAAGGTTTGTCGATGGGGATGATCACTCCCTCGTTGAAATCCATCAGTCGACCATTGCCAGCGAATGACCAGTCAGGAGCAGGACGATAATGATACCGCCCACGATAATCCTGTAGATGCCAAACGCCTTGAATCCGTACTTAGTGAGAAAAGCCACGAACCATTTCATCGCCAGCAGCGCAACGATGAACGCCACTACACACCCCAGGATGAGCATGGCAACATTATGCGAGGTAGCCCATGCAGTGTCTTCCTTGAAGAGGTCGAGCAGGTCGAGCAAAGTGGCCCCTGCCATGGTGGGCACGGCAAGGAAGAACGAGAATTCTGCGGCGCGCTTGCGAGTGAGACCCTGTGTCATGCCACCCACGATAGTCGCCATGGAACGTGAAACGCCAGGAATGACAGAGATGCACTGATACAAGCCGATTTTGAAAGCCCTCGGCTCATTGACGTTGTTCTCCTCTTTTCCTTTGTTGAACAGTTTGTCGCAGAAGAGCATGAAGATTCCACCGAGAACCAGCATGACAGCCACCACCTCAACGCTGTCGAGGAGCCAATCGAGCACTCCCGACTTCTTGGCGAGCAGTCCGATAATCACTGCAGGGAGGACACCGATGAAGAGCAGCCAGTAGAACCTGAATTGATGTATCAGTTTCTGAAATCCGTTGCTCCCAGCCGGTGCAGGAGAATGGTCGATGTGGAAAAACTTTTTCCAATAGAGGCAAACCACCGAAAGGATGGCGCCGAACTGTATAATGAAAGTGAAGGCATGTACAAAGGGATCACCTTGCTCTATGCCCAAAAGATTTTGCGTGATAATCATATGTCCTGTGGAAGAGACAGGCAGAAACTCCGTCAGTCCCTCAACCACAGCGATAATAATCGTCTGTAACCAATCCATTTACTATTATTCTAATTTTCGCTCTTTTTCGTCAAATCCTTGCTCTGCGCATCGTCCTTCGGTTTATACATCACAGCCACAATCATTGAGACAAATCCAAGGAAGCACACGATGGGAGCCACAATGATACGCCTTGCACTGAAGATGTCGGTATTGAAAGCAGACCCGTCGGACCCGGCACCGCTCATGAGGATAAAACCAAGGATGACAATCACCATTCCGATGGCGAGCAAGATGAAATTGGTACGCCCGAAGGCCAGATTTCTCTTATCCATAAAATAAACAAGGTGTTGAATGATTGATCAGATGTTGTAAAGCTCACCCGCCTTCATTTTGAGGAAGTGGTTGACCGACAGCCATGAGCAAATGGTGGTGATGATGATGCCAGCGAGGATGACACTGATGCCCGTGATGGCGAGCACCTGCCAAGTAATCACTTCCATCACGTCGGGTTGATACTTATAAAGCCCATATATTCCCGCAGCAAGTACAGCGATGGCGATGATGCCCGCAATGAGTCCGAGTACGATTCCCTGTCGGATGAACGGTTTGCGGATGAAGCCCCACGATGCCCCCACCAGTTTCATGGTATGGATATTGAAGCGTCGCGAGTAGATGCCCAGTTTCACCGTGTTGTTGATCAGCACGATGGAAACCACCAGCAGCAGGGCAGCAAGCACCAAGAGCACAAGACTGATTTTCCGGAGTGTCTTGTTGATGCTGTCCACCAAGTCCTCAGGATATCGGATGTCGGTCACGCTTGGCATTTTGGTCAGTTCCTCTGAAATCCATTTCAGCGAATCGTTATTGGCGTAGTCGGCATTGAGTTGGAATTCCACCGATGCGAGATATGGGTTGCCTCCTGTAAACTCAGTGGGGTCGGTGCCCATCGTCTTCTTTTGTTCCTCAAGAGCTTGTTCCTTGCTGATATACTGCAGTGAGTTGATATATTGTTTCGATTTCAGGTTGTCACACAATTGCTGTGCCTCACTGTCTGTGATATCCTCACTCAACTGCATGACCACTGTCAGGTTTTCCTTAATGTAAGAAGACAGGTTGCGCGCAGTGAAGACGGTAAAGACAACCATACCCAAAAGAATCAGCACCATTGACGTGCTGATACACAACGTAAAGACCTGCAATCCTTGACGATTGCGGGTTTTATTTTTCCTATTTGCCATTTTTCTGGTTATACTAAGCCTATTATCGTTGCAAAATTACAAAATTTTCTGTCGCATGGCAACACTTTAACGACTATTAACGCATGGAAATGAAAAAAATTCTTTACCTTTGCTATTTGGAATGGAGGAATTTTTTGAATGAAAGATAAACATAGAGGTCAACACCCTCTGCCCCTCTAAAGAGAGAGGGAGTCGATTACAACAGCAAAAGACAATTTTCAATACCCAAAACTCAAATCTCAAAACTCAAATCTCAAATCTCAAATCTCAAATCTCAAATCTCAAATCTCAAATCTCAAATCTCAAATCTCAAATCTCAAATCTCAAATCTCAAATCTCAAATCTCAAATCTCAAATCTCAAGAATGAGTACCATTATATATTCATCCCCTATATTTGGACCAGTGCACAGCAGGCGCCTCGGACTATCGCTGGGCATCAACCTCATGCCAGGTGATGGGAAAATCTGCACTTTTGACTGTATCTACTGCGAATGCGGCTTCAATGGCGACCATCGTCCGCATCTCCGTCGCCCCACCCGCAAAGAAGTATCCACCAGGTTAAGGGAAATCCTGACACAGATGGCGAGTGAGGGACAGCATCCCGATGTCCTCACCTTTGCCGGCAATGGTGAGCCCACCGCCCACCCTGAGTTTGCCGGTATCATCCGCGACACCATATCCCTGCGCGACGAACTGGCTCCCCAGGCCAAGGTGTCGGTATTGAGCAACTCCACCTTCATCCATCTCGAGGAAGTGCGTGAGGCTCTTATGTTGGTGGACAACAACATCCTCAAGCTCGACACCATCGACCCCGACTACATCCGCCATGTTGACCGTCCTACCAGCAAGCATTATGACGTCAACCGCATCATCTCCGATATGGAGAAGTTTAATGGTCATATCGTCATCCAATCACTATTCATGAAAGGGGTGACAAACGGCTTCGACACCGACAATACCGGTGACAGGTACGTGCAACCTTGGCTTGAAGCCCTGAAGCGCATCCGACCGCGAGAGGTGATGGTCTACACCATCGACCGTGAGACCCCTGACCACCATCTTGTGAAAGCCACACATGAGGAACTCGACCACATCTGTGCGTTGGTGAGGGATGCAGGCATCCCATGCACAGCCTCCTACTGACCCTTAGCTTAAGCTTACGAAAACAATTAAAAATCCAAAGATATATGAAAAACCCACTGACTGAGACCAATGTCCGCATCGACTACAAGCCCAGTATCAACTATGCATTAAGCGCGAGTGGTGTAAAATACATCAACAGTTTTGAACTTCACAACGATGAGGCGGAAGACTGGCGTGAATTGAAGGTAAGCATCAGCGGTGAATTGCTCCGCAGCACCGAATGCCGCCTTGACCTCATCCCAGCCGGACAGACGGTGAGCATCGCCGACATCGCCATAGAACCCGATGTAGACAAACTGCGCAGCATCACCGAAAGCGCAGAGACCCAGTTCACGCTGACTATCTGTTCTGGCGAGGACGAAGTGTACAACCACCCCTACCCTATCCATTTGATGGCATTCGACCAATGGCCTGGCATTTTTGTGATGCCTGAACTGATTTCAGCCTTTGTCACCCCCAATGCCTCTTGCCTCGCCCAAATCAACCTCGACGCCGCCGGCATTTTGGAAAGGCTGACGGGCAGTTCTGCACTGAACGACTATCAGACCAAGGACCCCAACCGTGTGAGGAAGATGGTGGCAGCAGTATATGAGGCACTTCACAACCAAGGTCTCGTCTACATCACGCCACCCCAAAGTTTTGAGAGCACCGGACAGCGTATCCGTACAGCCGAACAAGTGCTCAGTCAGAAACAAGGCACCTGTGTCGACCTGTCTGTACTCATGGCTTCCTGCTTGGAAAGCATTGGGCTTCATCCCCTGTTGTTCCACATCAAAGACCATATGTTTGTTGGCTGCTGGCTTGAGGACAAATACTACCCCCAGCAGTTGTGTGACGATGTGAGTTTCATATCGAAATCCATCGCCGACGGAATCAGTGAGATGGTTGTCGTTGAGGCCACCATGCTCACTCAGAAGAACGCCACTTTTGAGACTGCGGTAAAAGCCGCAGAAGACCATATCCACCTCAAGCCCGATGACTTCAATATGGCAGTCGACGTGTTCCGTTGCCGTCTTTTGGGTGTCCGTCCCCTCCCGTTGGCAGCAGGTCAGGAAGGTGAGTTGGAAGGAGCAGACAACGGAAGTGCATCCGGAAACGTGAATGATGTCAGACAGTTTGAAATCCAAGACGAGTCAGGTCGCAAAATCACCCGTCAGCAGATATGGGAGCGCAAATTGCTTGATTTCTCCCTTCGCAACAACCTGCTCAACATCCGCATCGGCAAGAGTGTGGTTCCCTTCGTGTCGTTCGATATCAATACCCTTGAAGACAAACTGCAAGACGGCACCGACTTCAAGATACTCCCCCTCCCTCTGAAAGAACGGCTCCAACCCGACAACGACGGCATCTATCACTCCGATGCCTTCCGCGACAAGTTGGAGAACATTGTTCTGGAAGGAGTGAAGAATGAGCAAGTCTATTCCTACCTCAACGAGGAGGAACTGCGCACCGCCCTCAAAGGCCTGTTCCGCTCATCGCGCACCGCTCTTGAGGAGAATGGCGCCAACACGCTCTACTTTGTCTTCGGCATGCTGAAATGGTATGAGACCGACGTAAGCGTAAAGCCCCGTTACGCCCCTCTCATCCTTGAACCAGTCGACATCATCCGCAAGAGCGGCAACAACTATGTGCTCCGTCTCCGCGAGGATGAGATTACCTTCAACACCACATTGGTGGAAATGATGCGCCAGCAGTATGAGGTCAACATCAGCGGTGTGAATCCGCTGCCCACCGATGAGAGCGGCATCGATGTTGCCAAGGTGTTTGCCATTGTCCGCAACGCCATCAAGGACCAGGCCAAATGGGACGTCATAGAGGAGAATCTCCTCGGGCTTTTCTCCTTCAGCAAGTTTGTGATGTGGAATGACATCCACAACAATGCGGATAAACTGCGCGAGAGCCCCATCATCGAGAGTCTATTGCAAAACCGCCTTGTAGGTGTCGAGCCCGCCACCAATACTGATGTGCGGCAATTCGACACCACCATGTCGCCCAACAATTTTGCCATCCCCGTTGACGTAGACTCCTCTCAGTTGGAAGCCGTCATCGAGTCAGGCGAGGGCCGCAGTTTCATCCTCTATGGTCCTCCGGGCACCGGCAAGAGCCAGACCATCACCAACATGATAGCCAATGCCCTTTTCCACGGTCGGCGTGTGTTGTTCGTGGCAGAGAAGATGGCCGCTCTTGAGGTGGTGCAGAAGCGCCTTGCCAAGATAGGCCTCGACCCCTTCTGCATCGAGATGCACTCCAACAAGATGAACAAGAGCCATCTGCTACAGCAGTTGCAGCAAGCCATCGATGTCACCCGTCTCAAGTCGCCCGAGGAATATGAGAGCGAGTCGCAGTCGCTCTTCTCCCAGCGCCAGCATCTCATACAATATGTCAACCTGCTCCACGAGCGCCAGCCGTCGGGTCTGTCGCTGCACGACTACATCTCACGCTACTCCTCGATTGACAGCGACGATGCCATCATGCCCACCGAACAATTCACCGAGGGCATCAATGCCGAGCGCATCGACGACGTGGTGGCAGCCATCGAGGAACTTGGAGCCGTGTTCCGCCTCACAGGACATCCCTGCCAAAGCAAGCTCTTCGGACTGTATGTACACGACACCAATGACATCGAAAACCGCGGTAACACCTTCCTGCGCAAACTTCTCGAGCTGATGCCCAACGCATTGGCTGTGATTCGCGAACTTTCAAAAGCCAACAGCATCAGCATCCCTGAGAGCCTCTTCGGCAGTCAGTGGGCAGAGCGTCTGTCGCACGCCCTCTCCGATGCCAAGTTGCTCAATGCCCAACTCGTAGGTGCCGCCACAGACAAAGAGCGCCGTGCTTTCTGGGACCAACAAATCAAAACCGGTCAGCAACATACGAAGGCACGTGAGGCTCTTGTCGCCAAATACAAGCCAGAAATTTTAGGCATCGACTTGGTCGACCTCAAGCGCAATTGGTCGGAAGCCAACGACAAGTGGTTGGTATCCAAATACTTCGCCAAGAAGAATGTGGAGAAATATGTCAATGGTTACCGCCGCAGTGGCACCACCGACAGCATCGACCAGCTCATCAGCGAACTTGAAGCCTACCAGAATTTGGGAGCTCAACTTGCCCAAGGCAGTGAGAATCCTGAGGTTGTCTTCGGTCAATTCGGTCAGAAAGGCCATGAGCAATGGGACCGCATGCCCCAACTGCTCGACCAGGCAGCCGCCATCCATCAGCTGTTTGCCGAGAGCGGCATCACCGCCGACTACGACCATTTGTCCATCACAGCCACCAAAGGCATCAATCTCACTGCTGTCCAAGAGTTAAACAACCTCATCCGCACCTCCTCACCATTCATCACTGTCAATCCCAAACTCTCGCTGAGCGACATCATTCAGAAAGCCAATGTTTGGGTGATGAACATCGGCCATCTCCGCAACTGGTCGCAGTGGTGTCTCAGGCGCAAGAAGCTCATCAGTGAGCATCTGAAACCCGTCGTCGACTACATCGAGGAAGGACATACCGTGATTGAGGCGAGCGACGCCATGCAGCGCGGCCTTTACAGGAAGTTGGCGATGAACGTGATTGACAGCAATGAGGTGCTCCGCGTATTCAACGGCATGATATTTGAAGATGCCATTGAGAAATACAGGACCATTGCCAAGCAATACCAAGACCTGACCAAGCGTGCCCTTTACTGCAAGTTGGCCTCACGCATCCCCTCGCTGACCATTGAGGCAGCAGAAAACTCAGAGATAGGCAAGCTGAAGCGCCACATCAAGAACAACGGCCGCGGCACCAGCATCCGCCACATCATCGAGCAGATACCCACTTTGCTCCCCAAGCTCTGTCCCTGCATGCTGATGAGTCCCATCTCAGTGGCACAGTTTATTGACCTCGACCAAGAGAAGTTCGACATCGTCGTCTTCGACGAGGCCTCACAGATGCCCACCAGCGAAGCTGTCGGTGCCATTGCCCGCGGCAAGGCCCTCATCGTGGTAGGCGACCCGAAGCAGATGCCTCCTACCAGTTTCTTCACGACGACCAATGTTGATGAAAGCGAGGCAGACGTCGACGACATGGAGAGCATCCTCGACGACTGCATCACCCTGTCGTTCCCCGAGCACTACCTCAGATGGCACTACCGCAGCCGCCACGAGAGTCTGATAGCCTTCAGCAACTCACAATACTATGACGGCAAGCTCTACACCTTCCCATCTGTCGACGACCGTTCATCAAAAGTAACCTTCATTCCCATTGAAGGCACTTACGACTACGGCAAGTCACGCAGCAACCGTTCAGAGGCAGAAGCCATTGTCAATGAGGTGGTCCGCCGACTGAACGACCCCAAGCTGTCCAAGCAGAGCATCGGCATCGTATCGTTCAGCAAGGTGCAGCAAGACCTCATCGAAGACATCCTGGTGGATGAGTTGGCCAAGCATCCCAAGTTGGAGCGCCTTGCCTATGACTGTGAGGAGCCCATCTTCGTGAAAAACCTTGAGAACGTACAAGGCGATGAGCGCGACGTCATCCTGTTCTCCGTGGGCTATGGCCCCGACAAGAGCGGCAGGGTGTCGATGAACTTCGGACCGCTCAACAATGCCGGTGGAGAGCGTCGCCTCAACGTGGCAGTGAGCCGTGCCCGCAATGAGATGATGGTGTTCTCGACGATGCAGCCCGAACAGATAGACCTCAACCGCAGCCGTGCCCGTGGCGTGGAGGGTCTGAAACGTTTCCTGGAGTTTGCCAAGAGTGGCCGCATGCCGGTCATCTCCTCACAGATAGAGTCTCAGGCCGACACCTCAATCATCGACGCCATTGCCGACGAAATCCGCCAGCACGGCTACGAAGTGGATACTCTTGTAGGCCGTTCACACTTCAAGATTGACCTCGCCGTCATCGACCCCAACGATTCTGCCAACTACCTGCTCGGCATTCTATGTGATGGTACCAACTACTACTCCACCCCCACCCAGCGCGACCGTGAAATCTGTCAACCCGGCGTTCTCAAGGGCCTGGGTTGGAATCTGATGCGTGTATGGTCTACCGACTGGTTCCTAAGTAAAGAACAAGTCACCGACCATATCATTGAGAGCATCGAGCAGTTGATAGCAGCGAAAAACGCCCCACAGGAGAGCGGAAAAGGCAATGAGGCAGGCTTGAACAAGATTTCCAGCGATGTACCATCCAGGAATGACGGCACACAAAAGGCGCAACGTCCCAACCAAATAGCCAACATCCCCTTTGAGGTAGACGAGAGTGACATCATCAAAATCACCAACGACAAGGAGAAGCCCTACGAGGAGGCCCAGATACCTCAGCGTTTCCCCAATGTAGCCAACCCCAACGTGCTTGCCCTTCAGCGGCGCAACGTGGAAAGCGACATCCTCACCATCATCCAGAAAGAACAGCCAGTGACACTCGGCACGATTCGCAAACGCATTATGTGGATTTACAACCAGCCCCGTGTCTCCGACCGCCTGACCCACTGCCTCTCAAAAGGAACTGAGAAAGCCTATGTCGACCCCCTTTCCATCCCCGACAACCCCACGTTGTGGGCAAGTGTAACCGATGCCAAGGGCTACGACGGATATCGTCAGGCCAACGGGCGCAGCATAGAGGACATTCCTTTGGTCGAGGTGGTCAATGTGGTGAAGATGGCGATGAGCCAGCAACTCACCGCTCCCATGGAGGAATTGCTTCGGCAGATAGCCCGTCTGCTCGGCTTTGGCCGCCGCACGCCCAAGACCGACGACGCCGTGATGGCAGCCGTCAGTCACCTTGAGCGCCAAGGATGGCTCACGAAGCAAGGAGGGAGCGTGGCGGTTGTTAGTTCATAGTGCATAGTGCATAGTGCATAGTTCATAATTCATAGTGCATAGTGCATAGTTTATAAAAAGGGCTGCAGCGTGCTGCAGCCCTTTTTATGAGGTGTCCTTCCTTTTTGGGAAGGTTAAGGAGTAGGTCTTTTAAATCTTGGTGATGATGCCCCTTTGCGTCTCGGAGATGAAATTCACGAGGTTTTGTATTTCCACGCTGTCAGGCACCTGCTCTTTTACCTGATTGACGGCATCGAAGACGCTTGTCTGTCCGTGGAAAATGAGTCGGTAGGCATTGGCAATATGTTTCTGCGTTTTCTCCGACACGCCATGCATGCCGAGGATGGTGCTATTGATGCCATGGTATTTCACCGGAGAACCACCAGCGATGATGTATGGCGGCACGTCCTTAGAGAACGTTGTGCCCGCCTGTACCATCGCACCCTTCCCCACACGTGTACCAGCATTCTCGATGACACTGGTGGAGAAGATGGCGAAGTCGTCGATGACGCAGTCGCCCGCGATTTTCGTACCATATCCGAAGACGCAGTCATTGCCCACTTTCGTATCATGAGAGATATGCACGCCCTCCATGAGGAAATTGTTGTTGCCAATCACCGTCTTTCCTCCATTATGTGTGGCACGGTTGATGACCACATTCTCGCGTATGATGTTGTTGTCGCCGATGACACACTCGCTCTTCTCCCCCATGAATTCGAAATCCTGAGGCAGCGCGGCAATCACCGACCCTTGGTGGATTTTGTTGTTGTTTCCCACCCTTGCCCCGTTGAGGATGCTTGTGAAGGGGAAGATGATGCAGTTGTCGCCGATTTCCACATCCCCTTCTATATACACGAAGGGAAATATCTTACAGTTGTTGCCTATTTTCGCCCTGGGGTCGATTTCGGCTCTTGGACTGATATCACTTGGCATAGTTGATGATGTTTAAAGGTTTATTTACCACCGCCACCGAGTGCCTGGTATAGGCTGACCACCGCCTGCATCTTGTAGAATTCGTCGGTGACCTTGGTAAGCTGTGCGTTGAGGAGCGACTGCTGGGCAGTGATGACCTCAAGATATGAACTGGATGAGTTTTTGAAGAGCATCCTGGTGTGCTCCACATTCTTGGTCAGTGTTTCCACACGCTTGGCCTCGAGTTTTCCCTTCTCGTCAGATGCGTTGTAGAGCACAAGGGCATCGCTCACCTCGCTTCCCGCCTTGAGAACGGCGTTCTGCCATGAGTTGTATGCCTGCTGATACTGAGCCTCTGCCACCCGCAGTCCTGCGGTCAGTTGTCCACGCATAAAAATGGGTTGGGTGAGGCTTGCCACTGCAGAGAGAAGCCATTTGCCCGGGTTGACCACCCCACCGCCTGCGCTGTTGGTGAACGTGGCAGTTGGAGTGATGGTGAGATTCGGATAAAAGCGGCTTCTTGCCGTTTCCACACCATAAAAGCATTTGGCAAGATTCATCTCAGCATAATGCACATCAGCCCTATTGGCGAGCAGTTGAATGCCCACGCCCGTGCTGAACTCCGACGGCAGGTTCTGGTCCTCGAGTTTTCCGCGCTTGATGGTCTGTGCCGGCTGTCCCATGACAAGTGAGAGCGAGTTTTCCACCTCACGAATCTGCCTCTGCATGTCCACAGCTTGTGCCTGCACCGAGTAGTAATTGGCCTCAGCGCTCTGCACGCTGGTGGAACGTGCCCTACCCAATTCCATCTGCAGTTTCATCATATCCCAAGTGTCCTTGGTGAGTGTGGTCATGTCGTTGAGGATTTCCATCTGCTTGTCGAGCATGAGGAGAGTATAGTACATATTTGCCACACCTGCCACGATATTGGTCTGCACGACAGTCTGGTAGTCCTTTGTTGCCAGCAGTTGCACCTGTGCGCCACGTTTCTGCGACAGGAGGTTGCCGAAGAGGTCGACATTCCAACTGGCAGCCACGGGCAGTTGGTAGGTTTTGGTAGCCGCATTGCCGTCCCAAGATGCTATGGTTCCCGAGGGAGAGAAGGTGAACTGCGGCAAGAAGGCAAGTCTTGCAGCCTTGAGCTGTGCCTCCGCCATGTTCACGTTGAGGGCAGCATTGAGCAAGTCGGGGTTGTTGTCGAGTGCTGTCTGGATGAGCACCTGCAGTTGCGGGTCGGTGAACACGCTTCTCCAGGGCAGGTTGCCGAAATTCTCATCATCGGCATTGGCAACAAGCGTGTCAGTAATTGACACGTTGTCGCGGATGAGACCTGTGGTATTGACATCCGGTCTCTCATATTTCTGATAGAGTCCGCAGCCCGACAGGAAAGTCACGCCGGCCACCATCAGGATGATATTCAGTTTTTTCATATTATTCCTCCACTGTATAGTTGTTGGCATGATTGACATACTGCTTGAGTTCGGCATTGACCGCCTCGTCGACATCATCTTCGAAGCGCATCGGCCTCAGTTTCTCCTGCAGTGACTGGAAAATGACGAATAGCGTGGGCACCACGACAATCTGCAAAAGAGTACCAAGCAACATACCACCGACGGCAGCAGCTCCAAGGGTTTGGTTACCATTCTTTCCTACACCCGAAGCGAACATCATAGGCAACAGACCGATAATCATGGCCAGAGAAGTCATCAGAATCGGGCGCAGACGAGCAGCAGCTCCGAGCACTGCCGACCATGAGATGGCCATACCTGTCTCGCGGCGCTCAAGAGCGAACTGTACGATAAGGATGGCGTTCTTCGCCAACAGTCCGATAAGCATGATGAGCGAAATCTGCATGTAGATATCGTTGGAATGCCCGAAGAGTTGGGTGAACAGGAAAGCACCAGCCAGTCCGAACGGAACGGAGAGAATGACCGCCAACGGCAGGATATAGCTCTCATACTGTGCGGCGAGGATAAGGTAGATGAACACGATACAGAGGACGAAGATGAGCGCTGTAGAGTTGCTCGACTGCGCCTCCTGTCGTGTCAGTCCGGAGTAGTCATAGGTGTATCCTGCGGGCAGGTACTGCTTAGCCACCTCCTCCACCGCCTTGATGGCCTCACCGGTGGAGTAGCCATCTGCCACGGTAGCAGTGACATTGATTGCCGTAAAGAGGTTGAATCGGCTGATGTTCGTCGGTCCATAGACACGTTCGAGTTTACAGAACTCGTTGACAGGTGCCATGCCTCCCGGTGTGCGCACATAGACGCTGTTGAGGCTCTCAGGGGTCATTCTGCACTCAGGCGACGCTTGAACCATGACGCGGAACAGTTTTCCGTAGGCATTGAAGTTGGATGCATAGAGACCACCATAATAACCCTGCAGGGTGGTGAGGACGGTCTGCGGTGATATACCTGCCTGCTTACACTTCGCCACATCCATGTGTATCATATACTGAGGATAACTGGGGTTGTAGGATGTCTGAGCCGTCTGAATCTCAGGC
>Ga0247611_10007448_pt1 | contig 13756 bp, 9 predicted proteins | sample 177DNAGHGhighgp2_FD_192422 | JGI IMG/M metagenome (GOLD analysis project Ga0247611, IMG submission 192422) | Sheep rumen microbial communities from Palmerston North, Manawatu-Wanganui, New Zealand - 1770 DNA GHGhigh gp2 | ecosystem: Host-associated > Mammals > Digestive system > Stomach > Rumen ...
TTGTGGTAATATTGCTTATCAATATGATTAAATTTTGACAAAAATTCATATTTAGGTTCATCTATATCTATCCCACTATTTAATGGTGCTACTACTATCTTGTCAAAATTTATTACATGTGGGATATTAAAAGAATAAATAAAATCTTTAGAATATAATTGATGTTTAAAAACTTTATCAAAAATAATATCTAATCCTTTATTTACAACCTCTTCGTCATAATCAACCTCACTAGATATAGCAATAGCAGATATATTCATATTAATAGCTTCACTTGCAGCACCAATTGTTCCACTATATTGAACATCTACACCTGCATTTAATCCATTATTAATACCTGAAATTACTAAATCTGGTAATTTATTAAATTCTTTTAAATAATAATTAATTCCATCTGCAGGTGTACCTGGATGACTATACATAAATTCAGATACTTTAGTTAAGTGATTATCCTCATATTCCCAATATCTTATTGCTTGGGAAATGCATGAATTATTCTTATCAGGAGCACAAACGATTACATTATGTCCTAATTTAGTAAGCTTATTAAAAAGTAATAGGATTAGCTTAGAGCTAATCCCATCATCATTAGTTATTAGAATTTCCATAAATCTTATCTACAATCTTTTGACAACGAGGGCATAGACCATTTACAGTAACAAAAGGTACAGTTGCACGACATCTTTCACAAACAACACCTTCTGCAGCACTAACTACAATGTCAAATTTATCTCCATCATTAAATTCAGTTTGAGATACAATTAACATTTGTCCAATATTTGAATTTAATTTTTCGAATAATTCTTTTGCTTCTTTATCTAAAGTAAATGTAAGTTTAGCAGCAAATGATTTACCAATAACCTTATTGCTTCTAGCTTCTTCTAATGCTTTTAATACTTGAGGACGATATTCATTCATGAATTTATCGAATGACTCTTCAATATCCTTGTAAGCACTATAATCTTTTATACTTGGGAAATTCTCTAAATATACATCTTCTTCAGTATGGAATGGTAAGAAACTATATGCTTCACTTGCAGTATGTGGTACAAGTGGAGAAATAACAATAATTAAAGTCTTTACGATTTCATAGAATACAGTTTGAACTGAACGTCTAGCTGGATCGTTTGCTTCTTCAATATATAAGATATCCTTTGTGAAATCTAGATAGAAACTAGATAGATCGTTTACAACAAATGTATTGATTAATTTACAAACTTCATTAAATTGGAATTCATCATAAGCATTCTTTAAATCACTTACAAATTTATTTAATTTAATAAGCATATATTTATCAACATTTGCTAAATTATCAAATGATACAGCATCTTTTTTAGGGTCAAATCCATCAATATTAGCTAATAAGAATTTAATTGTGTTACGAATTTTTCTATATGAATCTGAAACTTGTTTTAATAGATCATCTGACATAACCATATCTGATCTAAAATCTACATTTGCAACCCATAAACGTAAAATATCAGCACCTTGAGTATTTGATACTTTAATTGGATCAACTGTATTACCTAATGACTTACTCATTTTTTGGCCTTTACCATCAAGTGTAAATCCATGAGATAATACCTTCTTATATGGAGCAGTACCAAAATTAGCTACTGAAGTAATAATTGATGAATTAAACCAACCTCTATATTGGTCAGAACCTTCAAGATATAAATCAGCAGGGAATTTTAAACCTCTTCTTAAAAGAGTCATGTATGAAGAACCTGAATCAAACCATACATCCATGATATCAGTTTCTTTACGGAATTTACCATTTGGAGAATGTGAATTTGTGTATCCTTCTGGTAATAAGTCTTTTGCATCTCTTCTATACCATTCAGTAGAACCATATTGTTCAAAAATCTTTGCAACATGTTCAATAACTTTTAAATCAAGAACTGGTTCACCATCTTCGCAGTAGAATACAGGAAGAGGAACACCCCAAGCTCTTTGACGAGAAATACACCAATCATGTCTTTCTTTAATCATATTACCAAGTCTAACTTCACCCCATACTGGGTCCCATTTAACACCATTATGAATTGCGTCTAAAATCTCATCCTTAATTGGGTCAATTGAAGCAAACCATTGTGCTGTAGCACGGAAAATAACTGGTTTCTTAGTTCTCCAGTCATGAGGATAGCTGTGAGTAATAGGATCAAGTAATAATAATGAACCATTCTCTCTTAAATCTTCAATAATTGGATCTTCACTCTTTTCATAGAATAATCCAGCATATTTACCACTTTCTTTACCTTGTACACCATGGTCATCTACATAAACTAATACAGGTAAATTGTATTTCTTAGCAGCAACATAGTCATCTTCACCATAACCTGGTGCAATATGTACAAAACCAGTACCATCACTGTCAGTAACATAATCAGCATTAATTACTAAAGATTCTCTATCATATAATGGGTGCTTAACATGTAAATACTCTAATTCATTACCGTTAATAGTTGCTAATTCAGTAACATCTTCTAAGCCTAATTTTGAAACTAATTTTTCAAGTAATGACTTAGCACAAACCATCTTACCTTTATTTGAATTAAATACAACATATTCTAAATCTGGATGTGCAGCTACCGCAACATTACATGGTAATGTCCATGGAGTAGTTGTCCAAACCATAATCTTAGCATTTTCAAGTACGCCCTTACCATCAAGTAAATTAAATGTAAAGAAAATAGCCTTTGAAGTAATATCTTTATATTCAATTTCAGCTTCAGCTAAAGCTGATTCTGATGATGGAGACCAATAAACAGGCTTTAATCCTTTATAAATTAAACCTTTTTCAACCATCTTACCAAATACTCTAATTTGGTCTCTTTCAAATTCATGTTGTAAAGTAATATATGGATGTTCCCAATCAGCTTCAACTCCAAGTCTCTTGAAACCTTCCATTTGTTTTGCTACTTGTTCATGTGCATATTTATCGCACATATCTCTAAAGTCAGAAATAGCAACCTCTTTACGATTTACACCTTTCTTTTGAATAGCATTTTCAATTGGTAAACCATGTGTATCCCAACCTGGAATATATAATGAATAGAAACCATTCATATTCTTATATCTTACGATAAAATCTTTTAAAATTTTATTTAATGCGTGTCCTAAATGGATTGGTCCATTTGCATATGGTGGACCATCATGAATAGTATATTGTTCACACTTTTCATTTTTTTCTAATCTTTTAGCATAAATATTGTTCTTAGCCCATTGTTCTTGAATCTTTGGCTCTTTATTTGCTAAATTAGCTCTCATTTCAAAGTCAGTATGACCAAGATTAACAGTATCTTTAAATTCAGACATAAATTCCTCCTAATAAAAAAAGCGCCCTTTAAATAAAGGACGCATAAAATCGTGTTACCACCTTTGTTCAATATTAAATAATATTGCACTCATTATCGTTAACGCCTGATTACGGACTATACTCTTCGTATAATCATCTCCACAGTGATCTAAATATTAATTCATTCTAGCCTTTCACCATACGCTAGTCGCTTTTTTAACTACCTTAATATTCCGTCTGTTTCATAGATATTAAATACGTTTAAAATTATATACTATTTTATTAAAATAAACAATACCTAAATTTGTTGTAAGAAATCATTTAATGAACCATCTTCAAAATCACAATTTCTAGCAAACAAATATGTTAATTCCTTAATTTTAATAGTCTTACCATTAATGGCGTAACAAGCTCCTGTAAAGAAAGCTAGGAACTTGTTACAAGCCATTAAATCTAATTTTGCAAAATTTAATACTAATGGATTACCATTTTTTAATTTATCAATTAAATTTGCAGCATATTGATCATTATCAACTAATTGTTCCATAATAATTCTATCTTTTGCTAGAACATAATTAGTTTCTTTTTCTTTATCTTCTTTATGAAATAGAGCCATATTACATCTCCTCATTTACTAATTCAGATTGAGCTTTAGCATCTTCAATTTCATCTTTTGTAGTCATAGGAAGAGCTTGAGTCTTATTTCCACGACGGAATACAACAATAGTTGTATCTGTATAAGAACCTAAAATATTCATTCTTTGAGGTGGGCAAGCTAGGATAAATTGAAGTGGCATTTCTGTCATAAACTCCATCATAGATCTCATACGATTAGTATCCATCTTATCGAATACTTCATCTAACATAATAATACCAATTGATGAACCATTTACATTTTGTGTATAGATACGAACAAATGAAGCTATCATTGCTACATAGAATGGAACTTGTGTTTCTCCACCTGATTTTTCTCTAAATACTTTTGAATATAACATAGATTCGCCATATTGGTTAGAAATCTTAATATCATAATCCATGTAAGTTCTATAATCTGTAAATTTATTAAATGTTGTATTATCATCTAATGAATCACTTGCGATTGCAGTAAATAATTCATCTAATTGTTGAGTATATGTCTTTTCAAAACTTGTAGTAAATATAGATTGACCATCAACTACATCGTTAGATTTAAACATATCATAGAATCCACCATATTCCTTTGATTTAGGGAAAATAAATTCATAAGTATCATTACCAAATGGAATTTTAGATAATGTTTCATTTATCTTTGAAATCTCTGCTTCAGCAGTTGAAATATTGTTACGAAGTTTTGAAATAAAGTCTTCTTTAAAGATAATTTCAGCTGTTTCTCTTGCTTGACGTACTTTTGCCTCATATTTAACAAGTTCAGATTTTTGTAATTTATCAAGTTCATCTAAATAGTTTTGAATTTGATCTACACCAACTGACAAGTTAGAATTGAACTCTTGAATATATTCACTTTCTTTATTTAAGATACCTGAACATAGATTTTCATATGTTTGTTCAGTTGATCTTAATCTAGCTTCACAAGATTTATAAGCACTCTCAATTGACATCTCTTCAATCATAGAATCATATTCTTTACGACAATCATTATCTAATGATAAATTATCATTTGCTAAATTAGCTAATACATTAGAAATATCTTCTAATTGTTTATCTAAATCAACAATAGATTGTCTTAAACTATCAATTCTTGTTGTTTGAGAACCAATTTGTTGAGAAATAGCAATTTTCTTTGCATCACAATCAGCGATTTGTTGTTTAACTTTATTATATTCATCTTGAGTTTCAGTAGTAGATAATTTCTTAGACTTACTCTTTTCAAGAGTTAATTTTGAAATTCTATCACTTAATGAATAATAATTATTCAATGAATCAATTTCATTTATAAATTTATCTAATGATAAACTTTGAATCTTTTGATTTTCATTTCTATAAGCTTCAATTTGATTAACTATCTCATAATATTGTGAAGATAGTTCACTAGCTTTTTCATCCCATTGAGCCTTTTGCTCATCAACTGCACCAGAACCTATAAATCTTTGAACATTTAAGTTCATTGATCTTACAACATAACCTCTGTATAATAAACCATCATTTGTGATAGCGATTTGATAATTCTTTAATTCTCCTTCGCTTTCACACATAATTACATTACCACATGTGAAGTTGATATAGTTTTGAGCATCTTTATTTTCGCTTGACATAATTGACGCTAAGCTATTTGGCATATATTGATTATATTTTTGAATAGCTTCAGTATTTACAATACCAAATCCGTGTGAATATTTATTTTTAATACGCGCAAAGATTTGTAATGCTGAATCATAATATCTAGGTTCAACAATTAAAATAAATTTTTGATTACCTAAGAATGATTCAATTGTTTTTGCCCAATTCTTATCTTTTATTTCGATTAATTCGCAGAAAATATGAACGGAGACATCTTTATTATATAATCTCTTAAGATTTTCACTAATTTCAGTTCTTAATTCATTTAATCCTGCAGGATAATGTAATCTATTACTGTCAAGATTTTGTCTAGCTTCCTTAACAGTCTTCATTTCATCAATTACATCAGATTTTTGGCTATTTAAAGAACCAATTTCCTCAAGATTACCATCAATAATTCTCTTAAATACTTGTTGATAATTAACAACTTTTAATTTAATGTCTTGTAACATTCTAACATCAGTATTATTAAGAGGAATATTATAGAATTCATTATATTCTCTAATATCAGATTCTTGACGTAATGAATTAATTGTTTCTTTAATTTTAGAAGCATGTTGTAAATAAATATTTTCAGCATCTCCTAATGTATCAATATCTCTTTGGCATTTTTCAATTTGTCTAGATAAATATTCACTATTTTTAAATCCTTCATCATTTGATAAAGCGTCATATAGATTTTGACTCTTTTCTTGTAATTCAGAAGTCAAATCATTTTGATGTTGAAGTTCCTCTTTAATAGCTTCTAATTTAGCTATTTCGATTTCAATTTGGTCAGAAATATTTTGTTTATTTCCTTCAATCTTCTTTACATCAAATAATTTCATTAAATAATTAAGATAATTTTTCTTATCAATAATATCTTTAGCATTATCAACTAAAGCACTTAATTCAGTTAATCTATCAATCTTTAATTGAATAACTTTAAGAGTTGATTCTAAGTCTTTAAATGATCTAATAGCATCTCTAATATTAGTTACATCAATTTCTTTTTCTTCAAGAATATTTTGATAAATAAATTCCTTAACATCTGAAATAGGTTTAAATGCTAAAGCTTTAGTAATCATCTTGAAGAAATCTTCATTAATTGAACCATATAAAGTTCTAAATGCTCTCTTAGCTTCTCTCTTAGTTGAATAATATGATAAGTCTCTATTCACTTTTCTAAATTCAACAGTAGAATAAACCTTACCGCTTAAATCAAAGAACATATTGTCTTCAATTCTTGTATTTTCTGCTGAATAGAATAAGAATTTAACTGGTGCTAATTCACCAAATGCATCTAATACTACACCAATGATAAAATATTGTTGAATTTTTTCATCATAGAATTCTAGTGCTATATCACCAGATACATCACCATCTCTTAAATATTCCTTATCTTCTATACCAAGTTTACACTTAATATAACCTCTAAGATCACGCTTACCTTTTTCGTTTGCAGCTAGGTTAAATGTTGTTTCACCTGCAGTTAATACATAAGTTAAAGCGTCAAGAATTGTTGATTTACCAGAAGCATTTGCACCTGTTAATAAAACATTATTTTTAATTTCGATTGTTTCATTAGAGATGTAGTGCCAGTTTACAAGTCTAATTTTAGTTAGCTTTTTCATGTTCTACCTCCCCAATAATATTTGAAATTGCAGCATCAACTTCATTAATATCAGAAACCTTAATAGCTTGAAGAATTGTAGGCATTAAGACAACTTTTGTATTTGCAACTAATGCATCCTTTAATCCTATTACTTCAATAAGATTATATTTTCTAAAAGTTCTTAAAGCTTTAACTAAATCTGTTTTATTAATTCTTTGCTTAATTTCTAAATAATTATATTTATTTTGAATATCTTCAACATTAATAACAATATTACTATTTAAAGTTGTTTCCTTTAATCTTTCACTATATAAAAGTCTTAAAATTAATAATACAACAGTATTATCTCTATTTAATCTTAGCACATTAGAATTATTATCACTAGATAACATAATAGTTCCTAATGCTTGATCTATTTCTATTTCATAGCCTAAAATTGAAAAGAATTCTTCAAATAAGCTTTGAAATGATACAACAAAATAATAGTCTTCTTTATTATCTTCTTTATCACGAGCTAAAAATGTATATGAAATTAATTTATTAGCACATTCTCTAAATGTATTCTTTTGACTAACATTTAATGATTGATAACCATCTAACATATTACTTTTCCTCCTTTAGCAAGAAATCATGCATTGAGAATTTTTCATGATTAATTTTATTCTCAAGCTTAACAAGTTCAAAGTTATTTTCACTGCCATATACTAATGCATATAAACACATAACAACAACATCTACACTTGTATCATAATGGATTACATCACTAGCTCTAAATTCTCCTTCAATCATATGTGAATATAAGAAATCTTTGATTGCATCATCGTTAAATGGATTCTCATATGTTTTTAAGAATTCTTCAGTTTCACTAGTTAAATCAAATCTTGATAAATCAACATATTGTCCTTGTACTCTTTCGTATTTACCACGAGGAGTATATAATGATTTTTCAGATCTAAACATCTTATTTTCTCTAAGTTTAAATAAATCATTAACTTTATTAATTGCTTTATCAATATGATTGTTTTTATTTTCAACTTTAATATATTTTAAAATATTATTTAATTTACCAACAATATTTTCATCTTCAGATAATAAGAATTTAATCTTACCAATTGTAGAATCAATATATTTGCTGTTCTTTTTATCAATTTCTGTAACAAATGCATCTAATTCATTAAATACATCAATCATTTCATCAATATCCTTATAAGCTCTCTTATAAGCTACTTCCATTTTAGGATATCTCTTTAAATAATTATCAACAACTTTATACATTATGGCTTCATTAGACTCGATGTTTTCTAAATTAGTAACAATGCTTAATCTATATTTATTAATGTTATCTCCAGTTTTTAATTGTTTGTATCCATTATCAACAAGTTCAACTTTATAATTCATTAATCTTTCAATTAAGTTATGAACATCTGTATTATTAACAACGGATTCAATATAATCCTTCATTCTACTGTCAAGTTTTCTTAAAGCTCTAATTAATAATTTAGTATTTCTATATACTTCAGTAATAGTTAGGCCATAATCTAAGCTGTCAGAATTTAATAATGTATAAATTGTATAAATGTAACCATTATATTCATTTGAATTAATTTCTATAAATGAATCATCCCATTCATCAGGATTAAATTCAAATGATTCATTTGCCCAAGGGGTCAAATTCATAATGGCTTCTACCATTGTAATACCTACATCAGTAAAATTTAAAATTTCTTCATAATCACTTGTAACATCTATATAAATCCATCCTGTTTGTTCAAAACGACGCAAAATAAAATAAGCTAAACTTCTTTTAGATTCTTTAGCTTCTTGTTCATCCTCGTCTTCATTAACATCTTCTTCATCAGTAAATGATAAATCAGAATGTTCAAGATAATCTGTTAATTCATCTACAACAACTTTCTTATCAATTCCAAGAATTGATCCCATCTCATAGATTTTAAAAGATTTAATTAAACAAGCAAGATAGAGACGTTTGTTCTTACCACTAAGTAAAGAGAAAAAGTTCTCAGGTATAATATCAAACAAATCCATCTTATAACGACACTCCTTTACTTACTTCAATAATAGCAAAAAACGACATTTTTTTCAATAAAATCAAAACATTTTTGTTAAAAAAACTGGCTTAAAACAAATTAAATCTACAAAAATCATTTCAATCATTAAAATCAAAATTCACTTTGCAAATTTGCACGTTTTAAACCAGAAATTTTAAACATTAAACATTAAACTTGAATAACATTATATCTCCATCTTGAACGATATAATCTTTACCTTCTTGTCTAACCTTACCAGCTTCTTTAACCTTTTGCATATTACCATATTCTTCTAAATCTTTAAATGCACAAGTTTCAGCTCTAATAAATCCTCTTTCAAAGTCAGTGTGAATAATACCAGCACATTGAGGAGCTGTCATTCCTCTACGGAATGTCCATGCCTTAACCTCTTTTTCACCTGCTGTGAAATATGTAGCATATCCTAATAAAGAATAAGTTTCTCTAATTAAAACATTTAATCCAGCTTCAGGAATACCCATTTCATTTAGGAATGCATCTCTCTCTTCATCTGATAATTGAGCACATTCAGATTCAATTTCAGCAGAAATAGGAACAACTTTAGCTCCTTCTTTTGTAGCATATTCTACTAATTGATTATAATAAGAAACACTAGTAGGGTCTGCTATATCAGAATCTGCTAAATTAGCTACATACATAATAGGTTTTTGAGTTAATAAAGCATAACGCTTTATATAAGGCATTTCAATTTCTTCAAATGATAATGTTCTAACAGGTTTACCATCTTCAAGATGCTTCTTTATTTTTGTTAATAAAGCATACTCGAGAGGTGCATCATCAACTTTAGATTGAGCCTTCTTTTCAATCTTAGGAATACGTGTATTAATGACATCTAAATCTGATAATATTAATTCCATATTTATAGTTTCAACATCTCTTACAGGATCAACTGAACCTTCAACATGAATAATATTTGCATCATCAAAGCAACGTACTACTTCAATAATTGCATCACAATTTCTTATATTTGCAAGGAATTGGTTACCAAGACCTTCTCCTTTTGAAGCTCCCTTAACTAAACCAGCAATATCTGTAAATTCGCATACTGCAGGAACTAAACTCTTTGGATGATATATTTCATTTAATTTTTCTAATCTCTTATCAGGCACTTCTACAACACCAACATTTGGGTCAATAGTTGCAAATGGATAATTTGCTGCAAGTACTCCTGATTTAGTAATTGCGTTAAAAAGTGTTGACTTACCAACATTAGGAAGTCCAACAATACCAGCTGTTAAAGCCATTTGACATTCCTCCTTGTCATACTTAATGTATTATATCAAATATATTAAAAAAATTAAAGGTTTAAAAAAATAAAGTATCTATTTAACATAATTTTTTTTCTTATTTTCTTCTTAAAAATTTTAAATACTCTTTATCTGATGTATCTACTCTAAAACTATCACATATTTTTGAAATACTTTTATTAAAAATGAATTTATTTACTTTTAATTCCTTAAATTTATTCATTGTGTAATCTCTATATTTAATAAAACATTCTGCAATTAACCAAGAAGCAGCCATATTTGAATAATAAGAGTCTATTTTTATATTGTTAATTGTTTCAAAAATGAGATCTAAATAATTACTATCCATATAATGTGACAATAACATAATCAAAGAAAATCTTACTTCAAATTCTTTATCACTAAATCTATATTTATAAATAAGTGGTAAAAAATAATCTCTATTTTTACTAATCATTTTAATATTTAAAAGAGAATCGACCTGTGCCCAATTTATAAATTTGGGTACAATATTATCTAGTTCTTTATATATAATACTTATATCTTTTATATATGATAACATATACATATAAATCATTATTTCTTCATGATAAATAAAGTCTTTATTGAAATAATCAATATTATTTTTAACATTATATTTAGCAATTGATTTTAAGTCATTACTTCTAATTCCTAAAATTTTTGAATTAGGAATCAATTTTTCAGAAAATTTTTTATAATTAATATCAATATATTTTTTTAAATCTAATTCCATAATTACTCCATAAAAAAAGTAGGCAACTAGCCTACCCTTTTTAACAACGCTTTTTTAGTTTAGGTGTTATTTCTTCATCAAACAATTTAAGTGAATCTCTAATAGATTTTTTAGCCTCTTCAGGTCCAAGCATATCTTGGACAACAACTGATTTGTTTTCAAGAGTCTTATAAACTGTAAAGAAGTGTTTTATTTCATCAGTAACATGTTGAGGTAAATCAAATATTGACTTATACATATTGTAATTAGGATCACCAAATGGTACTGCGATGACTTTCTCATCTGTTTCATCTTGGTCAATCATTTTCATTACTCCTATAGGATAACATCTTACTTCGGTACCTGGTAGAATTGCTTCGCTACACAATACTAAAACATCAAGTGGGTCATGGTCTCCACAATATGTATGAGGAATAAAACCATAATTTTGAGGATAGTGTGTAGATGTATAAAGTATTCTATCTAGAATTAAACGTCCTGTTTGTTTATCTAGTTCATACTTATTTTTCATTCCTTTACCGATTTCAATGAATGCAACAAAATCATCTTCGGTAATTCTACTTGGGTCCATATCTGTCCATATATTCATAAACTAATCCACTCCTTCCTATGCGACTATTATATCACAATGAATTCATGAAAGAAAGTGCTTACATTAAGATATTTTGTTAAAATTTTGCCAATAAATAATTTTAAAATTTAAATAACAAAAAAGTCTATAAGGTTTTTCCTTATAGACATTAAATTACTTAGTTAATGGTAAAACTATATTCTTAACTTCTTCTTGAAGTTTATCCATTAAACTATTAGCTTGATTCATATCTTTAGCAACAATTTGATAATAAACCTTTAATTTAGGTTCAGTACCTGATGGTCTTAATACAAACCATGATCCACCTTCAAGATTATACATAACAACATTTGATTTAGGTAAATCTATTTGTGTTTCCATACCTGTTAAGATGTTTTTGCTAACTGATTTTGCAATATTAACCTTATTAATTATTTTAAATGAAGGAAGAGTAATATCATTTTCCTTAAAATAATCCATAGTAGAATTTATTTTAGCTTTACCTTCTTCACCCTTTAATACGATATTAGTAATACCATCTTTATAATAACCATATTCTTTATAGATATCTTCTAATGCATCAACCATATCTTTACCTTGTTCATAGTAATAAGCAGCCATTTCACAAAGCATAATACAAGCTTGAAGCGAATCTTTATCTCTTACAGAATCTTTAATTAAACAACCATATGATTCTTCAAATCCAAAGAAATAATTATATTTACCTTCAATCTTCTTTGCATTATCACCAACATATTTAAATCCTGTTAAAGATAATTTGTATTTCATATTATTCTTACGAGCAATATCTACAGGTAATGAAGATGAAACAATAGTTGAGAATAAATAAGAATTAGATAAATCTTCTTTATTCTTCTTAGCCATTTTAATTAAATAATCAAAAATCAATGTAGCAGATTGGTTTCCTGATAATAGAACCCATTTGCCATTGTGTAAGCATCCAACTCCAAGTCTATCAGCATCAGGGTCAGTTGCAAGAACTACTTTAGCACCAATTTCATTAGCTAATTTAATAGAACCATCAAATGAATCTTTTTGTTCAGGATTTGAACTTGTAACAGCACTAAAATCAGGATCATTTACCATTTCAGCTGCTACAGGTGTAACATCATAGCCAAGTGATTGTAATACATTAGGAATAAATACTGAACCAGTTCCATGAAGTGGTGTATAAGTAATCTTAAAATCCTTTTTATAATTAGCATTTCTAACAATTGATTTAATATTTGAAATATATAAATCATCCATTTCTTTTCCCATCATGGTAATACCATAATCATCTTCAGAAAGTGGAATATTAAATATATCCTTTATTTCATTTATTTCATGGATAACTTTATTAGCATCCTCAGGTAATAATTGACATCCATCTTCATTATAAATCTTATAACCATTGTATTCCTTTGGATTATGAGATGCAGTAATCATAATACCACCAATCGCATGATTAGCTCTTACTGAAAATGATAATTCAGGAGTAGGACGTAAATTTTCAAACAAATAAACATGATAACCCATTTTTGTAAGAACATGAGCACTATCTAATGCAAATTGTCTTGATTGGTGTCTATTATCATGTGAAATACATACTCCTCTTTGGAATGCATTTTCAAATTGAGCAAGGTATCTACCAAAACCTAAAGTTGCCTTTCTAACTATATAAATATTCATTCTATTAGTACCTGCACCAAGAACTCCTCTTAATCCACCAGTACCAAATTCTAAATCAGATGTGAATGCATCCTTTAATTCTGCATCAGACATCTTTTCTAATTCTTCTTTCAAATTTGAATCTAAATTTTTACAATCTTTCCAAATTTGAGCTTTCTCTAAATAATTCATAAAATTATCTCCTCACTTGCTACTATTATACTTTCATTAAATATTTAATTCAAGTAAAAAAAGGC
>Ga0247611_10007449_pt1 | contig 13756 bp, 7 predicted proteins | sample 177DNAGHGhighgp2_FD_192422 | JGI IMG/M metagenome (GOLD analysis project Ga0247611, IMG submission 192422) | Sheep rumen microbial communities from Palmerston North, Manawatu-Wanganui, New Zealand - 1770 DNA GHGhigh gp2 | ecosystem: Host-associated > Mammals > Digestive system > Stomach > Rumen ...
CATAGCAACACACGCCCACCGTGGTGGCCAGGAAAACTTTCTTGCCATCCTCGGTTATTGTCATTTTTGAGATATAGTCATTGGGGATGCTGTTGATTTTCCTATCCGTATCTGCACCCTTCTTCATCGTAAAGTTAGTGATGGTACCGTCGGATGCAATGCGAATCAGTCCGTTGCCCATCGTGGCGAGCCAGATATTGCCCTTGGAATCACTGCCTACATCAAACACGCTGACATGGGAACCTTGCGGGAGTGACTGAGGATGATAGTTGCCGCCCTCGTCCATCCATCCGCATCCTTCCTGGTAACTTCCCAACCAAACTCTTCCCTGATGGTCCTCAGACAGAGCGAGGATGGTGGACGGGACATTGGCCAGATGGTGCCTCACCGATTGTTTGTCTTCTGAGAGTTGATAGAGTCCGTCCTTATCGGTACCCACCCATACACGTTTCTTGGAGTCGATGAGCGTACTGGTGACACACGCCTGTCCGATGAGGTTGCGTGTACCCAGCTTGTTACCCATGTAATTGAAGTCGGTCTGTTCCTCCGGCTGCATATAGACACCTTTCTGACGAATGCCCAACCAGACATTGCCCCCAAGGTCCTCGCTGATGGAAACGATTTTTGCCAATGAAAGGTCCACCTCGCGGCTGAAATAAGGATTGGCAATCATACTGCCGTTCTGTGGGTCATAGATACCCAGTCCGGCTCCGTCATATCCCACCATCATCTTGCCATCACGGTCGCAATATAATGCTGACACTGACACCTTCTCCGAATTCTCCACACGGTTGAAGGTATTGCCCTCCAGTCGGAAAAGTCCCTGATTGGTCACACCGACATAGATGTGGCCATCGTGGTCCTCACACACGGTAAGGAGATTGTTGCGCATAGTGTCATCCTGGAAATAACGCGTCACTACTTTTCCCTTATCATATACCAACAGACCGTTTCTGTCGGTGACAAGCCAGAGGCGTCCCTTGCTGTCCTCCATCATCTGGAGTATAGACTCTATATTGCGCAGGTCGCCGTTGACCTGATGCGCTTTCCCCTCAGACTCCATCTGGAGCAAGCCATGTCCAGATGTGCCTATCATGATTTCGCCTGTCTTTCGCTCCACAAAAGAGGTAACATAGCAGAAAATCTCATGCCCGTTCAGGTCTGTCACCTTTACATCCTTGAATGCTGTTCCATCGTATGTCTGGAGAGCCCCATACATGCCGATATAGAACAGCCCCTTGCTGTCCTGCAGGATGCAATTGACATAGTTACTCGCCATGCCTATGCCATTCTCCTTTTTGTAGATACGGTGCTGATAGCCGTCATAACGGCTTAGTCCATTGCGTGTGGCTGTCCAGATAAACCCGTCGCGGTCAAGATACACCTGATTGGTAAAACTACTTGACAGTTGATTGTCGGCATCAAACAGTTTACCCATCTGTGCGTAGAGGCGCAGACACGGCAACACAGACATAAGAAACACGCATAAAAAAACTTTAGGCTTCATGGTAGGTTATTTCATTATGCAGTTATATAGAAATCGGGGCAAAGATATAAAAATTTTTGCGAAACGCAACATTTTTTTGTTACATTTCGCAAAAAACAAAAAATAATAAATTTTGGAGTTTGGGAGTTTAGGAGTTTAGGAGTTTAGACATCTGAATGATTATACTCTTTTGTTTTCACTTTTCCCCTAATTAACAGCACATGTCAACGTGTGGTTTTCACAACAAAAACAAAACCGCCACGCGGTTGTAGTTTCATGAGCGATGGCACATCTTCCGCAGAATAAATGTTCCATGGTTGTTGTTTGCTCTCGCCATCCTCAAAAACTTGTATATCGTTCGGTTTTCTCAGGAAGTCCAAATTCAGATTGACAGTCTTTGGGGCATCAGTTCCATTGATGCCTGCCACCCACCATGCATTACCCTTTCGGCGGGCAATGACAGCCAGCTCTCCTGGGTATCCGTCAACAAGGAGTGTCTCATCCCACACATTGGGAAGATGGCTGAGGAACTGCTGAACCTCCTCGGGTTGGGCGAGATAACTCTCCGGTTTGTCAGCTAAATGCTGCAATCCCGTCTCATAGAGCACGGTAAGTGCCAATTCGTGTGCATTGGAGGTGATGTGCGGATGCTGAGAGTCAGAGAACGTACACGGAGTATAGTCCATCGGTCCGATAACATTGCGTGTGAATGGAAGAGTAGCATTGTGTGCAGCAGCCTTGTTGGTGAAAGTGGGTACGTTGTTGTACCATTCCGCCCCATATACAGCCTCAGTGGTCAACAGGTTGGGATAGGTGCGCTGCCATCCTCTCGGGATGGTGGCGCCATGGAAGTTGACCAACAGGTGGTGGCGTGCAGCGCACTCCATCAAGTCTATGCAATATTCCATATTCATCTGGGTATCACCGGAGAAGAAATCGATTTTCACACCTGCAACGCCCAACCGCTCACACCATGCGAACTCCCGCTCACGGTCTTCTGGTTTGTTGAGACGGTATTTGGGACCTGGCGCACCGTCCACCCATCCTACCGATGAATTGTACCATATCATGGGTTTTATGCCTTTCGACTTGGCATAGGCGATAGCGTCCTCCACGGTCTTTCCATCCTTCATCTCATCCCATTCGGCATCAATCAGCACATAGGGCAAATGGAGTGTCACCGCCATGTCCACATACTTACAGATGATGTTGTAGTCATTGGAGCCATGGTTGTATGCCCAATAAATCCACGAGACACATCCTGGTTTTATCCACTCTATATCGTTGTTCTGGCTGGGAGCAGAGACATCGGTGACCAATGTGGACTGCACGACATCAGCGAGTGTGCCGACAATAATCACTCTCCATGGAGAATGCCATTCACCATTGAACTTGAGTTGGTTGTCGTCAGGGCAAACCCTGTATCGCTCGCCATCGTTGTACAAACTTGAGGCACTTTGCAACTTCTCCATATTGGCCTCGGTGATGAGTGCGAATACCCCCTCTGCGGGTTGGATAAGTGCTGGATAGCCCCAATGGTTATTGAATCCTTCAGGAGAAAGGGAAGGTCGGGAGAATCCCCTTTCAGCCCGTTGTTTGTAAGAGGTGGTCAGCGGGAAAAAGCCCTCATAGGCATCAGACCATTGTTGTATCCACCTCTTTGTCCCTTCGGGAATCAGATAAGTGGTTGTTTCCTTTGGCAGCGGCTCATCTTCAAGTTCTGACAGTTCATAGCGGAATGCCACACCATCATTATAAAGCCTGACCACCATTTTCACGCCCGTACCCAAGGCGACAGCATACTCATTGGCCTTGTTGCTGCAATGCAGTCGTTTGCCAGCAAGCATATGGTAGTTGTCAGTGAGACGCCTTGTCTTCTTCAGTGCAGACCGCGAAGCAGCATTTTTCCCCTCATAGCCCACTGACGGGATATCGAGGACAACCTGTCCTTTATAAGCAAGAACAAAGCCATCACCATGCGGTTGAAGCGACAGCAGTCCATTTGGTGAAACTGCTTTCTTTGCCATACCGCTCTGTGCCATGGTCAGGCATAACAACAATAGAAGAAAGTGTTTTAGTGAATAGTTCATAGTAAATAGTTCATTGGTAAAAGTGAAGGAGTTAAGAAGCACTCAAACTCCTTAACTCCTTAAAATAAAGCTTTATTTGAACAACAGTTGTGCCATCTCATAGAGCGCACGACGCCATGTGAGGAACTCATGAGCAGTGCCTTCCGACACGTGGGCATGAGCATTGAAACCAGCTGCTTTCAAGTCTTCCACCGACTTTTTGATAGCGTCGGGCTGCTCTTTGCTGCCAGTGCTCTCAAAGATGAGTTTCACCTGCTTCTTGTCCTTGATGTCGGAGGGAGCATACTGACCACCACTGAACAGACCGTAAGAACCGAAGAGTTCGGGACGGCGAAGAGTGATGAGCTTGGTCTCCATACCACCCATCGACAAACCAGCCATGGCACGGTTCCACTTGTCAGACTTCGTACTGAAGTTGGCATCGATATAAGGAATCAACTCGTCGCAGAGCACTTTCTCAAAGTCCTCAGCAGTGAACTGTCCAAGGCCGCCGAAACGAATCTCATTGGTCATACCATAGGTCATGACGATGATGAAGGGTTTGATTTTACCGTCAGCGATGAGGTTGTCCATGATGAGGTTGGCATGTCCCTGTGTGCTCCATGCGGTCTCGTCCTCACCCCATCCGTGCTGCAGATAGAGCACGGGATATTTCTCCTTCTTGTTCTTGCCGTATGTCGGAGGAGTGTACACAAATGCACGGCGCAGGCTGTTGGTACTGGGCGATGGGAAGAGCACCTGCTGCACATTTCCGTGAGGAATGTCCATGCGTGCGGCATAGAAGTCACGGTCGTGAGCGGGAATCTCGATACCGCTCTCCCAACGTGTGGAACCAAAGTAGTTGTTGGTGCCCGGATCATTCAGCACGCCACCGTCAACGGTGAGGTGATAGTAATGGAATCCCTCGTCAAGTGGTGCCGATGTAGTACCTACCCACGAGCCGTCATAGGTCTTATGAAGTTTGGTTCCGGCATTGCCGTCGCCACCAAGACCGAGGCCCACGGTCACCGACTGAGCATCGGGAGCCTCCACGCGGAAGCGAGCATAACCCTGTGAGTTGACCTGCGGATACTGCTGTCCTGGCTGGTTGAGTTCTGATGGTTTGAAGTCTTCCTTCACGCCTGCCACCTCTGGGAAAGCGAGGTTGGGGTTGAACGGCGGACGCTGCTGTCCGAATCCGCCGGGACCACCGCGGCGCTGCTGGCGCTGACGCTGGCGGTTGGGATCGGGTTTCGGTTTTGGAGGAATCGGACCAGAGGGCTTCGACATGTTCTTGATATAGTCGTAAGCCAATTTGGGCTTGTAGTCAGAGTCGAACGGCAGCGGGTAGTTGGCTGCACCGAGCCATGAGTCACGGTCGCTGAGGTTCCAGAAAGTGACACAATCAATCACGTCCTTGTGTTTGCGGAACACACCGAATACACGAGCATACTGGTCGGCGAGGTTCTGCTTGACAGTGTCGCTGATGGTCACGCCCTCACGGCTGAAACGGAGTTGTCCGCCCATCTCCTCATTGACGCGGATGTCGAGTTCGGTCACATGGATGTGCTTCACGATTTTCTTGTAGAGAGTGATGGCATCATCGACCTCTTTCTCTGTAGGACCATAGATGTTGTAGTGTCCCTGCATGCCAATTCCGTCGATGGGCACACCATTGTCCTTCATCTTCTTCACCATGTTGTAGATGCGCTGGCTCTTCACCGGGTCGCACTCATTGTAGTCGTTGTAGAAAAGAAGGGCTTTGGGGTCAGCCTCACGGGCAAACTGGAAAGCCTTTGCGATGAACTCATCACCACACAGCTTGTACATCACTGACTGGCGGTAGGGGTCCTCAGCATTCTTGTCATCGGTCATGGCCTCATTGACCACGTCCCAGCAATACACCACGTCCTTGTAACGGCTGACGACAGCCTGGATATGGTTTTTCATTCTCTGGTAGAACACCTCCTTGGTGGGGTTGTCCTCAGTCATCCAGCGGCCAATCTGGCTGTGCCACATGAGGCAGTGGCCACGCAGTTTAATGCCGTTGGCACGGCAGAAATTGGCTATGCGGTCGGCATTCTCCCAGTTGAACTGCCCTTCACGTGGCTCCGTGGGTTCGGGCTTCATGTCGTTTTCGCAGGTGATGCTGCTGAATTCCTTCTTAATCAGCGCCTGCTGTTCCTCATTGGTCACATTGCGCTGATTGACAGCTACGCCGATAAGGAAGTAATCCTTGTAAGCGTCTTTCAGACCCTGAGCGCCTGCTGTCAAGCTGCCCAGCAGGAGCATCAGCATGATGGTCAATCCTTTTGTCTTGTTCATGTAATTAAAGGTTTTATAGTTATTGAGTAAAAATTATTTCTTAAACAGATGCGGGATGAACTCCTTGAGTCCTCGACGCCATGTGAGCCACTCGTGCGCTGTTCCCTCCGACTTGGAGTAGACGGCTTTGATGCCCATGTCGTTGAGGCTCTTCACCATCTTCTCGGTGCCGAACATCTGGTCCATGCCCTCAGTGCCGCTGTTCATATAGAGATAATGGATTTTCTTATTGAACTCATCGGCATTGGTGAACACCCCGTTGTAGGCAGTCTTCACGTCAAGGTTGAAGATAGCGCCACTGAAGGTTCCCATCCATGCAAACTTGTCGAGATGGTTGAGCACCACGTCGAAGGTCTGATGGCCACCCCACGACAGTCCTGCCATGGCACGGTTCTCACGGTCGGTCTTCACACGGAAGTTGGACTCAATATAGGGGATGAGGTCATTGAGCAGCACGGGGTAGAACGATGAGCCGTAGTCGCCCATGCCTTGTCCACGTCCCATCGGAGCCTTGATATCACCACTCTCCATGACCACAATCATCGGTACTGCCTCACCGCTGGCGATGGCATTGTCCATGATGTGCTGCATATGTCCCTGCTTGCTCCATCCTGTCTCGTCCTCACCCATGCCATGCTGCAGGTAGAGAACAGGATATTTTTTCTTGCCCTTCTCATACTCGGCGGGTGTGTAGACCATGGCGTGGCGCCATGCCTTTGAGGATTCCGACCAATAGTAGATGCTGCGCACCTGTCCGGCGGGAACACCCTTCTGCGGACGGTAGTAGTCACCCTCGGGTCCTTCGGGCACCTCAATGCCGCCAGCCTCCCGGTTGCAGCCGAAGAAGGTCTCTGTAGCCGGGTCGATGAAGTTGACACCGTCGATGTTCATGAAATAGTAGTGGAAGCCCACCACGAGGGGGTCGGTGACAGCCATCCAACCGCCCTTGCCGTCAGACTGCATGTCGTATTTCTTGTCGCAGATGTCGAGCACCACCTTCTTGGCTTCAGGAGCCTTCAGGTAGAAATATCCTCGGCGCTGTTTGTCGAGTTTGGGGAACTCATTGCCCGGCACGGTGGTCTCAGCGATGAAAGCATCGGCAGGCACCTCTATTTTCTTGATTGCCGATTCCATCTTCGGGCGCTTCGGCTCATATCCCAGGAAACGAGCCACTGCCTCGCCATAACGGCAGCCCAGTTCACGGTAGCCTGCCGCATCGAAGTGCAGACGGTCGGGACCGTTGGTGCAACCGTCGGAAGAAATGACCTGACTGGTGTGAAGCGTCAGAGGAAGTTCGTCGATTTGCTTCTTGCAACCGATGCAGACACCCTGTCCGTTTGCCTGCACGATGTTTCCGGCATAGAGGTTCACCTCTTCCGGTTTCAGTTGAAGGTCTCCGCAAAGGTTGTCATAGACCTCCTTCACCATACGTGCCCATTGCGGGTCACCCGTATTGGTTTCACCCTGATGCATTAGGATGCCCTTGATGACACCGTCCTTCTGTGCTTTTTTGGCCAGTGTTACCAAACGCTGATAAGGATTGTTGTCGTATGCCTGGAGCATACCTTTCATCCACTGCGGGGCTCTCTTGATGTAACTCGGGATGCTGTCGGGCAGGAATCCTTTGATGTCGATGCCACCGATGGCAACATGGATAACACCAATCTTGATGTTCTCAGGAAGCGAAGCCACCAGCGTGCGGCCAAACCAGTCGGCAGGAGTCAGACCAGTATTGGGACGGCAGAGAGGCGGTACAGCCTCGCACCACTCCCCCATTTTCCTGCCTCTCTGCGGGTCATCAACCGCAGGCATGAGCAGGAAGCGCGGTCCGGGACTTACAAGATCCTGAGCCTCAGGTCTCGCATTTCCCTCCATGTTGGACTGTCCGAAACAAAGGAAAATGTAGAAGTTCTCATCTACGGCAGCATTAGCCGCCATACAGACGAACATCATCATAGTAATGAATAGTTTTCTCATCGTTTTTGTGTAATTTTGGTTTTTGAAAAACTAAATAAAATATTTAATAATTTGAACTATTTTCCTTGAATACTTTGCAAATTTATATATAAATATGGTATGAAATTATCAAATTTGTATCATTTTGTTGTGGTCTTTTTGCATTGTTGCATCGGGTTACAAAGAAAAAAGTCTAAGTAACATTATTGCTTGACATGTCGTGTTTTTTATTATATCTTTGCATCGTAGAAAGAAACAGCCATTGTTTCATGTTAGATTTGCTTTAGTAGGTTATTTTAGGTTATGCTTTAAAAATTAGCGACATTCGCGCTGCCGTGAGGCATTGCAGAATTTGAAAAAGGTGTGCCGGACGAGGCACACCTTTTTGTTTTCTGTTATCTTGCTCTCAAAGTCTCCACGATACGCGCCATCTGGTTGGGAATACGAATCTGCTGTGGGCATTTGGGAAGACAAGCCTCGCAATCCTCGCACCTGTGTGCCCAAGTCTTCTGGTCGGCCAGTGCCTTGGAATAGCCATCGATAAACTTTTGCTTTTTCTCCGCATAGTCGGCAGCTGTCTTTTCGGGCAGCGGCAGCAGGTGTTCATTGACCGCTTCATTGTAATAGGCGAAGTTGGCTGGAATATCCACACCATAGGGACACGGCATACAGTAGGCACATGTGGTGCATGGGATGGTGGGGAATCCTGCCATCTTATCAGCGATATTGGCCAGAAGTGCATTTTCTGCCTCTGTACATGGGTCAAGCGGTGAGAAGGTTTCCACATTCTCCACCAAGTGGTCCATCCTGTTCATTCCGCTCAGTGCGGTAAGGATGTTGGGATATGAGCCCACCCATCTGAAAGCCCATCGTGCCGGACTGTCGTTGGGACGCATCTCTTTCAACTGCGAAAGCAATTCTTCAGACACCTTGCCCAATGCGCCTCCACGCAGTGGTTCCATAATCACACACTGCACACCAGTTTTCTCGCATTTGTTGTAGAGATACTCCGCATCGGCATCATGTCGGCGTCCTCCCCTGATAGAGGCATGCCGCCAGTCGAGGAAGTTCATCTGAATCTGAGCGAAGTCCCAATGGTACTCCTCCTGACGGTCGAGCAGCCAGTCGAACGCCCTTACGTCACCATGGTAGGAGAATCCCAGGTGCTTGATACGCCCAGCCTTACGCTGTTCAAGAATATAGTCGAGGATGCCATTGTCGATGAATCGCTGGTGCAGGTTGTCCACGCCACCACCACCGATGCCATGCAGAAGGTAGTAATCAATATAGTCCACCCTGAGTCGTTTGAGCGACTGCTCGAACATGTTTTTTGCAGCCTCCAAGGTCCACATCTGCGGACTTTGGTTTGACATTTTTGTTGCCACCATGTATTTCTCACGGGGATAGCGGGCGAGTGCATTTCCTGTGAGCACTTCCGACTGTCCTCCCATATACATCGGAGCCGTATCGAAGTAGTTGACGCCATGCGCAATAGCATAATCAACCAATTCATTGACCTGTTCCTGGTTGTTGGGCAGTCGCATCATTCCAAATCCGAGCAGTGACACCTGCTCTCCCGACCCATGCTGGATGCGATAGGTCATCTTGTTGTCTGCACTCTTGAATTGTTTCTCCCCAGCGATGGCAGAGAAAGGTTCCAAAGTCATTAAGGCAAAGGCCGAACCGGCACCAAGTCCCAGTCTTTTTAGGAACTCGCGTCGGTTGATGTTGTGTTTTTTCTTATCCATAATTAATAGAGTTGATTATTCATTGTATGGTTGATAGTTGCCATTTCTTTTTCAACTTTCAAAAAACGGAAAATGAGCCACCCCTTTTACAAGGTGGCTCTGTTGTCCTGAATCAATAACTACCTAAAAATCGTCTATATATTACTAAAACCAAATTTTTTTTACTGATTCTGCTGTTGCTGCATCTGCTGCATGCGCTCCATGAAGCGCTTGCGAGCCTCTTCCTGATCAGCCTGGTATTTGTTGAACTTCTCCTCACCCATGATTTCCTTGAGCTGTTTGTTGTACTTCTCCATGGTCTCTGGGTCAGGCATTCTGAAGCCGCCTCTTGGGCCACCACCACGCTGTCCGAAACCCTGTCCGGGTTGACCGCCGCCCTGTCCCATTCTACGTGGGCGCTGTCCGTTCTCTCCCTGCGGGCGTCCCTGAGGACCACCAGGCCTGTTGCCCATTCCGGGTCTTTGTCCGCCTCTCATACCCATACGGGGCATGGCTTCAGGAAATTGTTTGTTGAGTTCGAGCAATTTCTGCTGCTGTGCCTCATCAAGGCCATATTCCTTGGCCATTGCCTCGGTACGCATCTTGATCATTTCCGTTCTGTCCATTCTCTGTCCCATCTGGGGATTTTGCTGTTGTGCATTGGCGTTGAGTGAAAGTGCTACAGCCATCACAGCAATCATCATCATTTTTTTCATAAGGTTTGCTTTTTGTTAGTTGAAAAATAATTGGTTTTTATCATTTTCTGCTTATTTGATGCATCAAGCAACAATAAGTTTAATCAGAAATGGGAAAAAACTTTCAATTTATTATTCAATTGCAAAACTTTACATTTTTTTGAAAAAACGGACTACTCCACGACGAGTCGGCGGTTTTTGGGGTATTTCACCTTGTATTCCACTATCAGGTCTTTCTGCTCGTTGGGACTGAGGTTGAGCAGCCAGGTGATGATGCCCTTCTCCTTATCCAATTTTCCTCCACTCAGTTCTTCTGTCGTCACGTTGATACCCGAGTTTTGCGAAACCGGAATCTGGTCTTTGAGCGTCAGTGTGACCGCCTCGTTGCGCGTGTTCTTCACTGAGATACGCCAAGTCATGTTCTGCTCCTGTGAAGAAGCCAACAGTTTTCGGGTTGATTTGTCCGCCACCTTAGTGCGCTGAATCCGTATGCTGTTGTCACGCCCAAGGGAGAAGTGCAGGGTGTCGCCGATTGCAGTGGGGTCAAGTATGGTCTTACCCACGAAAGCGTTGTCGAAATACACGTTTGCCTCACCCTCGAGCAGGTTGGCGGTCTCCCATCCTGTGGCATCAGCCACCAGGAAAGCATCTTTGTCGGCCCTTGGGATACCCACATACTGGTAGGTGGCAGGCAACTGATAGCGGCCGATTTCCGTAACCGTCACCTTGCCATTGGAGAGCAAGGTGAGAGGTTGGCGGATGTCGAACTCGTAGCCAAACTGTGCTTTCTGCTCCTGCACATCCATCATCTCACTCTCCTCAAGGACAGCACCACTTGCGTCAGCCCTTACCACTGCCATTTTGCTCACCTTGGCATCAGCTGTACTGAGGCCGGCAACTCTTCCCTGCAAGGCATCTTTCGTACCGTATCCGACGACTGCGACTTCTTCGAGCCTGGTATCATCCTCCTTCATCTTGACATTCAAGGTTGGGCCAGTCACACGCCGGGTCTGCTGTTCGTAACCGATAAACGAGAAGCGCAACTGCCTCTTGTCTTTGGGCAAGGTAATGGAGTAACGTCCCTCAAAATCCGTCACTGTGCCGAGTTTTGTTCCCACTACCGAAACTGTGGCACCGATGAGTGGGTCTCCCGTCTCGTCCGTCACCACTCCAGAGACACCGCTATCGTCATCACTTTGGTCATACCGAGGAGCCTGACGACCATAGTCGAGCCAATAAGTGCGCAGTTCTGGAGCCACGTTTGAGCGATTGGGATTGGCAGAAGAGAGTGTCACCATCACATTATCCCACTTTTCCTTCGTATTTTGGAATACATTTGCCTTGTAGGAGAGTTGCAGGGGTTGCGAAGTACCCTCCGACCTGACGTCGTAGATAGGATACCAACCCGCATTCTTCACATAATAGGAAATGTCGAACTCCGCCCGGCAAGCCTGTGGCACGCTGACCTTCACGTCCACCTCCGTCACCTCCTCCAGGCGCAGGTGGCCTATAGAGTCAGCCGTCTGTGCCAATTTCAGCCTCTGCTCTCTCGCCTTTGCCATTTCCTCGTCGATGGAGATGAGTTTCTTTTTCAGCGCGAGCAGTTCTTGTGAATAGTAATTGTTGACTTCCTTGATGCCAGCGAGTGGCGTGACCGCCGTGCGGTTGCCCAGAGAACAGTTGGTCTTCACCATCTCCAGTTGTGACTCCACTACCTCGCGCTGAGCCTTCAGCTGGTTTTCCTGGTCCTCGGCAGCCTTTACCTTCTGCTGCGCCTCTTTGTACTGACGGACCTGCTTCACGCTGTCGGGATGAGCCTTGCGGTAGTTCACTCCCATGACGGTCAGTTTGCCTCTTGCGCGCATCTGCAAACTTTTCGTATCGGCATAGGGAGACAGTCCTGTGAATGTGATGACCTGCTCACCCGCCGTGAGATTGAGCGACATGGTGCGCTCCACCTGAGCTCCATTGGTGAACACCGTCACATGTTTGATGGGAACCTCATGTTTTTCAGCCGCCTGGATGGCCATTCCAGTCATCAGGAACGCCATCATAAAAAGGATTCTTGTTTTCATATTTTTGGTCGTTTTTGGGTTCAATGCACAAATATATTGTTTTTTCCAACAACGCGCACCATCCACCAACATTTTATGAGATTTATTGTGCTTCGTTAACGGAAAGAACAACTACCGATAAAACGTGACCCAATTGGTGCGATACTTATAATCCGATGCCTTCTTGCTTTCGGGGAAAATCTCATGCGCATTGCCCTTGTTGTCCCGATACCAGGCATAGTTCCATCCGGCACCCATATCCAGGTAGATGGCATTGGTAATTTTGCTCTCCATCAGGCAGCGGATAAAGAACTCCAACGTGACAACCTTTCGTGACTCCACCAGGCACAGGCGGCCGTCCTTCTCACAAAGGGCCCTATAGCGAGTCCTGTTCTTGCGCAGCTTCTCCCACATAGGTGTCTGCTTGCCTTTGAGAATGAGGAGATATTGGCAGAAAGCCATCTGGCAAGCAGGTTTCTCGGAGAGGAATCTTTTCTTCTCCATAAACTCCCACCTGTCCTGATACCATACAAAGGCGCCTGTGTTTGCCCTGCAACTGTATCCCTGATACCATTTGCCACCGCTCACATGGTTGTCAGCAACATTGGAGTGTTTGAAAGAAGAAAGAAGTTGGCCTGTGAAAGCAGCCTCACAGCAGAACTCCACCTTAGCGTCGTTCATATCCGGCATTTTGCCCAATGCCAGGTCAATTGACTTGAAATGGGGATAATAGAACGTGAGATGCTCTGTCTGGACGATCTCAGTAGCCTTCATCCCCAAACAAACCGTCAGAGCCATCATGATGGTGATGGCTCTGACTGAAAGTTGTATAGAATGCAATAAATTCTTCATTGAGATGGTTGATGATGATTCGGGGCACCAGTCCTTACTGATTGACGATGACAAGTCCGCCATTTTTCGGGATGGTCACCTTCATCTGCTGCTTCTTGCCAATTTTGACCTGCTTCACGCTGCCGTTGAGCTGCGCATCGTCGCTGTAAACCTGAAGGGCACTGCCACCCTTGAACATCGGCAGTGAGATATTGGCTGTGAACGGCAGCTCCTGTGCATTGGCACCCACCACATACCACTTGTCGGCATGGCGGCGGGCGATGATGACATACTTGCCCGGATAGCCGTCGATGAACTTCACCTCATCCCATGTCGTAGGCACATTTTTCATGAAATCAATCGCCCAAGCCGGAGCATCGTCGAGGTTGTTGGGAGCCAGTGCGAAATGCTGCACGGCACTTTGGAAGAGCACGGCCACTGCGAGAGCGAACACATCGCTCGTCATCCTCTTGCTGCCCCGTTTGTTGTCAGCACCATAGAACTTGTTGAGTGCCGAACCGCCGAAGTCCATCGAGCCCACCGTGTTGCGTATGAATGGATGAATGCAGGCATTGCGCGCCTCGTTGTTGCAGAAGTCTTGCGAGAAATGCAG
>Ga0247611_10007450_pt1 | contig 13753 bp, 18 predicted proteins | sample 177DNAGHGhighgp2_FD_192422 | JGI IMG/M metagenome (GOLD analysis project Ga0247611, IMG submission 192422) | Sheep rumen microbial communities from Palmerston North, Manawatu-Wanganui, New Zealand - 1770 DNA GHGhigh gp2 | ecosystem: Host-associated > Mammals > Digestive system > Stomach > Rumen...
AAAGTAGCCGGTACCCCCCCATGTTTCACGTGAAACATTCCCCAATTGTCAGATAATTACCTACAATTACACTCCCGTCCCATTCCGTGAAACACTCCGTGAAACATATCTAAAAACATTTATCCAATTTCCGCGCTACATTCTCTTGCATACCGCACTACGTTCTGTTATTATAGTCATGCAAGACATAACACCCTCTTGCAATATTATTCAACTCCGCGGTCGCCCGCTTCTCCTTTGCGTGCATTAGGCGGCCGCAACCCCGGCAGCGTTCGGGAAGCTGGAGCCTACTCTTTCGAGAGCTCCAAACGGGTTCGACTCCCGTTGCTGCCATTAGGCGCAGCCGCCGCCTTCCATGTTAAGAGTAAAGCGCGACCCCGTTAATATCTACTGGGAGACATTAACGAGCCCGTCCCAGCGGGAAATTACGAAACTCTCACAGACGCGACAAGACAAGAAGCAACCAAAACAAGACAAGAGGCGAGAAGCCAGGAGGAAAGACTATGTTAAGTAAGAAAGAATTATTCAACGCTCGCTCTTCATCAGAAGAGCTCACAGAAGGACTTGTTATCGAGGTTAAGGCCGTAGGCACTTACCCAGATAAGGACAAGGACGGCAACGATGTGAATGTATCCGTAATCGTTGACAAGGACGGCACCGTATACGCCGGCATCAGCTCAACAGTAGCGGAGTCTATTCCAATGTTAGACGAGCTCATCACAGAAGCCGATGAGAACGGCGAGAGCGTAAGCGTCGAAGTAATCCAGAAGACAAGCAAGAACGGCCGCAAGTTCACTCAGCTCAAGGCGCTCTAGTTTGTCATATATCGCGAGCAGATAGTGAAAGCTATCTCGCAGCGGTTAAAGTAACTATCAACTTAAAGCTTTGTTACAAAAATCTAAAATAGAAATCAAGCCCCGTTAATTTGACGGGGCTTTTCTTCTATAATATACTACCGATAGGAGGAAAAAATATCATGTTAACAATAGAAGACATCATCACACTCGGAAAAATGGGTTATACAAGCGCACAAGTTGCGGCGATGCAAGCGGCTCCAGCTCCAGCTCCAGCTCCAGTAGTAGCTCCAGCTCCAGCTCCAGTAGTAGCTCCAGCTCCAGTAGTAGCTCCAGCTCCAGCAGTAGCTCCAGCTCCGGCACCAGCTCCAGCTCCAGCTCCAGCTCCAGTAGTAGCTCCAGCTCCAGTAGTAGCTCCGGCTCCAACAGTTCCAGCTCCGGCTCCAACAGTTCCAGCTCCGGCTCCAGTAGCTGGCGGCCAGTTCGTTGACTACTTAGCTCAGCTCGGCGCATCTGCCGGCGTTGCTCCAATAGCTCCAGCTCCAGCACCAGCACCAGCTCCAGCTCCAGCACCAGCTCCAGCCGGCCCAGCATCTACACCGCTAACAGTTGAGCAAGCTACCCAGCTTTTCCAGCAATTCACAGTTAACGGAGTAGCTAACGGCGTCGACCTTCCTCCGAACGTTGACGACGTTCTAGCTTCTCGCTTCAACTCTCTTTACGGAGTTGATATATCGAAAGGAGAAAAAATAAATGGCTAATACATTTACACCTATCGACGTTTACGCGATAGTTAATGAAGTAGCAGCACAAGCTACCGGCCGCCAGGATTTACGTGCAGTAGATACATCTACATTCGTAGCAGTCGGCGCCGTGCTTACTGCTACACAGTATCAGCAAGAGAATACACTAAACGCTATCGGCTTAGTGCTCTCTCGTCCAATCTACGGTGTTCGCCCTTACCGCTTAAACTTAGATATTCTTAGAGCAGATGAGCAGCGCTGGGGAGCAGTAGTTAGAAAGCTTAATCCTCTTGACATGGACGCAGAGGAAAGCCAGGACTACAACACAGATTTAAACCCTAACCAGTTAGCAGACGGCCAGTCTATCGACATGTATAAGATTAAAAATCTTAAGGTTATCGAGCTCGACTTCTGGGGAACTAAGAAGCTTCAGACTCATATTACCAGATACCGCGACCAGTTGGCCGGAGCTTTCCAAAGCGAAGGCGAGTTTATGCGCTTTGTTGATGCAATCATGACAGAGTTCTATAACTCTATCGAGCGCCGTAACGAGGCCAGAACTAGAGCCGTAGTTATTAACGCAATCGCCGGCACTTATGCCATGAGCGCAGCTGCACCGGAGTGTGTTGTTGATGTCGTAGCCGGCTACAACACTAAGAAGGGCACCTCTTACACAAGAGACCAGCTCTTTAATGAGCACTCAGAGAGCTTCTTAAAGTACTTCGTAGGCACTATTAAGAAGTACAGCAAGCGCCTAAAAGATTCTACATCAATGTATCATGCAAACCTTACCGGAAAGCCAGCATTTTTAAGACATACACCGGAGAACTTGCAGCGTCTTCTGATGTACGAGCCTTACTTCATCGATGCAGAAACGGAGGTAATGCCTACAGTCTTCAATCCGGATAAGCTTTCCATCGGAGACTACCAGGGCGTCAACTTCTGGCAAGACCCTAAGCAGCCAGAGAAGATTAATGTAGCTAAGGCTAATATTGTTAATGTAGCAGACGGCACTTCTAAGGATAGCGACCCAGTAGCGCTCGACTCAGTGCTTGGCATGTTATACGATGTCGAGTTTATGGGCGTTTTCCCTCAGTTCGAATATAGCTCAGTAACTCCATTCAACAGTGCCGGCGGTTACTGGAATCTGTTCTATCATTGGCGCTTCAACAACTGGACAGACTATAGCGAGAATCACATCTTGTTTATTGCTGGCCCAGGTGGCGAGTCCGAGAACCAGAACCAGAACCAGAACTCGAACAAGCCCGAGACTTACACAGAGGAAGCTCTAAACGCTCTCACAGTTGACGAGCTTAAGGCTATCGCAAGAGAGCTTGAAATCAGCGGCTACTCTTCAATGAATAAGGCCCAGCTTGTAGAGGCAATTCTTGCAGCCCAAGAGTAACTTATAAATTCAAGGCTAGTCTAAATAAAGGCTAGCCTTTTATTAAATAGGAGGTTATATTATGGATTACAACGCAATTGTTAGCCTAGTAGGCGGCGTCGGCTTTCCTATCGTAGCGTGTTGCGCTATGGGCTACTATATCAAGACAACACACAAGGAACTGACAGACGCGCTCTATAACAACACTAGAGCGATTACGGCGTTAATGGCTAAGTTAGACATTAACGAGGAAGATTTAAAGAGGTGATAATATGAGAGATTTACTTATTAATAATTGCCTTAAATACATCGGCGTGCCTTACGTCTGGGGAGGCGAGTCCAGAGCGGAAGGCGGCTTCGATTGCTCCGGCTTCGTCTATAATGTGCTTAATGATACCGGCTTAAAAGTTTCTCGCACAACCGCCCAGGGTTACTATAATAAGTTTAAGGGCAGCCCTTGCAATATCCAGACAAGAGGCGCGCTTTTATTCTTCGGCAAGTCGGAGGGCTCTATAACTCACGTTGCTATTTCAGACGGACACGGGAAGATGTACGAATCAATCGGCAGCAAGAGAAACACTAAGACTAATCCAGGTAGAGGCGTCACTTGTTCCAGCATTTACAGAAGAGGCGACCTTATAGCAGCATGCGACCCTCTCGCAAAACTCTTAAGTCCCTTCTACCCTAAATATACGGGCAGCTCCGTGAGACTCGATGAAATACTTAAGGCAGTAGGCGCGCCTTATGGCTCCGTTAATAATAGGAAGAAACTTGCTAACATTAACGGCATCGTTAACTATAGAGGCGGCCTTAGCCAGAACTTGAAACTTATAGCGCTTGCTAAGACTGGAAAGTTGGTGAGAGTATGAGAGTTAGACTGTATAAGACGAATAAGCGTTTAAAGTCTACGCTCCAGTTAGAGCTAGACGAAGAGCTTAACCCTCCAGTACACGTATTTGAAAATGCGCATCTAAAAGAGCAAACGGACATAGACTTTCCGACTTTTGAGCTCGGCGGCCAGTACTTTGATGCTAATTATCTCTATGTCGACGACTGGAAGCGCTACTACTTCATTAGAAAGTACAAGCTGGGAACGGCTAAGATTTACGAAGTACAATGTGAAGTAGACGGCCTGGCATCTGTTAAAGAGGACATATTAAAAAGTCGTCAATTCGTCATGTATTCGTCTAGTAACTACAACCGCTGGATAAGAGACGACAGAACGCCAATAGTTGCGCGTCCGCCGGAAACGATAGTATCGCATTCATCGCCAACTATTGGAGACAATACTGTATTTGATGATGAAGTTGTCGACCCGCTAGTGATATTGGCGACCATATCACAAGAGGGCGGCCTCTCTTATTGGAAAATGAGTCGTAATAGCGTTAATCACTTACTAGACTCACTAACCAGAGCGGGATCTACAATATGGGGAGCTTTACAAGAGCAGTTCGGCGATGCTTTAGGTTCTATAGTATCAGCCTACCGTTTACCGATTAATGGTTCTGTTATTGAGGCGGGAGAACCAGAAGATATATATTTGGGTTCTTACCATGTGCAAGACGGTGAGCAGTCTTACATTCAAGCTAGAAGATTAACTAATACCTTTATTAATTTTAGAGGGCGCTGCGGTATACCTACGGGCTATTTAGATTATAGAGTGTTCGAGCCTTACTCGAGGCTTAAGTTGAGGCTTCCGTTTGTAGGCTTAGTCGATATTTCGCACGAAGATTTCGCCGGAAGCGTCTACTATCAAGGGTTAATTAATCTTTTAAACGGTAAAATAGTTTGGACGATATATAATGACGAAAACCATAGCAAGGCTATAGCTACCTATAGCGGCCAGTGTGGCGAAAATTTACCGCTAGCGACTTCTCAAATTCAAAACGCAGAGAGTTTAATAAGTGCCGTAGCTGGAAGCACGACGGCCGCAGCTACCGCGGTGTTGAATCCGGCCGCCGGACTAATAACGGGTATAGCTACCGTAGCTAATTCGTTTTACCATTTAACGAAAGAGACTAGTAACCTTATCGGCAGTTATTCCGGAGGCATAAGTGAAATAATAAGTAAACGCGTTGAGGTAGTTCTAGAGAAAATGGAAACGGCAGAAGAACCGGACAACTTGCGCGAGCTGGAAGGCCGTCCGCTTATGCAAGTCGTTAGTCTGGAAGACTTAACCGGATATTGTAGGACGGTTAACGCTTCTCTCCAGATAAGCGCAACCGCAGAGCTAACAAGACACTTAGAGCAGCTACTTGATAGCGGCATCTATATAGAATAGGAAAGGAGGAAATAAGATGTATAATCAGCCAATGGGATATATGGCCCAGAGCTTCACAAGCTTTTTTAATATGCAGCCTTCGACGGTTAAGGGAATCTTTAACGCTACGACCGCACATTATAAGCGCATATTATATAATGAAGTAAAGAGCCGCTATGAGTTCGGGCTTCCTAAAAATGTAGCTATGAACTGGTTTAGATTTTGGACTTTCGAGTTCGGCAGCATCTGCTTCATTTATACAAGAGAGTTCGGCTGGATAGCTCAGCCTTACGGCCTTAGCGCTTTAGATATTAACTATCAGCCTAAAGAAGTAACAGTCTCTAATCCAAACTTACCAGACGTTAAGCGCGGACTTGTCGGAATCAATGCCGTGATAGTTCACTGTTTTGATGATTACTACGGCTTTGATAGCATTGTTACAAAGTACGCGGAGATGTTAGCCCAGTGTGATAGAAATGTCAACGTGAATCTAATGACAAGCTTAAGCTCTAAGCTCTTTGCGGCTAAGAGCAAAAAGCAAGCCGACGACATGAAGCTAGCACTAGCAGAAGCTACACAAGGCCAGCCGGTAGTTTTCGAGCTGGAGGAAGGCATAGACGGGCTAGATGTTAAGTCCATTATGGGAGACTTCAAGAGTGAGTTTATCGCAGATAAAACAATGATAGTTAAGAGGCTTATTATAAATGAATTCTTGACAGTAGTAGGCCTAAACAATGCCAACATTGACAAGCGTGAGCGCTTAAACGGAGACGAAGTTAACGCTAATAATGAAGAAGTAAAATCTATCGCTTCTATAGTGTTAGAGAATCTCGAAGAAGGTTTTAAAGAGCTTCGTTTACTTACTGGCCTAAGTGAAAGCGAGTGCTACGTTAAATTTAGACAGTTTCCGAAAGCAGAAGAGGAAGGAGGCGAAAGCGATGTTAGCAAGGACGACACTGTACGGCTTCAATAATTACCTGGAAGCAGAAGGCGGGCTATTTAATAACATCGACCTTCCAGAAGGGCGTTTCGATAAGGACATATTAACGGGGTTAATCTTCGACGAGTGCGGCGACCTCTATCCCTACTATCAGAACCCCGTAACACTTAAGCGCCAAATAGAGCAATTCTTCGCCCGCTATAAAGAACAGTTTACCAGAGCTTGGGACGCGCTTTACTCAGATTATAACCCTATCGAAAACTACGATAGAATTGAGAATTGGAGCGATAGCGCTTCAAACTCAGAATCTACTAGCGAAAGCGTGCACGCTTCAACCTCTAACAGTGATAGCAGTGCTAACTCACTTGTTAACCAGGTAGCGCCTTACGACGACGAGACTTTTAAGAATAGAGAGAAAAGCGCATCAGAAGGCGAAAGCGCGGGCCATTCTTCAAACGACACGCAAGGCAACGCTAAGAGAGACGAGCAGCGCTTTAGCAGACACGACGGCAGAATACACGGCAACATCGGCGTGACTACTACACAAAAAATGATAAACGAATCTTTAGAGCTTGCAAACTTTGATATATATTTATGGGTTGTGATACTCTTTAGAGAGAAGCTTATCTCATCAATATTATAAAAATAGGAGGTTACATTATGGCTTGGAATACTGAATATCCTTATATTGACCCTAACCGTGCTAATACAGACTGGCAGCTTAACAAAATTAAAGAGTTCGAGGCGACTCTTAAAAGCTGGGAGGCTACCATTAAAGAAATCGAAGAGGCTATCAAAGAGTTTAACAAGTTCGACGGCCGCATCACAGCGTTAGAGACTAAGACAGACGCCCAGGGCTTACAGATTTCTTCCTTAGAAAGCGGACTTCAAGCAGTCCGCGCCGCTATTGTTACAATTGAGTCCGAGTTATTGGACACTAAAGAGCGCCTTAACTACTTGGAGGACTCTTACGACTCTATTATTAGACTCGTAGATATTAAGCTTTCAACTCTTAAATCAGAGCTAGAGGCCGCTTTAGAGTTTGAGACAAGAGAGCGGATTCTTGCAGACTATGAGCTCGGCGTCCGTTTGGAGCGACTGGCGCTATCTACCGCGGAAGCCTTAGAAGAGTTTAGGGAAGAGCTCTCTAAAAAGGAAGTGACAGAGCTTTATAATCCTATTGCTGGAAGGAAGCTCTCTCTCGATACTAATAATAGGAAGCTCTATGTAGACCTTCGCGACCATGGCATAACTTACGGCCAGATGTTAGAGCGCCCTAAGACTTTCGAAGAGCTTGCTAAGTTTACATTTAAAGACTTAGCGCTTAAGGGCGGAGAAATCTTTAAATACATCGGCGGAGCTTTAAGCCCTATTACTGGAAAGCTGGAAACTACACGCCAGAGCTTAAGCTTATTAATAGGAAGAATCGAGGACTCGCATAGTTACGACGAATTTGAAAGCAAGACGTTTGCAGAACTTGCCGAGCTCGGCTATACTTATAAGCAGATGATGTCTTACAATCCAAATTTATAGGAGGTTAAATTATGAGTTATACAAACACTACAACTCACTATCAGTGGCCCCTTCCAGAAGAGACTGACCTCTTCAACGGTTTAGATGATAACCAGATGAAGGAAGACCTGGACGAAAAAATCTATAACTTAGAGCAGCGCTCTACCGGCGACCATGAAACAGTAACACAGTTAAACGTCCGAGTAACAGAAGTCGAGCAGACTGTAGGCGGATATGATGAGCAGATAGAGCAGCTCGAGGGAACTGTAGGCGAACACGCCGAGAGACTAGTTAATCTTACAAACAGACAGACAGAGCTTAGCCGTAGACTTAACGGCAAGGCCGGCGAGTCTACAATCGCTCCAGAGTATAACGAAGAAGAGTCTTACTCAGTAGGCGACTTCGTATATCACAATAACATTTTATATAAGGCCATCAACGCCAGCGCTACACCAGCGGGCGCCTTTGATGCTGATGATTGGGATATTGTTATTTTGACAGACGAGCTCGGCGGCTCTACTCCAGGAACTATCGCAGCGTCAGACGTTACATATAACGACGTGCTTACTCAGCTCGGAGCTAGAAACGCCCAGGACGCTATTGTAGCTCTTAAAACTTTAATTAATGATTTAGAAAGGAGTGGTTTCATGCCTACATTAGATTATGCAAATCCATTGTTTACTTTTAGCTCTAATGCCTTATCATATACTGCTACTAAAGAATGTTATTTAGTGGGCCAAGTTGCAGCCAGTGTAGGAGGCGGTACTCCTACAACTTTAAAAATCAATAATACACCTATTACTGCCGGTGCATACTATGCAGATAGAAATGGTGCTTATGGTGGTAATGTATTTATTAAATTAAGAAATGGAGACTCAGTAACACTTGATAATTTAGGTGCAAGTATATTAAATGTGTTTGATATTATTTCTTAATTAAAAAGAGCCTCTCTTCTTATAGAAGAGGGGCTCTATTTTGGCCTAGCTATTTGGCAAGAATAGCCCGCAAGCCGCTTTTCGTCACGGCGCCTTGCCAGCGCGGGCGGCTAGGCTCATTTCCTATTATATATCATTCTATCACTTCCAGCAACCTGGCCTTAATGTCGTAAGTCTCAAAAGTAATAAGTCCTTTTATATAAGAAATCCATAGCTTATGGCCGTAGGTTCTAATAAAGAGAAGCTTCTCAGCTTGCTTCTTCGTCTTGAAGCTTTCGACCTTGCCTACTGTATAAGTAGCGTAAAGCTCGCGGCCGCCTACCCGCTGCCAGATATAAATATCGTCGAGTGAGACTAGAGGCCTATAGCCTTTTACTTTGCGATAAGCTATATTGCTGAAGTCGTTGTAAGCGAATTCATTGTTATAAGCAGCGTCGTAGAAGTCCGTTCCTTTTGTTAGAGCCGTAAGGGCTCGCTTGTCTCTGGCTTCTGCAAGCTCTCCGGAATCCTCTAGCAGATGAATAGCGAAACGGCGCTTCTTATCGTAATAGTCTTTTTGGCCCTTATTAATCATCTTTTCGCAGACGCTAACGAGGCCCAGCTCTTTAAATATTGGATTATAAATGTTAAAGGCGTTAGCCAAACAAAAGAGAAATAAAGGCGGCTCTCCGTTATCCTCTCTATCACGATTAATAGTATCATAACCGTTAAGAAGTGCAGCGCCCAGTCCCGAAGGTATACGCTTGTGCTTCTCTGGGATAAATTCATCAACTATCCAGGCCGTAACATCTGAATAGTCTTGACCTCTAATATCACATAAGTCTACAAGGCTGCAACTATAGCCGTATTCTTTAGAGCTTCCTATTATAATCTTACCTTTGTCGTCAACTTCATAATCACAAATGGAGCTCACTAAGTCGCCCGTTGATACTATACCAATAGAGCGGCCTTCATTTTTATTAATCTTCTTAAAAGGGTTTCCCTTCTGGGAAGTCTTTTTACATAGAATTTCCTTTTGCTCTTTAGGCGTTAAGCGGCTAAACATGAACTTTTCGCCCGTGTCTTCGTAGCGTTCAACACCGCCATCTAAAGCGCCGTATGTCTTGCCGTCGCCTCTAGCGCCTACAAAAAATTGAAAAGGATAGAGGGGGTCTAAATAATCCCATATCCAGGTAAACTTAGAATTTTTCGGCATAAAGTTCGATTATCCTTTCGTATTCGTGAGTCCTTCCTATTGTGTAAGTGTCTGGAAGTATAGCAGCATTGGAAGCCGTTTCAATCTCTACCCCATCGACTACAATAGTGTGAATCCCTTCATCATTATATACTAAAGTATTTCCTCCAGCATCACGGAAGACAAAGCCTTTTCTAAAGTTATCGAGGCTCTTTAGCTCTTTAGGAGCTTTAGCCTTCACAACTCCGGAGACAGTAACGTGCAGCCCGTCTTTATCAGTGTAGGCGTATTTCTTCGCGCCTTGCGTGATGAATCCCGTGTATTTGCCGCGCTTCGTTTCGTGCTCCAGCACTCCCAGATAAAAGCGCTCGCCTTCTACATCTACATAAGCGCCTATCTTCTCAGCGTCCTTTTTTATTGCTTCGTTAAGCTTTTCTATAGGCCCGAAGTCTTCGAGCCGGCACTTGCTGGAGTCTGTATCACAATATAAACATAGATTCTTACCAGTTCCGGTTGCTTCTATAACCTTCTCGAGCAAGTCCCTTGCGTAAGCCGTGCAGTATACGCCGTGAGCATATACCAGATAAGAATTATAACTAGTGTTATACTTCTCCAGGGCTTCGGCTACATTGGCCTTCTGGACGTCCTTCCAGTTAGCCTCTTCGTCTATCTCGTATAAATCCCTAACGGGGTCGGTGTACATAAGGCCAAAAATAGAGTTGAGTCTGTTCTTCGACTTCTGATAATAATAGTGAAGCTCCGCAAGCTCAGCCCTTAGCTGCTTCTTACGCTCGGAAGATATAGCAACGTCAAGAGCTGCCTCTTTTTTCTTAATCTTAATTTTAAGCTCGCACTTTTCCTTGAAATACTTAAGAAGCTCGTCTCTGATGCAGCGGGGTAAATAACCCTTGCGCGCCGTGTATACGTCATAGATAGCTACATTGTCGAAGTCGTATTCCTTCAATATTATATCGAAGTCGAGTTCGGTAACGGTTAGATATATCTGGCCGCCGTCTTGCATCGCCAGCACTCGGCCGTTATCGTTTACAACCTTACCGCAGCGGCTTCTATTCGTAAGCTTAGCGACTGGAATATACGGCATCGGAACGTCTTTTTTAACTCTGGGATTATCTAAGACTATTCTAAACAACATGCAGTATTTATTCTTTAGGCGCTTAAACTCCGCTACATCTACCGGCTTGCCGTACTTAGTAAATTTAGTGATGGGATATTTTTTAAATAGCGCGTAGATATAGGCGCTTGTCTCGTCGAAGGAGTCGATATCTTTCATAATCCTATCTACATAGTGTCTATTGGCGTGAGTATTGCCGCCCCTTCCAGCTTCCTTAAGCATGTAGTAAACGTCTTCGCTCATAAGGTTGCGCTTGAAATAGTCGCGGTAGCGTCTATCTTTTTTCGTTGCGGCTCTTAAGTCGCGGCGAACGTAGCCCGTAGATGTTACCGGAATACTAAAGAAGTCGTCTTTATATTCGGCAAGCCTTGCCTTAACCCATTCATATAGTACGTAAGTGTCAGAGCCGCAATAACTAAACTCTTGGATAGTCAGAGGCGTGCCAGGGACACGGCACTTCGAGTAATCTAAGTCGCCGACTAGCTTTAGATGCCTAACGGCTAATTCGTTCTTAGCCATGGCTGCAAGGTTCATATTGGAAAGCCTATAAGTACATCTAAATTCCAGGCCCTTATCTGGGACTATGAACTTAATAGGCTTACGCTTATCAGTTGCAAACACTTCACACTCCCCGAAGGCAGCATGTAAAAAGTCCTTCATAAATTGAGTCTCGAAGCTAAGGTTTTGAATCCAGCACACTAGACGGGTTTCACTATCACATTCGAGCCAGTCGGCCAGTCTATCCATGAAGTCGAGCCATTGCCTCCAGGTATCGCCGTAAATTAAATAACCATCTATGCACATAGTCCAGATGTACATGAAGCCCGTTTTAGTCTCCGGGAGCGTTGTTGTTTCAATATCGAAGGTTATTATATTTTTACAATATCTTTTAGGCGGCTGCTTACGGTTAGGGCGCTCGTAATAATCCCAGTTATTAAGCCAGACGACACTAAACTCGTTAACATGATAGGCGCGGACAAGCTCTTTTCGGCCTTCCTTATTTAATAGCCTACATACTCGCATTTAGTCGTCCTCTTCTTCCTCTATCTCTCTTGAATCCGTTACAAGTGCGTCCAGCTCTTCGGCTATCTCTCTGAAGCTTATAGTCATGTTCTCATCGTTACGAGCCCTATTATAATATTCGTCAACAATGCCTTGAACGTCTTCATAGCTTAGGCCCTTTTTCTCAGTGTAGTAGTCGTAAATTTCTTGAAGCCCTTCAGAATCTACTTGCTTTTCAGATAAGTAGATAAAGGCTTTAGAGCTAATGAAATCGTAAAAGCCCGCACTTCTGGCCGTTGCTTCTGATATTGGAGTATGACCTTCTTCATCACGGCCTAAGTTGGTAAGCGTTGCAATACGCTTTTCTTCTATTTCTACGTTACCGGAAACAGTAGAGCTCTTCGCATTTAAAAAGGCTTGGAGCTGGCCTATTTCCTTCTTTAGTTCCGTAATGTCTGTTGAGTAGTTTAACTTCTCAGAGAAGCGCCTTCTGTCTCCGAGTTCGGCTTGTGCTATATCATAGGCGCCTACATGATAGGCCTTCCCAGTGATAGGAGAGGCCGAGCGCTCAAGTCTTACCATTCGCTGATTTGCTCTTTTAGCAAGCTTACGGCGTACGGCTTGCAGCGCTTCCATAGAGGCGCTAACGTTCCAATAGTTAGTAGTTTGTAAGTAATCCGGTTTTCTCGCCATAGTCTCCCCTCCTTTGTTTAGTATCTATCGTTTAGCAGCTCTAGTATATCGGCTCTATAGTTGCTACCTTCTGGAGCTTTTCTTTCAAGTATATTAATAGCATTCGTTAAGCCTCTCATTATTAAAAACATCTCGCCTTTAAAATCTGTTGTAAAAGATATTTCTTCGGCATCTTCTGTTATTTCTATGTTAATCGTTGCCTTTTTCATTGTTTCCCTCCTGGCTCATGCCTACAAGTGTCTCGCCTTCGTCTTCTTTTGGCCCCGTCACGTATGCAAAAGTAATTAACGACTCTATTATAGTTGTTTTATTGGCCTTCTTCTGGCCCGGTAGTAAATTCTCGTTAGCGTAGTTAACTATCGCATCGAGCCTATCTAGTGTTTCCTGGTCTGTTCTGATGCTTAGGTATTTATTCTTCATCGTCTTCGTCTTCCTTCCTTAATAAGTGCTCAGTTATTATTAAAGCCAGTAAGTCGGCTATTAATAGCGTTATGGCTACTATACATAAGTTATCTATAATCATTATTCCCTCCTATTTATTATCAGTAAAACGGGCCGTATCTACTTCAGTAAGGCGACCTATTAATGTGTCTATAATATCATACATGTAGACAATTGCACCGTGCTGGTATTCCAGCTCGACGGGAGTGAGCGGCTCCTTTTCTGCCTTTTTCTGCAAGAGATTAAGGCATGCTATAGCATCGTCGTAGGACTCTATAGAGACCTCTAACTTGTTAGGCTCCGAGAGCGCGACGGGTTTAATAACCTTATGGACCGGGTTTCTTCTTAATGGTAACATCTTTAAATTTTCCTCCTATTCTAAAGTTACAAGGTAACCGTTTGGGCGTATGTATATTACGGTTACGGTTTCGCCTTTAGCGTGTTCGCTATTGTCTGAGTAGATGCAAGCTACTGAGCACTTACGAGAATCACGGGTTAGGCGCGGCTTAACTTGTATAAGTAGGGCCTCTTCTATAAAGGTTATAGAACGCTCCGTACTGGAGCGGATAATAACACGCTCGTTATCGTCGAGGACGTCGAGCAGTTGACCGAGTAATAACATAATTTCACCTCCTGGCGTGTTGCCTTGTATAGTTTGTTGGTACATTTTTATTCTATATGAACGTAGTGCGGTATGCAAGAGAATGTAGCGCGGAAATTGGATAAATGTTTTTAGATATTTT
>Ga0247611_10007451_pt1 | contig 13751 bp, 8 predicted proteins | sample 177DNAGHGhighgp2_FD_192422 | JGI IMG/M metagenome (GOLD analysis project Ga0247611, IMG submission 192422) | Sheep rumen microbial communities from Palmerston North, Manawatu-Wanganui, New Zealand - 1770 DNA GHGhigh gp2 | ecosystem: Host-associated > Mammals > Digestive system > Stomach > Rumen ...
CAACAGACTTTATATATGGAGCAGGCGAGGCATTCTTTGATTCAGATACATTACATGTGTTGCAGACATCTAATGTTATTGTGGCGCCTGACCATAGTAGTCCGAAATATGGCTATGTGCTGAAGAACTGTGTCATTACGGCAGCGAAATCAGGTAGTAAGACCAACTTGGGACGTCCCTGGGGTAATACGCCAAAGGTCAGTTATGTCAACACCCAGCTAACCTCAGGTGTGAGCATTACTGATGCAGGATGGGTAGATATGGGAGGACTGCCCACGCAAATGGCAGAATATAATACGGTAGATGCCAATGGTAATGCCGTAGACCTGTCGAAGCGTAAAACCTCGTTCACAGCAGAAGGCAACACAAAGACATCAAAAGCCGTTCTTGGAAAAGTAGAGGCAGATAGTTACAAACTTGATTATGTGTTGCGAGGCTCTGACGAGTGGGATGCCGATTGGCAGGCATTCATCCTTCCTGCACCTTATGTTTATGTCAGTGGAGGTACTATCTCTTGGGCTGATCCGACGGGTTTTGCACAATGCTATCTTGTGATTGCAGATGGCGTGGCAACAATGACAACGGATACCAGTCGTGCTGATGATGGCAAACTCGTCACTGTGCAATGTGTAAGCGCATATGGTGTGGTGGGTGAGATGGCTTCGTCTGACCATCCCACAGGCATTAGTCAGTCAAAGTCCTGCGTTCAGGTGGTTCGTCGTCAGTATTATACCACTGACGGACGTCTGGTCAATCGTCTGCAGCATGGTCTGAATATCATCCGCGAGACGATGGCTGATGGGACGGTTCGAACGACGAAGATAATGGCTAAATAAAGAATAGGGTATGATGAAGCAACTCTTTTCTATAAGTGTTTTTGCCTTGATGTCCCTGTATGGATGGGCTCAGACACAGACGTTGGCCTTCCCAACTGCTGAGGGCTTTGGCAAATATGCCTCTGGTGGACGAGGCGGCAAGGTGGTAGAGGTGACGACATTGGCAGACTCTGGTGAGGGCTCGTTGCGATGGGCACTGACTGAGGCTGGACGCGAGAATGCCACCATCGTTTTTCGCGTGAGTGGCATCATTGAGATAGGTCCTAATCCGCAACGCAAGAACGAACGCAGCATTCGTGCTAAACTGAAGAATGTGACCATAGCAGGACAGACGGCCCCTGGCGAAGGTATTTTGATTCGTGGTGGCAAACTGAACTTGGGTGGCTCTGAGAATGTCATCATCCGAAATATCCGTTCGCGTTTGGGCACCATTGGTGACCCCTCGAAATCCAAGAAGGAGAACTTCATCGAGGGTGGGGCTATCGGCATTGAGAATGCTCGTAATATCATTATCGACCACTGTTGCTTTGGCTGGAGTGGTGAGGAGAATGTGACGATGTACGACAACCACTATACCACCCTTCAGTGGTGCATCATCCACGAAGGCCTGCACGATGCTGGTCACAAGAAGGGTGTACGCGGTTATGGAGCCCAGTGGGGTGGTTCGCCTGCTACGTTCCATCATAACCTGCTGGCACACAACGACAGTCGCTCAGCTCGAATCAATGGTGCCTCGAATCCCAAAGGCGACAAGAACGTATTCCTCGAATACATCAATAACGTCAACTACAACTGGGGACGTCGTAATTCCTGCTATGGTGGTGAGAACGAGGCAGGCGAGGGTAGTAGCCATGAGTGTAACTTCATAGGCAACTACTATAAACCAGGACCTGCTCATCCTGCGGATAATGTCTTCATCGAACTGTCGCAGGCTCGTAAGGGCAAACAGCTTACGTCGCCCAGTATTTGGTATTTTGACGGCAACGTGATGGAAGGAGTCAAGGCAAAGGACAATTGGACGCTTGTCGGCAATCAGACGGGCTTCAGCATGGAGCAGCAGAAGTCAGTTAAGCGCCTGCAAACTACTGATTACCAAGACTATCTTGTTAAAGTCGAATCTGCCAAGAAAGCCTATAAGAATGTTCTCGATAAGGCTGGCACCATTCATCGTGATGCTGTGGAACGTCGTATCGTGGAGGATGTGCGTAGTGGGCACCCCAAGTATCAAGGACAATCAGCCAACAAACCAGGAATTATCGATAGTCCTGCCGATGCTGATGGCTGGCCTCAGTACGCTGCATCCCAACCTGTTGTGGACAATGATCACGACGGAATGGCTGACGATTGGGAACGTGCCAACGGCCTGAACCCCAACGACCCTAACGACCGCAATAAGGTTATCTCAAAGGCAGGCTATACAGCTCTCGAAGTCTACCTTAATAGTCTCATGGGCGAATAGGTAATTGTGTCAAAGATATTAGTGTCGTTAGAAGCATCTTTCTGGATATAAGGCGGTTACGTGTTAGTAAACGTGTCAACTATATGAAGGCTCTTGACAAAGGGCCTTTTATTTTGTACCTTTGCATCGACATACTTATCGATCAGAGTGTTAATCCTCAGGTGGAATGGGGTCGCCAGTTGGTGTCTAAGGGCGCAATGGCAGGCAACTGACGACCCTGTTATTTTAAGAAAGATGTAAAACGATAACAATGATATGATTATGAAAAGAGAAGGTTTTGTAATGATGATTATCGTCTTGATGATGACTACATTTGAAGTTATTGCGTGTTCACATTGCGAAAAAGTGGAAAGCCAGTCGCAGAAACAGGTGAGAGTTAATCCTGTAAAAGAGGGACCTCAAGATCCCGTTATCCGTGGTTATGCTCATAATCTGCCGCTCATCATCGACCCAGATAAAGAAGACGAGTATCTGGCAGAAAGGAAGGATACCATTAATGTGTACGATGTGGTTGAACAGATGCCTCGCTTCCCTGGTGGGGAGCGTAAACTGGCTGAATTCATCGAGGAGAATATGCAATATCCAAAGAAGTGCGCAGAAAAAGGTATTTATGGACGCGTAATTGTTGCTTTTGTTGTGGAGAGGAGTGGTCAGCTGTCGAATATAAGGGTTGTGAAAAGCGTGCATCGTGCTTTGGACAAGGAGGCTCTTCGCATCGTCAAACTGATGCCCAGATGGATTCCTGGTGAACAAAATGGTGTAACAGTCAGGGTGAATGTCATCATTCCAATTAAATTTAGTAGTGTGATGATGCAAAGTAAGCGAAGTAGTGTTGCGAAGTAATGGGAGCGTGCTCGAGGAGGCATGTCCGCCATCGAGAGCTGCCTTTGCGCTTTTTAATTCTCTAGAGAATTTATCGCTCCGCTTACTTCTCGCGATACGCGAAAAGGCATGTCGTCGTTCAATTCTCTCGAGAATTGTGAAACGAGAAATAAGGTAACATATTGTTTACAGTTTAATGTTTTTTTCGTACCTTTGCAGGCAGATATGCGATATACGGCAATCATATTGCTAAGCCTTGTCTGTCTGTTGATGGGATGTCGTGACGATAGGGTAGGTTCTTCTCGAGTAGAGCGGGTAGACAGTGCTGCTATCTATCAGGGTATGGCCTATCGTGCCATGTTGTCCGATTCGCTTGCCAAAGCAGAAGTTTACGCCTATCGTTCGTTAATCCTGAGTACGGATTCAGTATTCGAATCCGAAGCCCTATCATTACTTTGTTACATCTATTATCGCGAAGGCAAACATCATAGACTGGAGTTGATGATGCGAATGCTCTCGCCAGAAACGTATGTGAATATAATGGATGTTCAAATGCAGGTAGAACATCAGAAAGCCAATCAACAACGGCATTATTACACGCTGGCAATCATCTTTCTGCTGTTTCTGTCAGGGGGTATCGCTCTGTGGTATCTTAGCAGGATGAAAACACTTCGAGAACTCTATCAACAGCGAATAGCACTGGCTCGGCAACTATTGGATCATGGATGGAGTGAAACGTCAGATGACTCCAATAAGTTGACTTCTAGTCTGGATATCGCAGAAACTAAACTCGGCTTTGATGTACTCTATGCCATCATTAACGACCAGAATATTAGTCAGATGGGTAAGCGTGAGGAACAAGCGTTGCTGAAGATACTGCCGATGGTAGATGTCAACCTTTGTTCCATACTAGCCCAGGCCTTTTCGCCACTTACTCCTAAGGAGACTTTCTTTTGCCTGATGGAATATTACGGCAAAAGCGACCATCAGAAAGCGCTTTCCTTCTGTTGTACTGACCAAGCCATCCGTAGCACCAAAAGCCGACTCAACAAGAAACTTGATATCGAAAAGCTACGGTAATAAGGAATGTTCCGTATTATATCGTTATCTCGCCAGAGCCGTAACAACGGTGGTGCTCAGCATCATAGACAACGCAGAACTGGCCAGGGGCAACACCATGTATAGGTGCGTTTGCATGAACCATATAGCGTCCATCACCCAAATCTTCTAGTCTGGCAGGCAGATACTCAGGCGTGTGGCGAATCTTTAGCGTGATGTCTGTTGGTGGCAACTGTCCGTTAATGCTATGGAAAGCATGGATGGGGAAGTCCTGTTTATATGCACTCTCTGGGTCGTAGCCGTGCGACACATAGATGATGTTCTGTTCGATGTCTTTCTTGATGACAAACCACGGACCACCACCCAGTCCCATACCCTTGCGCTGGCCTATGGTGTGAAACCAGTGACCTTTGTGCTGACCTATCTTCTTGCCTGTTTCCAGTTCTATCACGTCACCAGGCCATTCGCCTAAATAGCGGCGGATATAGTCATTATAGTTTATCTTGCCTAAGAAGCAGATACCCTGTGAGTCACGACGATGGGCTGGTGCCAAGTGTTCACGCTCAGCAATCTCGCGTACTTCTTCCTTCATCATGTGGCCAATGGGAAACATGGCTTTCTCTAATTGCCAGTCGTATATCTGTGCCAGAAAGTCCGTCTGGTCCTTCACTGGGTCAGGGCTGGTTGTCAGCCACTTTCTGCCCTCTGCGTCAATCTCTGTCTGTGCATAATGGCCTGTGGCAATCAAATCGTATTCGTGCCCTCGTTTCTCGTGGAAGGCACCAAACTTAATCAGACGATTGCACATGACGTCAGGATTAGGCGTCAAGCCTGCTTTCACCTTATCCATTGTATATTTGGTAACCTGGTCCCAATACTCACGATGACAGTCTATGACCTCCAACTTGCAGTCGTACTTATGTGCCACAGCGGTTGCCATTTCCAAGTCCTCTTCGCTGGAGCAGTCCCATTCTTCTTCTTCCTCAGGTCCGATCTTGATATAGAAACAATCGGGTTTGAGACCCTGACGCACCAGTTCGTAGAGCACCACGGAGGAGTCGACGCCACCAGAAAGCAGCACTGCGATTTTCTTGTCTTTCAAATTCATGCTGCAAAGGTAGTGCAAATCAAGCGAAATACAAAGAAAAATTGTTTTTTTTCTTTTATATCCGAGATGCAGCCTGCCTTCACCAAAGGTGAAAGTATAAATTATTTAGAAAACTAGTTAAATTAATTGGTAGTTTGACAAAAATCTCTTATCTTTGCATACTATAATTAAATGTACGCGAATATGAAACTGAAATCATTCATTATCGTGGCAATGGTTTTGCTTATGCCTTTAGGGTTGTTTAGCCAAACATATAAGGAATTGTGGAAGCAGGTAGAGAATGCTCAAAATAAGGACTTGCCAAAGACGGTCATCTCTCATTTGGAAAAGATTGAGAAGAAGGCTCAGGCTGAAAAAGCTTATGGACAGTTGATGCGCTCTACGCTGTTGCATGCCCAGTTGTTGGCTGAGGTGGCCCCTGATTCGTTGATTCCCGCTGTCAGCAGATTAGAGACACAAGAACAACGAGCAGACAATACCCCAGTATTACAGGCTGTTTATGATGCTGTGCTCTCACAGATATATTTACGTAACCACCAGCTGACTGAAGACTGGAAGGCACGTAGTGATGAATATAGCGCTAAAGCATTGATGCATCCCGACTTGTTGGCTCAAGCCAAGACAGATGCCTACGAACCTTTTGTCATCAAGGGAAAGCATAGCGAAATGTTCAACGACGACCTGTTGAGTGTGGTAGGTGGCGAGTTGAAAAACTGGAAGCTGCTTGCCGACTACTATCAGAAGGTGGGCAATCGTCGTGCTGCGTGCTATACGTCGCTTCAATTGTTGATGGAGCGACGTGATGATTATGGGTATGAAATATACGCTAAGTCTTTGTTTATCAAGAGTCTCGACTCGCTGATTGCTGTCTATGGCGACCTGCCTGATGCTTGTGAGATAGCGATGGAGCGCTACGACTATATGGCAGATAATACTAATGCCACCCGTGCTGAGAAAGCTGCTTGGTTGCAGGAATCATTGCGCCGATGGAACTCATGGCCCAGAGCCAGTCAGTTGCGCAATCAATGGACGGAACTCATCAATCCCCGCTATGAGATTCAGATGCCACACTCAGTGGCAGAGATTGGCCAGCAGCAAACCATCCGCCTGTCTGTGTTGCGCCATCTGCAGTCACTCACCATGCGTGTCTATCGCACCAAGCAGAAGGGTGATACGGAGTTAAATCCAGAAAATTCGGATGACTACAAGAAGCTGAAGAGCGAACTCACGGAGCTGACGGAGTCAAGGCGTACGCTGACTTTTTCAGGACATGAGGACTATGAGGTTTTTGAGGATTCCATTCTGCTCGACGAACTGTCGGCAGGCGTTTATATGCTGGAGTTCGAGACCCAGCCTGAGACGAAGGTTTCTCGTTCGTTCTATTTTGTATCAGGCATGCGTGTCATCATGCAGCATCAGCCCGACAATACAATACGTTATGTGATTGTTGACGCAACAACGGGTCAGCCTGTCAGTGATGCAACGCTCCGTTTAGGTTTTGCTAACGGATGGCGTAAGCCTCAGACTTACAAGAACTTTACGCCTGACAGCAAGGGTGAAGTGATATATCGTATGGGCGATTCGAAGAAACCAACTAGTGTATTTGCCCATACCAAGACAGATAGCTATTGTCCTGTGTCAAATAGCTATGGACGTTACTCCTATTATGAACGTCAGTATAACCAAGAACACACCAATCTGTTTACAGACCGTAGCATCTATCGTCCAGGACAGACCGTCAGCGTGACAGCTATCGTGTGGAAAGAAGTTTCGGAACTAGATAATCAGGCAGTCGCCAACAAGCAGGTGCGATTTGAACTACGTGACGCCAATAATAAGAATATTGGTGAGCAACAGGCTGTGACAGACCGCTTTGGCAAGTGCAACGTGCAGTTCACTCTGCCTCAGGGCTTGCTGAATGGCCGTTTCAGTATCCGCACAGGCAATGGCGGTAGTGTCAGCTTCCGTGTAGAAGAGTACAAGCGTCCTACTTTCCAAGTGGAGTTTGCTGAATATAAAGAATCCTATCAGCAGGGTGATACCGTTCATGCCGAAGGTAAGGCGCTGAGTTATGCTGGCGTACCTGTACAAGGTGCTAAGGTGAGGTATACCGTTTGTCGTAAGGTGGCTTTCTGGTGGCTGTCATATTCTTGGTATTGGGAAAGTGGCTATTATGGTCGCGGAGAAGAGGATGAAGATTTGTATGAAGGTGAGACCACGACGGCGGATGACGGTACCTTTAAGGTGGATATGCCGCTTGTCGTGCCGAAGAGCATGGGCAGCCATTCAATGTTCTACAATTTCGTGGTTGAGGCTGATATTACTGATATGGCTGGCGAGACGCATAGTGGTACGATGTCATTGCCTTTGGGTACTAAGCCAACAGCTTTGACCTGCAATCTACCTCAAAAGGTACGCAGCGACCAGATGCCTCAGGTGACCTTTACACGTTGCAACGCTGCTGGCAAGCCCATAGCAGGCAAGCTGAAGTATCGTATTGATGGCGGTAAGTGGCAGCAGTGGAGTGCCAATGTTCAATGTTCAATGTTCAATTCTCAATTAAAGTCAGGTGAACATCGTCTGGAAGCAGTATGCCAGAGTGATAGTATTGATATGAAGTTTGTGGTATTCAGTCTCGACGACAAGAAGCCTGCCTCGAAGACTGAGGACTGGTTCTATGTGTCAGACTCGCAGTTCCCTAACGATGGCAAACCTGTTACAGTTCAGGTAGGTTCCAGCGATCCTGATTTGCATATCGTCTACTCTATTTTCAGTGGCGACGAGATGTTGGAGAGTGGCAGCGTGAAAAAAGATGCCGCGCTGATTAATCGTAAGTTTACCTATAAGGAAGAGTATGGCAATGGTTTGCTCTTGACCTTCGCTTGGGTGAAGAACGGCGTATGCCACATGCATCAACAGACCATTACACGTCCTATGCCTGACAAGCGGTTGAAGTCGTCGTGGGAGACGTTCCGTGACCGTTTGACACCTGGACAGCAGGAAGAATGGAAATTGAAGATAACGAAGCCTGACGGTACACCCGCTGATGCCTCGCTCATGGCTGTGCTCTACGATAAGAGCCTCGACCAGATTAATCCGCACCATTGGGCATTTTTTCCCCATAGTTATTTACCACAGCCCTCCACTGCATGGCAGTGGTCATCCTGGGGGGGCATTAGTGCAAGTGGCTCGCGAGCCTATCAGGGATTAATCGTCTCTGATCTCAGGTTCAGCCATTTCGATAGCAGCGTCTATCCGCAGTATTCCTATTATGGTCGCTATACACGTGGAGGCTTTTCGGGTAGTCGTGTGTTAATGGCAAAAGCCAGTGCCGCTATGGTTGAGGAAAAAGCCATCGGAGCTTTCGATGTAATGAGCAGCAATGATGCCGCAGCAGAAGTGCCGCAGGCGAAAGTAGAGATAGCTGTTGGCGCACAAAAGGCCAAAGGCAAGGATAGTGAGGAGAAGCAGGAGGAAGTGAATATCCGCGAGAACCTTCAGGAGACAGCTTTCTGCTATCCCACTTTGCAGACAGATGACAATGGACTGGTAGTTCTCAAGTTTACGTTGCCTGAAAGTTTGACGACGTGGCGTTTTATGGGCGTCTCGAATACGACGGATATGCTGTATGGCTTTATCGATGGTGAAACTGTAGCCAAGAAAGATGTGATGATTCAGCCCAATGTGCCGCGTTTTGTCCGTATGGGTGATGAGGCTGAAATCTCCGCTCGCATCTTTAATACGTCTGACCATGCTGTCAGTGGTCAGGCTAAACTACTACTTGTAGATCCTGAAACCAACGAAACGGTATTCGAGCAACAGCAGTCGTTCTCGGCAGAATCTGAAAAGTCTGCTAACGTCACTTATCACTTATCACTTATCACTCATCACTCATCACTTCTTATCTGCAAAGTGATAGCAACAGGTGAAGGCTTCTCGGATGGTGAACAGCATTATTTGCCTGTTTTGCCCAATCGCGAATATGTTACAAAGACCGTTCCGTTTACCCAGCACGAAGCTGGTGTGAAAACCGTCGATCTGACTAAACTCTTCCCAGAAGGAACCGCACAGCAGAAGTTGACCATCGAATATACCAACAATCCAGCATGGATGATGGTACAGTCGTTGGCTGCTACAGGTCAGCCTTTGGAACATAGCGCCATTGATCAGGCTGCTTCTTATTACAGCAATCTTCTGGCAAAGACGCTGTTAGACCAAAGCCCACAGGTAAAGGGCGTTTTTGAGCAATGGAAGCGTGAGGCAATGACAACAAACTCTACGTCGCTCGATTCTCAATTGGAAAAGAACCAAGAACTGAAGGATGTTGTGCTGAGTGAAACGCCTTGGGTCTGTGCTGCCGATCGTGAGAGTGAACAGAAACAGCGTTTAGGCGACTTCTTTGACGAGAACCTTATTGCTAACCGCCTGAATATGGCTGTCGAGAAGCTGAAGAAGTTGCAGAGAGCTGATGGCTCGTTCTCGTGGTATCCTGAAATGCCTGGCAGCACGATGGTCACTGTGGCTGTTGAGGAAATGCTGACTCGTCTGTATGTGATGACTGGTGAACAGAAAGACGTAAAGCAGATTGCTGATAAAGCTTTCGACTATATTGGCAAGGAAATGGTCGATTTGGTCAAAGAGATGAAGAAGGCTGAGAAGAAGGGACACAAGCCATCCTTCCCCTCATTCACAGCCTTGCGCTGGCTTTACATCTGTGCCCTTGATGGACGTCAGTTGTCGAATGATGTAAAGAGTGCCAACGACTATCTTTATAAGTTGCTGAAGAAGGAAATCAAACGCCAGACTATCTATGAAAAGGCGCTTACAACTGTCATTCTGTCAAAGCATGGCGACATTAAACTTGCAGCAGAATATGTACAGAGTCTAAAAGAGTACACGGTCTTTACTGAGGAAATGGGACGTTATTACGATACCCCTCGAGCCAGCTATTCTTGGTATGACTACAAGATACCAACAGAGGTCGCAGCCATCGAAGCTATTCAGATGGTAAGACCGCAGGACAAACAGACGGTTGACGAGATGCGTCGCTGGCTGTTGCAGGAGAAACGTACACAAGCATGGGATACACCCATTAATAGCGTCAATGCCATCTATGCTTTCTTGAAAGGTCAGAATTCTCTGGAAACCAAGGGCGCTCCGACAGTACTTGCTATTGACAATACGCCTATCGAGACATCTAAGGCTACGGCTGGTGTTGGCTATGTGAAGACTGCAATTTCGGAACCTCATGGAAAGACGTTTACTGCCACTAAGACTTCAGAGGGTACTTCGTGGGGTGCTGTCTATGCACAGTTCTTCCAGAATACCAGCGATATTGAGGCATCGCAGAGTGGTATCAAGGTGACGCGCGAGCTACGCACGGCTAATGGTCAGAAGCTAACAGCTAATAGCCTGACCGTTGGTGATCGTATCAAGGTTCGTATCACCATTGAGAGTGAGCGTGACCTCGATTTCGTTCAGGTAGTTGATCGCCGTGCAGCATGTATGGAACCCGTACGCCAGCTTTCTGGCTATCGTAACGGTGCCTATTGCTCACCGAAGGACAATGCCACCCACTATTTCTACTATGGCATTTCGAAAGGCAAGCATGTGCTTGAAACCGAATATTACATTGATCGTGCTGGAACCTACGAGACAGGTACATGTACTGTGGGCTGTGCTTATGCACCAGAATACAGAGCTACAACACCCTCAATGAGGATAGAAGTGAAAAGTGAAAAATAATAATATGATAGAAAAAAACAATAGGATAAGGATATTGATGGTGATAGGTTTATCATTTATCATTTGTCATTTATCATTTAGCCCTGCGAGGGCGCAAAAGATTGAGGCAGACAAGACAACTATTGATGTTGGGCGGACGGGCTATCAGATGCCTGTCACTGCCACTTTTGAGTTTAAGAACAAGAGTCATAAGCATTTGAAGATTTCTGAGGTGCGGCCAGACTGCTACTGCACCAACATCGACTATCCGAAGGAACAGATTGGGGCTGGCGACAAGTTTCAGATAAAGATGACCTATGATGCTCGCCAATTGGGTCATTTCGATCATCAGGCAGCTATCTTCAGCAATGCTTCCAAGAAACCGCTCTTTATTCGTATAAAGGGTATTGTGCAGGCAGGATATGTAGACCTTAGCGGTACATATCCCGTTGAGATGGGCGACCTGCGACTGGATAAGGATGCACTGGAGTATGACGATGTGAATAAAGGCTTCGAACAGGTACAGGAGTTGAATATTTATAATAATGGTACCCAAATCTATCAACCTAACCTGATGCACCTCCCTTCTTATCTCTCTGCAGTGATGGTACCTGAGAAGTTAGCACCCAATAGGGCAGGAAAGATTACTGTGACATTGCACTCCGATAAGTTGCACGACTATGGGTTGACACAGACCTCAGTTTATCTGGCAGGCAATCCTGGCGACAAAGTGAGTCCTGACCACGAAATCAGTGTGTCGGCTGTCCTGTTGCCTCCCTTCGCAGAGACGACAGCTGACGAGCGCCTGCGTGCTCCTAAGTTGACGATGTCAAAGCAGAACATAGATATAGCTTTTGACGGAAAGAAGAAAAAGACTGATGTCATAGAACTGACCAATCAGGGACAGACTGAACTCGAAATATCATCGTTGCAGATGTTTACTGGCGGACTTAACATATCGCTTAGTAAGAGCAAGCTGGCTCCAGGTCAGTCTGCCAAGCTCAAAGTGACTGCTATACGCGACGAAATACTCAAGCTTCGCCGCCGTCCGCGTCTGCTGATGATTACTAACGACCCTGACAAAGGTAAAGTCGTCATCAATATTAATGCAAAATAAATATGCTGTAAGCCGTTAGTTGTTGGCTTTTAGCCAATAGCCAATGGCCAATAGCCAAAAAGTTATAAAATATGGATCATCCCGAGAATAGTTCAGAATATGCAGGCCTTCAGGTCAACAGCGGCGTCGAACAGCCCAGTATCATCAATCCCTATTTGAAACGTCAGCGTGTGCGCCGTCGTGAACTTTCAGCTGCTGATATGGTCGAGGGCATTGTCAAGGGCGATGTCACCGTCCTTTCTCAGGCAGTCACGTTGGTGGAGAGTGTCAATCCCGACCATCAGGCGAAGGCTCAGGAGGTCATCAATAAATGTCTGCCCTATAGCGGCAACTCCGTACGCATTGGTATTAGCGGTGTGCCTGGTGCAGGTAAGTCTACCAGTATCGATGAGTTTGGCATTCACGTGTTGAAAGAAAAGGGGGGCAAGTTGGCAGTGTTGGCCATCGACCCCAGCAGTGAACGTACCAAGGGTAGTATTCTGGGTGATAAGACACGTATGGAAAAACTTTCCGTACATCCTGACTCGTTTATCCGTCCTAGTCCAACGGCTGGTTCTCTGGGTGGCGTAGCCCGTAAGACCCGTGAAACCATTATCCTTTGCGAGGCTGCTGGTTTCGATAAGATATTCGTCGAAACGGTAGGTGTCGGTCAGAGCGAAACGGCTTGTCACTCTATGGTTGACTTCTTCCTGCTCATTCAGTTGGCTGGTACAGGTGATGAATTGCAGGGCATCAAACGTGGCATCATGGAGATTTCGGATGGTATTGTTATCAACAAGTGCGATGGTGATAATGTGGACCGCTGTCAGATGGCTGCCACAAACTTCCGTAATGCCCTTCATTTCTTTCCGATGCCCGAGAGTGGCTGGTCACCCAAGGTGCTATGCTATAGTGGCTTCTATGGTACTGGCGTCAAAGAAATTTGGGACATGATTTATGAGTACTTCGATTTCGTCAAGCAGAATGGTTACTTCGACTATCGCCGTAACGAACAATCCAAGTACTGGATGTATGAGAGTATCAACGAACATCTGCGGCTGAACTTCTACAACAACGCACTTATCCGCAATGAACTGCCTGTCGCAGAACGTTCCGTACTTGCTGGCCTGCAAACCAGCTTTACGGCAGCTCAGGGTTTGTTAGATGAGTACTTTAAACAATTGTCTTCTAACTCCCTCTAACTTTTCAACTTCTAAAAAAGATGCTTAATATTGAGATTGATAACGGCAGCGGCTTTTGTTTTGGTGTGACCACTGCCATCCAGAAAGCTGAGGAGGAGTTGGCTCGCGGCAATAAACTCTATTGCCTCGGCGATATCGTGCATAATGGTATGGAGTGCGAGCGTCTGCGCGAGATGGGACTCATCACCATCAATCACGACGAAATGGCTCAGTTGCACGATGCTAAGGTGCTGTTACGTGCTCATGGTGAACCACCTGAAACCTACGAATTGGCTCGCCAGAACAATATCGAGATTATCGATGCAACCTGCCCTGTGGTGCTGCAATTGCAAAAGCGCATCAAGCGTCAGTACGATTCTAATAATCAGTCAGACAGTCCAAGTCAGTCCGTTAAGTCCGCTGCTCAAATTGTCATCTTTGGCAAAAAAGGTCATGCCGAGGTACT
>Ga0247611_10007452_pt1 | contig 13751 bp, 13 predicted proteins | sample 177DNAGHGhighgp2_FD_192422 | JGI IMG/M metagenome (GOLD analysis project Ga0247611, IMG submission 192422) | Sheep rumen microbial communities from Palmerston North, Manawatu-Wanganui, New Zealand - 1770 DNA GHGhigh gp2 | ecosystem: Host-associated > Mammals > Digestive system > Stomach > Rumen...
GTCATGTCATACTTTGTGAAAGAGGGATAAGAAGTTTTGATAGTGATTTTACAAGAAATGTAATGGATATAGCTTCTATTCCCGTAATCAGGAAATATTCTCATTTGCCGATTATAGTTGATCCGAGTCACGGTACCGGTCAAAGATATTTAATTGAACCTATGGCAAAGGCAGGTTTGGTGGTTGGTGCTTCAGGTGTAATGATAGAAGTACACAATGATCCAGAAAATGCACTGTCTGACGGAAAGCAAAGCTTACCTATTCCAATGTTCAAGGATGTAATGGGCAGGTTAAACAAGTTTATAAATCATATAAACGAAGCATAGTAACAAAAAACTCAGGATTTATTCCTGAGTTTTTTTAATTGATAATTATGTTATAAATATTTATCCGTTAATACGAAGACATGCTCCTGCCTTGTCATAGTCAGCAAAACCGTCATCAAATTGCGTTTTAATCTTGTTTCTTAAAACGTTATTTCTCAAATATACTATTGTTGCATCAATATTTGCGTTAACGTTATCCATATAAGCGTTTCCTGTATTGTGTTTTTGTCTTGCAATAACTGCATTAAGAGTGGATTTCAAAAACTTTGCAATATCCTTTACGCCGGTTTCCATCATTAAGTAACCCAGTACATCTTTTCCTACATACTGAGTTGTGTGTGATATGCCTTCTTTTCTTTCCAAATCGAATTTGTAAACTCCACCATCTTCCCACATGTGCAGGGTAAGGTTGTTATCTTTTGTCATTTTCCGGAATTCTTTACAAGCTCTGTCAAATGTCTTGTTGCCCAATCCTTCTGCCAGTTGTGTTCTTGCTGTAAAATTCGTATTGAATTGGGTATTGTTGCTAATTGTATTCATAATTTCTCCTTTGTCTGTATGTATAAATTTCGTAAATATAAAATTTTGCTAATGTAATATTTTTTGTAAATAAATTTTAAATTTTTAAATAAAAATATCATACGAATTATATATTGACTGAAAAAATTTCCCGTGTTAGACTTTCATTATAATAAGTATATAATTATATAATTTCCTAGGAGTGCATTAAGTATGAAGAAATTTTTAATAGGTATTATGGCAATTATGGCGTTCACTGCAAGCCAAGCAATTGCTAAGAATATTCCAGTCACGGCAATCACACCTTTTAGCAGCGGTAATCCTCCGGCTGAAATTGCTTTAAGAATTAACAGTAATATTCAGGTAACGGATGATGTTGTTCTGTTTGAAGGTTATACGGTTAAGGGCAAACTGGTTTTGCAAAACGGACAGTTAGCTTTTGTTCCTTACAGTTTTATTAACGTACATGATGAAGAAGGACAATTTGATCCTCAGACATACGGAGTGTTGAGTGGTTACGTTAATAATAACGGTCAGGTTGTAAGCATCCCTCAGGGTGTATCTGTTGCAATTAGTGCAGGTCAAATGTTTGTTTTGAATTTTAAAGATATTATTCCAAAACAGGTTGATTTACCGCAAAATGTTACCGAAACAGCAACAGCATTGTCTATTGATACTACATTACCTGAAACTATCGAATCTCAGAGACCTTTTGCAAGGAGGCTTCCGGGATTACCAATTACTGATGTAAGTACAATGGATTCAACTAACAAATGGAATCCGGCTATGCCGCTTCCTAATATTTTGAGAAACCGTAACGGTGAATTCTTAAGATAATTGAATATAGTTTAAGTTTTTGTATGGCAGGTGTTAATGTTGACACCTGCCGTTTAATATGAGAAAGTATTATTGTTAGTTATTTGAGGAATTTAATGTATGAAAAAATTAGGTGTACTTCTGTTATTTATTATGTTATCGTCTGTTCCTGTTATGGCAGAAACGCTTAAAGTTGAGGCGATTACTCCGTTTAATACTGTCAAACCTTCCAAAACTATGAAGGTAAAAATCACTGAAAATGTTGTATATGAAAAATATACCCTTTCTGCAGGAGATGTAGTTTATGGTGATGTTGTTGATGTTAAGCCGCCGACAAGATTAAAACGTAATGCAAAATTCTCATTTATTCCTGTTTATTATGTTGATTCAAGCGGTCAAAAGCATAATTTTACAGAGCAGAGAAAGGGGAAGTATGCTCTTCCGCTGGATAAAGGACAAGTTGCTACAAAGGCTGCATTAACTGTTGGTAATCATTTTGTTAAGGGTATTTCGATGGGATATCATGCTGTCAAAGGAGCTATACAGGATGAAGAGGATAACAGATTAAAATCTGCAGGTGTCAGCTTGTATGAAAATTCTCCGCTATCATACGTTGAAGAAGGTGATGAGTTAAATTTGGAACCGGGAGATAAATTTTACATTAAATTCGGTTGGAATTTAGATGATAGCGAAGAAGATGAAGAAGAGTCCGAAACGAAATAATAGATTTGATTAAAAATTGATTATCTGTAAAAAAGCGAAGCGTTCTGAGCTTTGCTTTTTTAATAATTCTTTACAAAACTGTATTTCTTGTAAATAATCTTTTAAAAAATCTTTTTATATATATACGGGATATATATGGGAAAGGTGATATTATGGGGACAGAAATTCAAGTTGGAATGACTTTTGGTACATTTAGTGCATCGGTTAATCATTTTAGAAAAAAATATGATTCAGAGTATGTTGAAAACACTGCCTCTGTTATTTCCGGTAAAGAAATAGCATATAATTTTACCGATAAAAAAACTAATCAGCATAAAATAGCAGCGTATCAGGGATTTGGCTTAGATGGTGATGGCAGATGGAAAGCGGTTTCTATAATTCAAATGGGTTCTTACACGTTTAGTAAAGAAACAAATAATCTGATTCCGGGCAAAATTGCAAAATCTGTAAATAAATTTAACAGAATTGATACTACAACACATTATGCTATAGATATAAACGGTAACGGAAAAGTTGATAGGGATGAAATTTTCAGCAAAGACAACGATTACCAACCTCAAAATTTTGCGCAGACACAGACATATACAAATTTATTGGCTAAGGAATAGGATTATACTTTAATAGCAGCTTTAATTTTTCCGGAGCCTTCAAAAATTATTTCGGTGTCTTTTTTGGAGTCAGAAAAAATCATCTTGGTCTTGTTTAGACCGTTTTCATTTATTTCGGATATTTCTTTTATTTTAACTTCGGTCATACACTACTCCTTTTTGTTCCATTATAGCATTTTTTTTGATAATTTCAATTATATAAAACGCCATAATTATAATAATTGCTATATTGTTACAAAACATGAACCGTAAATTTGCATAAAATGTATGTTCATGTTACCTTGTTGTTGGCTAATTGTGTTTGATAGGTTTAGCCCTAGTCCGATTAATATTTTATAAATAGTAAATATTTGATAATCTGTGTCGGATGAAACCTTTTAGCCCGTAGTACAATACATAAAACATAAGGAGAAAAAAGATGCCGGTAGCATCAATGATTGAACTTTTAGAAGCTGGTGTACATTTTGGTCACCAAACACAAAGATGGAACCCTAAAATGAAACCGTATATTTACGGTGCAAGAAATGGTATTTACGTTATTGATTTGCGTAAAACTACTGATTTATTGGATGAAGCTTATGCAATCGTTAGAGAATTTGCAGCAAGAAATAAAAACATCCTTTTCGTAGGTACGAAAAAACAGGCTGCTGAAGTTGTAGCTGAAGAAGCTAAAAGAGCCGGTGCATACTACATTAACAGAAGATGGTTAGGTGGTATGTTAACTAACTTTGAAACTATCAGAGGCAGAGTTAATAAGTTAAAAGAATTAGAAGAATTCATGAGTTCAGGTCATGCTGAAAAATTACCTAAAAAAGAAATTGCACAATTGAACAGACAATTAGGTAAATTAAGCAAGACTTTAGGCGGTATTAAAGATATGAGAGGTTTACCTGATTTAATCTTTATTATCGATCAGGGCAAAGAGCTTATTGCAATTCAAGAAGCTAATAAACTTGGTATTCCTGTTGTATGTTTAGCTGATACAAATGCTGATCCGGATGGTATTAACTACATCATTCCTGGTAATGATGATGCTATCCGTTCTATCAAGTTGATTACTGCCAAATTAGCTGATGCTGTTTTGGAAGGTAAACAATTGAGAGAAAACAACGCTAACACTAAAAATAAGATTGAAGAAATCAAAGCTGAAGATGCAGGCGTAACAGAAGAAACTAAAGCTGAAGAAGCTAAAGCTGAAGAAGCTAAAGTTGAAGAATAATTACAGAAGTGATTAAGTGATTAGGTGAATGAGTGAATAAGTTGTTACGGTATAATAATATATTTTGTAAAAACTTAATTGCTTAATAGCTTCGTCACTTAATTACTTTTAAAAATAAATAAGGAGAAAATTCAGATGAATATTACAGCACAAATGGTAAAAGAACTTCGTGATAAAACCGGTGCAGGCATGATGGATGCTAAAAAAGCATTAGTTGAAACTGACGGTGATATGGAAAAAGCTATGGAAGTTCTTCGTCAAAAAGGTATAGCTTCTGCTGACAAGAAAATGAGCAGAATTGCTGCTGAAGGTCTTGTAGCATCAGCTATTTTGGATGATTGCGGTGCTTTGGTTGAAGTTAACTGTGAAACTGACTTCGTAGCAAAGAATGAAGAATTCAAAGAATTAGCTAACTGCTTGGCTGAAGGTGTTGCAAAGGGTAATCCTGCCGATGTTGATGCTTTCTTAAATTCTACTTGCCCTAAATGCGGTAAAGTTGTTGCTGATATTATCAAAGAAAAAATTGCTTCTATCGGCGAAAAAATCACTTTCAGAAGATTTGTTCGTTATGAAGGTAATACTGCAACATACATTCACAACGGTAAAATCGGTGTTCTTCTTCAAACAGATAAGAAGGATGCTGAATTAATGAATGATATTTGCTTACACATTGCATCAAGTGCTCCTGAATTCATTTCAAGAAATGAAATTCCTCAGTCAGTAATTGACCATGAAACTGAAATTGAAATGGGTAAAGAAGACTTGTTGAAGAAACCTGAAGCAATCAGAGCAAAGATTGTTGAAGGTCGTGTTAACAAATTAATGGCAGGTAAATGCTTACTAGAACAACCGTTCATCAAAAATCCGGATGTAACTGTAGGTCAATTAATTGAAGGTAAATTGTCAATTACAGCATTCACAAGATATATGCTTGGCGAAGGTTTGGAAAAAAGACAAGATAACTTTGCAGAAGAAGTTATGAGCCAAATAGGCGGTTAATTTACCAAAAATAATATTGTAAAAATCCCGTTCTTATGAGCGGGATTTTTTTGTTGTGCTAACAAATATCTTATTCAATAATTACGATAAATTATTAATTTTTTGTTAATTTTTTCATGACGCTCATGATAATATGTTACACTTATAGTATAAGTTGAATACAATTACTAAATTTGTGTATCTTAATTTATCAGATTGGGAAAAGGATTTACTTAAATAGGAAGATAGCTGAAATTGGTTGTGTATGAGATTTAGTGTTATTAGTTATCAAAGTTTAAAGGAGAATTAAAAATGGCTCAAACTCAAGTTCAGTATATTAACAGAAATTTGACAGAATTAGAAAATTATATCAATTATCTTGTTGATTTCAGTAAAGAATATGATAATGCTGTAAAAGATTTATGTTCAAAAAGTAATGCTGATAAAATTACAAAATCAGAAGAAACAATAAAACAGGAAAAAGAAATAAAAGAGTCTTATGAAACAGCAATGAACTTGTATAACGATTTAAGACGTGTTGCAGATAAGTACAGAAACCGTATGAATATAGACAGTGACCTCCAATGGTTTCATAACAGACTTAATTCAGCAAGATTACCGATATATGAAAGAACTACATTAAAATTAGAACATTTACAAAATTCTTATATGAGAGTTCCAATCGGTGGAACTGCAACTTTCCAAGAAGGTTGCATTTCAAAAAGTAATTTAGATATAGAGAAAGAAGAATTTGAGAGAAATGTCAAAATCTGGGAAGATAATATTCAAAAGAATATTGAACATCCTATATTGGGGAGATTATATGCATCTAAAAAACCATTAATGCAGCCAGATGCCGTAGGAATGATAAATATTGCCTCAGGGAAACATTTACCACTCTATACAAAAGACGCAATAGAAATAAAAAATATTTTTGACAAAAAGTTAGATAAATTTAGAAAAGGGGATTTATTAAGTTACAGATTGTATATGGCTGATAAAATAAGTTACCAGTTTGAAGACTTTAATTATGATTTAGACGATATAAAAGGTTATATATTCAAAAATAATTCTGCAGTTGTAAAAAGAATAAAGAACAGTGAAGAATTTAAAAATATATTACTAAAACATAAAGAAAAGGTTATGAATAATAAAAGTTTTTCTGATAGATTTGAATCAGATTACAATTTACACAATGCTTTTGGAAGTGTAGATTTTTTAAATATCGGACTTGACAAAAGAGGAGATTTACATTTATATATGTTTGATACTTATGACTTTAATAAAGGTGAAGATGCGAAAGTCGAAGCAGGCAGGCGGCAAATGTTAAAAGGCAATTTAAAAGGATTTTTCTCTATTCACGAAATTGTCATTGAAAAGAAAGATTTTGAACAATATGGATTATAAATTATTAAGTAAAAATATTGCGGAATATCTGTTAAGAGTGATTTGCTTTATGTTAACTGTAAAATTTTGGTTTATAGAAGTTTCCATAATTGGTTTGCTTATATCAACTCCTATATATATTTTAGAAAGTTTATTTGAAACATATAGACTCAAAACCCAAAATATAAAATATGATGAGTTTGGTACTGTTACAATATTTGATATATGCCTAATAGCATTTATTACATTATATTTTTTAGCCAAAATATTTGGAATATTTAAGAAATTGGATAAATTGAATATATTTATATCGTTGGTAATAGTATCTTGTATCAGTAATTTATTAATACTTGTCGGAAGAATAAACTTTTTAGTAGATGAGATGACGTACAGAGATGGCTTAAAATATGCTTATACTATGTATTTACTAATACCTGCATTTTTGTTGTATAAATTTTTCGGATTTTTAACAATAAAATTCCCTGTTCCGTTTAAAAAAATCGGATATTACACTTCAATAGAATTTCCAAAAGATTTGTACTCAAAAATAAAGAAAAATTATATCAAAAAACCTTAAAACCAAATATTTTTGACAAACTGAGGTCTATCATATCAGCTACCGTATTTAATAATTACGATAAATAATTAATTTGGGTAATTATATATTATCTTACAGTAAATATAGCCAATACCTATCCGTAGGGGAGAGGATAGAAAATCAAGTTGAGTTTACGAAACTTAGATTTTCAGAAGAGGGTGTTGTCCCGTTAGGGAAATTATCTACCCTCTCTTGAATTTTTAGAACTCAACTGCGTTTCGTCCTAAAATTCTTTTCTCTCCAATGGAGAGATTTTACTGTAACACTGTGTATAAATACCTTAATTTTTTGCTAATTTTTTCATGTTGCTCATGATAATATGTTATGATTTTGATTTAGAATATGAGGATTCTTATGGGACACTTAAAGTCAATTATTTTTGGTTGTTGCAAGAATTACATAAAAATAAAAACTTCTATATACTTGCTCCTGTTACATTTAAGTGGTAAAAAATAAATATGAAAAATTTTATTAAGAATAATTCTTATATATTTATAATATTTATATTTTCGGCATTATTGTTTTTACTTACCGGAACAATAACTATTTTAATGCTACTTAATACACAGGAAAATAGTGCTCGTTCTGCCTTTTGTTTAGGAATATTATATTCTCTGTCGTGTATTACAGCTATTTTTATTTTTAATATATTATTCATATACATAAAAAATAAATGGCAGAAATGGAGAATATTAATAAATATATTTTTAGCAATATTAAACACTATTATTTTAGGACAGCAATTAACTATTTTAATTCTTATAATGCTAATTAGTTATATTGATATTTACCCGAATTGGTACGATGAATACAAGCCTATAACAGATACAACAATGTATATTGAAGCAAAAAATAAAATAGGCAACATTAGAGAAACGAAACATTTTCCTGTTAATGTTCCTAATAAAGCCCAAAATATCGGATTATATGAATATTATTGGACATTTAAAGATTACAGTGCAATATTATTATTAAAATTTGATATAGATAATAATTATATAGAAAATGAGATAAAAAAGAATAAATGCAGAAATTTAATTGCTCCAGATATTAATAATTCTGAGTATAATAAGCTTAAAACAGAGTTAATTAGAATCGATGATAACAAGTATTATAAACCTTTAAATTATACTTTTTGCATACTTAATCCAAACAACACTCCTGAAAGTCGTTTTAAAACAAATTATGGTATTGCTTTTAAAAATAATCAAATAGTATATTATTATAGTAAAAAAAACTGGTAATTTGCATGTAAAAGTCTATGATACTTATGATTTTAATCCGGAGGAAAAAAATAAACCTTTGGTAATGGCAGGAAAAAATAAAATGTTAGAGGGCGAACTTAAACCGTTTTTCACAATCCATGATATAATCATACCGAAAGAAAATAAATAAAAAGTAAAAATAGCAGTTGTTGGCTTTAGAAAACAAAATATTTTTTGGTTAAAACTTTATAGGATAATTTTTCGGAATTTTCCAACCATTTTCCATTATTTCAGTTGTACACATTGCTCTGCCGTAAGTTGCGACTTCCTTTGTGCAGGGAGAGTTATTTACGAGCCAAGTGTCTGTACGACTTGGGGCTTCCAACCCTGAGTTTTTTAGGTAAAAGTAAAAATATCTGTTACCTGAACATTCAACCGGATTAGGTTGATTATAGCAGTAATCCATGTTTTTTGCTTCAGGGAAAAATAACCATGCCCCAGCATCAAATTGTACCGCACTCCCGTCAACAAAATATAGTGTCGCAAGTTTAGGGTTAAATGTATTCGCCTTTTCTTCTACTCTAAGAACTTTTATGTAGCCATCAAGATATTTCTTATACCAATCCATAGGGGTTAGATTCCCATTTCTTATGTATTCTTCATTGTCATCATTCATGTCTATAACACCCATTGTGTCCCAGTATTGTATTGATTCATGATCTGCTTCTGCTCTTTTAAGTGCTTGATTGATTACAGAATAAAATTTTGCCAGTCTGGTTTCTATTACCTGCTTTCGGTAGTTTGACATTAATGCCGGAAATGTTAAAGCAGCTACTACTCCAATTATACCCAGTGTAATTAAGACCTCTGCCAGAGTAAATGCTTTAACATCCTTTTTGCCCATGTAATCGGTTACCTCAATAATGTAAATTCTCGTAACGTTTATTATTATTATAAAGGAATAACTATTCCTATATAATAATACATTTTACCATATTGCAATAAGTATGTCAATATGATTATAAAAGAGGACTGATTATGAGTGTAAGAACAGACATCAAGACATTACTTGCAGAAAATGATGTTTCAATAACAAAACTTGCGGAAATGGTTTCGGAAAAGACCGGTAAGCACTATTCGCAGTCAAATATTTCGCAAAAACTTATGCGAAATACACTCAAATATGAAGAAGCAAAACTAATCGGTGAATTACTCGGTTATGAGTTAAAATTTATAAGAGTTAAATCTTATTTGTAGGATTTTTTACAGTCTAAACATTTTAACTGTCTGTTTAATATAATCCCGAACCGTAATTTTTGTTATATCTTTTTCTTGTCCAAACATCTTTGTCAGAGATTTTTTGAACAATTCCAACCCCTCTTTGGTCCTTTCACCCGTTTGCTTATCAAAAATGTCAATCCCGCCGTAGGCTTCTTTTGTTAGTTTGTATGCGTCTTTTGGTGAAATATTACCCCAAACATCAGTGTATAATTCCAAAGCGTATGGTTCGCTTCTCTTGGCTGTTTCGTTCATAACCCTTGCATACTCTTTCATATTGGTTTCAATGACAGGAGTGTCCCATAGTCTTACTTCCATTTTAATATCCTTCCGAATGTTCTATTTACTTATAAGTTCTAATTTTGAACCGGTTTTTACATCTTCTTTTATTTGGTAATTTACCGGTGCAACATTGTAAACCTGATTTACATATGTTTTTCCGCAGAATGATGTATTAGATTTTTTTGCATTTTCTACCCGTTTTAAAAATTCAGTATCAAGATTTTGTAATTCCTGAGGTGCATGGTAAAGAGTCAGGGTATTGTCGGTTAAAACAATTTCCTGTGAGCAATTTTGGTCTTTTGCAAGATAGTAGTTATCTCCGCCGCCCCAGAAAACTTTGTAACGGTCGTTAGGGTCATAGGCATTTACAAATTCCATACCCTGTTCAAGTCCGCCGTGAAGTCCGATAAATCCGTCTCTGCCGTCATAGCTTAAATCAATACGGTTTCCGTTCAATACTACGCTATTGTTGTAAGGATCTGTCTTTCTTCTGTAATCGTGGCTTATGCCTGATGTATTAAGTAAGGATATAACAGCACTTCCGTCAGTAGAGTATCTTAACAATCCGGTAACTTTTACTCCTCTGTTGCTGTTTTGTTGTTTTAATAAATAAGTTGCACCATCGTTCAATGCGTGAAGAGCAGGTCTTGAACGCAGCATCATAACTGCTTCTTTTTGTTCTTTACGTTTTTTTATGAAATCATATTTATCAACATAGTCATGACGTACCGCAGAACGGTTTTTGGTAAATGAATTGTTTTTCATTCTTTCAAAACCTGTAGAACCGGTTTCATCCCCTGCGTATATGGTAGGAATACCAGGTGAATTTACAAGGAATTTATCCATACCAAGAGAATTGTTTAATGCAGTATCAAGTATATCCTCAAAAGTTAAATCGAACAGAACATTGCGAGCTTCAGGTGATAGCTTGTCGCTGTTTCTGTCGGCATATTCGTCTACAACAAGTCCGATAAGTTTATCAACTTCTTCAACGCCAAAGGTATCAGGTTCAAAATTTACGCCTTTGTATTTACCTGATGCAAGTTCTGCAACAATTTTCTTTAATCCGAATAAAATTTCATCTTTTTGAGCAGGATTGATATAATCGTGTCCTTTTGAATCTTTTAATCCGGCAAGTTTGTTTACGGTTTCATTAAATGCTGCATTTAATGATTCTCCTCTGGCTACTGCCATTGAACTTACATATGAAAAATCATAATTGTTTACCGCATCATAATTGTTTGCATCCTTATCAGGATTCAATACGGCATATGCTCTGCGTCTGTAACTTTTTTCTCTTTCCGTAAAATTTTTATTTAAGTTTGCAAAGAATAATTCCATATCCAAAGAAAGTACATGGTTAATTCTTGGTTTATCATGGTTTGCAACGAAGGTATAAGATTTGCTTATTGAATCATATGGTACGGAGAACAGGAATGCTTCGGCGGCATCATTTGCACCATCTCTGTTTCTGTCATAGCGGTCTTCAGATTTTGCCTGTCTGAATATATTATACATCCTTTCATCCTGATTTTCGCCCCAATCCTGTCCGTCATCACCTTTTTTACCATATATTGCACCAATATTTGTAAAGTATTTCTGGTAATTTGCAACGGCATCAGTTTGAGTTTCTCTGATTAATTTCATAATCAAATCATCAGTGTATTCAAATTTTCCGTCATATACACCTTTTTTCCAGTTAAAGCGATTTGACATATCACCTTCACCGAGTTTATACAAATCTACTTCGTTTGTAATTTCGGATACTATATATATATTCGGGTTAACTTTTCTTGTATTTGAACCTATTGTGTTTAATATTCTGATAACTTCATTCCAATTGTCGTCAAATCTGTCGGCTCCGTTTCTTAAACCGTCCATATTTGAAAAGTCTTTTGCGGCATCAACTCTTAATTGCATTCCGAGTCCGGTTCTGTCAACTATCATTTCAGCCATTTCAAAATCTTTCAGATTAGTTCCGTCTATCATTTTGCGGATTGCTTTTACAAGCTGTCTTTTATCGGACTCAGAAATGTTACGAATTCCTCTTTTTAATTTCAAAACTAAATCTTCTGCTTCATTTTCCTGATTAGTATTAGGAATTTCCAGAGATTTAAGGGATTTTTCTTTCATTGCATCATAATCGTATGTTATGCCGCCTCTGGTTTGATTGATTTCATAATCAATATCAGGGAATAAACCTTTGACAACAGCAAATTTTGCAATTTCCTGTGTGATTATAGGAAGTACATATTTGCCGTAATCCGAGGTATCACCGTAACGATTAAGTTTTGAATCTGCCGGAAGATTTTTATTGATTTCATCAATTATTTGTCTTGCGAAATCATACATTTCTTCGGAATACATTCTTGTCGTAAGGTTATATACATTTTCATATTGTGTAGTAAGATGCGGATTTTTATGTTGTAAAAGTTCAAATCTGGATTGACCGATAAATTCAGGTTTCGTTGCTCTGTTTGTTATGTACGGAGTAGAAAACAGTGCGAGAATATCTTTTCCTGCTTCGGTACTTTCCAGAGGATATGCCATTAATCCGCCAAGAATAGTATCATGGAAATTATCTACGGAATCTTTTCCGTGTAATAAATAATCATCATTTAATACATTATCGATAACTTCTTCATTAATTTTTTCCTGATTTATTTTTTCGGGTAGAATACCTTTTTTAATTTGATTTCTGATAAATTTGTTTGCCTCTGCCGCATTTGAAGTATCCATTCCTTTCAGATTTTGTGCGACATAAAGATTTAATTCCTGATTAGTTTTTCCAATCCAATATGTCAGGGATGAAACAGCATAATCAAGAACTTCACATCTTTTTTGAGCTTTGTTCAGGAAATATGCATTTCTTTCATTTAGCGGAAGATGCATAGCTTCTTCCAAATCTTCTACTGTGTCAGCATAATCGAATTTTGCAATATCCGCGTTTGCATCCCATGTATAAAAACCTCCGTCAATTTTGTTTTCAAATTCAAATTTTTCAAATTTCGTTAAAATTCTTGTACCCATGTATGATTCAAGCGGAATGATAGCTTTCTTTTGATGTCTGAGCGTTTTATTCAGTTCATTTAATCTGCCTACATTTTCTTCATAAGTTTTGAAATTTATAGGGAATGAATAAGCCATCATAGTATCGTTATGAGTGCCGTATCTCAACGGATTAGAACCGTTAGGATTTCCGTATTTATCAATTTTCAGGTTAGGGTTAGTAATTTGTTCGGGTGATGCCTGATCAATATTATAAACCTGAACGTACGTTGGATTGTGTTTTTCATATTTTAAATTTTTTACCCAAGTAATATGACCGTTTGCATCCTGAACAGGATTTGCGGGTGCATTAATCAGCTTGTGGCGGATAAATTGTGTTTTAGTGCCGAATGCCCCGATTTTTGCCGTCATATTTTTTAATGCTCTTGCTCTGAACCAGTCAAAGAACACATCATTTTCACCGTGTTGAAGGATACTTTGGATATGAATACCGCTCATGCCTTCACTTGTCAAAGCAGAATCCATTACGAGTTTTTTACCTTTTGCAAATAACTCATTCTGAAATCTTGTAAAATTATCTATAGTGTCACCTGCGTCGGATAACTGAAATCCGCTTTCAAGCCAGTACCCTGCAGGGCTCAGATGATCTCCGGAAGCATGCGGAAGGTAAAATATGATACTGTATGGGTCTAATCTGCCATCTCTCAATGCCTGATGAACGCCCGCCAGTGAACCTCCTATGTGGTTTGAAAAGTTTTTAAATGTTCCGTAATTTTTTTCTGCATCCGGATTAGGAACTATATT
>Ga0247611_10007453_pt1 | contig 13750 bp, 21 predicted proteins | sample 177DNAGHGhighgp2_FD_192422 | JGI IMG/M metagenome (GOLD analysis project Ga0247611, IMG submission 192422) | Sheep rumen microbial communities from Palmerston North, Manawatu-Wanganui, New Zealand - 1770 DNA GHGhigh gp2 | ecosystem: Host-associated > Mammals > Digestive system > Stomach > Rumen...
AAAGTCAGAGGGGGTTTATCCAAACACTTGTTCGATTTTGGTTCGCCTGTGAAACATTTACTGAGATTGTGAAACATACCGGAGCGCATCAGGATCCTGCTGGCCACTGCTCGCAGATACACGCTTCGGACAGTATATACTTAAGTAGGTTTATAGCATGACAAAAAGCCGTCAAAACATAACAAAAAATGGGCTGTTTATAAATTGACAACAGTTTAATGTATTGCATGGATGGTTAATCATCCAGAAAGGAAGGATCATATGGACGAAAACGAATTGAAAATTATCAGAGATTTTATCATTAATAAGATCATCAGGGAGCCGGATATATTTCTTAAACTTATTGATATCGATGTATCTGAAGATCTTGATATGATCGATGTTGTCACAGGCCTATACAACATGCTGCATAAATCAGTAACCGGTGAAGATTATGATTATATGTGGCACTGGGCAAACAAGATAGGCTTCTGGTGCGATGATAACCGGTTATACAATTCACTTATAGAAGGGAAGGTGCAGGAATGAGCTTATACAGTTTCGATATACTCCGCTGCGATGGTAAGCTGTTCGCTTACGCCCGGATCCAGAACGACTATACCGGGAATGTATCAGGGTACTTCAAGCGGATATATCAGAAGGATGCAGATTACTACTTCAAGGCAGATGGCAGAAAGCATATATGTACAGATCAGGTAGCATCTTTCGTAAGACATGAAGCGGATAGAAAGCAGGAACATGATTTCTACATCAAATACAGAAACAGGATATATTGAATGAGTTACATTTATCGGGCATTATCAATATGTAAAGTCAGGCGCGAAAATGAATTATCCTGCAATGGATGTATCTATCATCAAACTTGTGAATGTGAAGATATGATATCTGCCCTGCAGGAAGAAGCTGAAAGGATGGAAGCAAACTATGAACGACTTAGACAAGATAATATTAAACGGTTTCCGCGTTTATCTGGAAAAACATGATATTGATATCCATGATCATGTTTCACTCAGGCTGGCCGGTGCAACATATGGCCATATACTTATGAACACAGTGTTAGATTTTATAGAATGGAGTATATCAGATGATTGCAATAATCCTATTATCGATGATGCTGAATAAGACACCCGGAAAGGCGGTACAGATGGAAATTAATACTAAGGTTGATGAGTTTTGCAAAGAGTATCAGCTGGCCTATGATGATCTTGACCATCCAAACAGCATACTCACACTGGAAGGTGACAGGGATCCTGTTTCAGATTTAGATATTGAACTTCTTGAGCGCGTTGTTGCTGCAGAAGGGCGCGGTGAAGGTGTTGACTGTCAGGAAGCTATAGCAACAGTGATGCTAAACAGATGGCAGGATGGTTCCTTTGGTGATACCTTAACTGCAGTCATAACAGCTGATGGACAGTTTGCAGATCCTTATGATGGTGAAATATCCATTGCTACGCACTTAGCAGTAAAGAACGCGCTTATCTACTATAACACCTACTGCATGTGCATCCCGCATCAGGTTCTCTATTTCCGGGCAGACCACTATCATACTTTTGGCAAGCCCTACTGTTCCATAGATAATACATATTTTTCCACCAGGGAAAATGTAGTATTATAATCTTATTCCACCACTGAAGGCAGTGCCGGTGTGGGATTTTGGCAGATATCCAGCGCTTAGTTGGGAGTGCGAACAGAGTAAGTACAGCTGCAGTGTTCGTGACATTGCGGAAGATACGTGCAATTCGTACATAAAGATATCTGAGTTTTGCCCGCACCGGGCGGGGTTCAAATCCCCGCGTGAAATTCAGGCATAGTGCCTGTTAAATGTTAAAGCCGATATGATCGGCAGAAAGAAGGTTATTATGTTTAGTTTTGAAGATCTTAATTCCAGCAGCAAGAAAACCATTCGTGACGGCATCACCCTTGATGGCATGGCATTTGTTCCCCTCAAGGACTTCATTGGGAAAGAGCTGAAGGTTGACGGCTTTTTCTTCACCAATGGCAAATATGGTGAGCAGGTTGTTATCGTTGCTGAAGGTGCAAAGGTGAACATTCCTAAGCGCTTCACAGAGGATTTCAAGAAGATCCGCGATGATGCAGATGCACTTCAGCAGGTTATCGATGGTAAGCTTGCACTGACTAACATCCGTGAGCTTGACAGCAAGAACGGAAAGACAGTTACATTCGATTATAAGACCGTTTAAGGTTTTATGATATCCTTCCATTCATGTGGCCGTGCCCGGTATGCTTTGCCGGGCACAATTTATAAGAGGTAATAAGATATGGCATTTAAAGAATATGATCGCACAGCCAGTATACAGACTATGAATGCCAGACAGCTGCGCCTTTACATTTCCCGCGGTGCTAAAGAAGCAAATGAAAGAATGCAGACACTGGATCCAAACAAGCTGCCTGATGCAATGAAAGATATCTTCATGGATGTTGCAACGCATCAGGGAAGGTTCCTGCAGGGAACTTCAAACATGAGCAAAGCACAGATGCAGGAATATGCGCAGAAGCTCAGGGATTTTAACTTTATGGATACAAAATCTGAATATGCGCGGGATCGTGAATATGAAGATAATTTTGATCGTTATGAAAAATTCATAAAAGGACAGAAGGGTAAAGCAGGTGCATCACATTGGCAGCAATATATAAATAAAGATGGCACTGTATCAAAAGAAGGTTATCAGGAATATAAAGAATATATCAATTTTGTTAAGGGAATAATGGAAGATATACAGTCATATTCCTATGACAAAATAAAAGAAAATTTCGGTGTATCCAACATCAGGAAGCGTTTTACGGAAGCACGCAGCAATTCAGATCCGGAACGTGTGCAGAAGGTTGAAAAGATAATTGCTGATGTATATGAAAAATATAAAGGCAAACAGAAAACAACCAAAGATCTGAACGCAATAATACTGCGTGAGATAAGGAAGCTGGATGCAAAGCCTAAGTCGGTAAAGAAATCTAAATCAGCAAAGAAAAATGCATCAGGTAATACCATTAAGGCTAAAACCGGAAAGAAGATGAAGAGTGGAACTGTACGAGAAAAGCAGGGTACTTCTTAATTATCCATATACGATAACGGTGCAGCGCTCGCATAAAAAAGGGCAATATGAAAATAAAAGACTTCTTTGTGAAGATATTTTTACTTTCGATATTGAAACGACCAGCTTTTTCTTCGATCAGGATAAAAAACCTTTTTTATATAGGTCGGGTGAAGATCCTGAATACTGGGCTGGTGTATATGCGGGCGCTGTACCTTATATCTGGCAATTCGGCATAAATGATACTTATTATTATGGCCGTGATATTGATGATTTCTATAAGCTTTTAAATGATTTTCCTAAGGATCTTCAGATCCGTATCGCCGTACATAATCTTTCTTTTGAATGGCATTTCCTTGATAAGCTTACATGGACTGATGTATTTGCTAAGAATACACACAAACCGATAAAAGCAAAATGCGCAGAATTTCCTAATATAGAATTTTATTGTACTTTATCACTTACCGGGAGAAGCCTTGCATCGTGGGGAGAATTTCTGCATGTTCCGAAAGCTGTCGGAGACCTTGATTATAACCAGATGCGCACTCCGCTTACACCACTGACTAAAACAGAACTGGGATACTGTAAGCAGGATCTGAAGGTTATGTATGAAGGCCTGAAGGATGAACTGAAAGTATATAAATCTGTATGGAAGCTTCCGCTTACCAGCACCGGCAAGGTGCGCAGGATAGTAAAAGATCTGCTGATGCAGGATGAAGATTACAGGCGGTATATCAAGGAACTTATCCCGGAAGATGCATATCAATATGATCTTTCGCTTAAGGTATTTGCAGGTGGATACACGCACGCGAACAGGCTGTATTTTAATATCATATGGTATAACATCACAGGCCGTGACGGTTGTCACGTAGATTATACGTCAGATTATCCTTTTCAGATGGTATGCAGAAAATTTCCCTGCACAGGATGGGCACTTTGTGAAAACAGGCTTCCGGATCCTGATACATTTAAGGATAAAGCATACAAGATGCATCTATCTTTTAAGGAGATTGAATGCCAGAAATCAAATACTTATATTCCGGTGAATAATAAGGTAGATCTTGTCGGTGCAAAAGTTGACAATGGCAGGCTTATAAGCGCGGAAAGTTGTGATATCTGGGTGACAGAGCTTGACTGGGATATCATAAGGAAGGCTTATAAATGGAAATCTGTACGCGTGCTTGAGATCTGGGAAGCCGAAAAGGATTATCTTCCTATTGAGTTTGTAAATTACATCCTGCAGCTGTTTCATGACAAGACCGCCATGAAGGGAATTAATGACGCTGAGTGTGCACTGCAGAAGCAGCGCCTGAACGGCCTTTTTGGAATGGCTTGTACGTGCTTGTTAATGGCCACTGTTCTATGGAAAACAGATACAGATGAATGGGATATTAAGCGCATCACTGAGAAGGATATAAATGACAGACTGAAAGAGCTTAGACGCTGGGGAGATAAGCGTTATTTCCTTAATTTTGACTGGGGTGTATGGACTGCAGCATGGGCGCGCTGGATGATCTGGAATGATATTATCATTCCTTATGATAGGATAGTAATGTATTCAGATACAGATAGCGCTTTTATGACAAAGTATATTAATTTTGCTGAATATAATAAATCCCAGAGTAAGCTTCTTTATGATGTATGCACTGAGCGCGGTATTGATTTTGAAAAGACGCAGCCCAAAAATAAGAAGGGTAAGCAAAGCTTCTTAGGCACTCTTACATATGAAGAAGAATTTACAGAATTTAAAACGCTGGGCGCAAAAAGATATGTTGAAAGATGGAAGTGTGATAACAAGCTGCACATGACCATCGCAGGCATTAATAAGGAAGCTGTATCCTGCCTTCATAATGATATATCCGAGTTTAAAAATGGCGTTGTATTTGATAAAGATGAAAAGGATGTATCAAAACTTCTGCATACATATATCGATGATATGCCTGATATCAGGTTTCCTGATGGATATGTATCGCATCAGCGCCGTGGTGTAAACTTAAGGCCGAACGGATACAGATTGAAGGTTGATAAAACATATGATGAAATGCTGGGTGAACTTGCAGGGAACACTGTGCCTGTCGCATATGAAAATCATCTTAAATCAGTCTGGTATGATGATATCGATGAAATAATAGAAGCAGAAACCGGAAAGTGAGGTAGGAACATGACACCTGAACAGCAACAGATATTTATCGCATTTATTTTGTTTATGACTGTATTAATTGTATTATTTGCATGTATGAAGGGAGATTAATATGAAAGAATTGCAGGAATGTTGTGATGTAACACCATTGAGCTATGAACAGTATGAGATAAGGTTTGATCATTACATTTCAGATGAAAGAACCGGTAAAAAAATAAGAATTGAAGAACCTTTAATCATAAGAGCATTAGTGCCTACATCAAAAAACTATTCCCCCGCTTATTTAAAGAATGAAACTATAGAAAGAATGATTTATGAATTAAGACATAAATTGTATGAAAGTGAGGAAGATGATGGCAAGAAAGCGTGACTACTGGAGCAGAAAAGCGATAATGTCAACAGGCGCAGATTATATGCTTGTATTCGGGCAGAACTGTTCCGGCAAATCTTTTCAGTCAAAAGATGCTGCTATTGAAGGTGATGAAGATGCTGCACTGCTCGGTGCATTAAAAGGTGAGCGCTTTTTTTACCTGCGCCGGATGGTAACAGAGATCAACCAGAATAAAGCCACCATGTATTTTGAAGATATGGATGTGCACAAGCTGACAGACGGTGAATGGGATGGTGTGGAAGCTCTGCAGGGATTGTTTTACTTCTGGCGCTTAAATGAGAACGGCAAGAAGGAAAGATCTGAATACATAGGCGCATATGGATCCTTGTATGACTGGCAGAAGATTAAATCTGTTGCATGGGTAAATTTCAAACTGATCATATTTGAGGAATTTATAGCAGCTGATTACTATTTGGATGATGAACCGACCAAGCTGCAGCGTGTTGTAACTGCTATCTTCAGAGATCATAAAGGCAAGGTATTAATGTTAGGTAATACGATAAGCCGTACCTGCCCTTATTTTCTTGAATGGTGCCCGAACGTGATAAAGCAACAGCCCGGAACTATCGAAATTTACAACATGCATGATGAAGCCGGTGAAGGTATTGAGATAAAGATTGCATGTGAATATACCGGGCATGTAAAAGGATCCGGTTCCATGTTCTTCGGACAGGCCAGCAAGGCTATCATGGCGGGTGAATGGGATGTAGTGAACAGCCCTAAGCTTCCAAAGGATAAGATGGATTATGAAAAAGTATATGAGCTTGTTATCACTTATAAGCAGTTTTCTTTTGTCGTTCAGCTTCTTGTTGATATATATACCGGTGTATGCCTTGTGTATATTTATCCGCGCACTACAAAAAGGAAGATCCAAAGACTTATCACGGATGCCTTCTCGGATAGTGCTGATACCACAAGATATTTCAAAGATAATAGACCGGAAAACAGGATCCGGGAACTGATAGCAAATGAGAAGGTTGTATACTCAGACAACCTGACTGCATCAGATTTTAAAAATATTTATTCCCAAATGAATTTATAAACCTATTGACATAATAGGAAATTGTGGATAACTTAAAGGTAGATACAATATATTGTGTCTACCTTTTTAACATCCACAGAAAGGAAAATTATATGCATTTTGATTTTGATGCGTACAGTAAGGTATTTCCACCTGCTGCAGCTGCTCCCGCAGTTGAAACTGTAGTGGAAACCTTCAAACCCACTGAAAAAGAAATGGCTAAGGATGATAAGCCGGGTGATCCCGCAGCTGGAAAAGCTGTAGAGATCCCACCTGAAGAACCCCCTGCAGAACCTCAGCCAGCACCGGCGGGAGAACCGCCGAAAGGAGAAGAAAATGGCTAATGTAACACAGATCTATGCACTCGTAAATGATGCAGCTTCTGATTTTATAGGAAGCACCGGAGTGCGCGTAAAAGATACCACTTCATTTGTAGACTTCGGAAGAAGCCTTGCAGATCTTTCATCTGCAGATGATCCTTACCATGGATATGATGCGTTTTTCGGTGCACTGGTTTCCAGAATTGCAAAGACCGAGGTTTTTGTAAGACTGTACGAGAAGGCAAACAGAAAGGTTCTTACTGATTATCATGAATTCGGAGCATTCATTCAGAAGATCTATACGAGCCTTCCCAGTGCTTCCGGCAATGGAACATGGAGCGTTTCAAATGGTGAGAACCCACCCACCATCACGCCTTCAAATCCTTACAACGTATCCCAGACCATCGCAGTATCATCCATGATATTCGGTAAGTTTGGTACATGGTCAGTTAAGATAAACAGGCCTACCAGACAGATCAAGATGGCATTTCTTGATGAAGCTTCAATGCAGGCCTTCATTGATGCCATTTATGTGACCATCTCAACGGATCTGAACATCCAGCTTGAAGCTCTTGAAAACCTTGCAGTTTCAACTGCTATTGCAAATGCTATCGAAAACGCCAAGTCAACTAACCTGCTTCAGGTTTATAACTCCAGTGCACCTGTTGCTCTTACTGTATCCACTGCACTTGAAAGCGCTGACTTCCTTGCATTCGCAAATAAGACCATCGACAATATGCGCGGATACATGAAGAAGCCTTCTACCAAGTACAATCCTGCAGGATATACCACCTTTACCGGTGAGGATAAGATGGTTGTTGAGTGCCTTACTGAGTTTGCATCTGCTTCCAAGTTCTATCTTGAAGCAAACAGCTTCAATGCAAATCTTGTTGCTATGCAGGGATATAATGAAGTGCCCTACTGGCAGTCACCCGGAACATCCGGTATGCCCGCATTCGCTGATATCTCAAAGGTTGATATCAAGAACAGCGATGTAAAGGTTGACGCAGTCACCGGCGCAGCTGTTGAGGTATCACAGGCAGGTATCATCTGCGTAATGCGTGATGAGGATGCAGTCAAGGCATACTTCGGTGATCGCAGGAGCTGGGAGCTTGTGAACCCTGAGGATGAAACTGTTGTGCATGGTGAAAAGGCAGATCTGGGTTATGGCGTGGATCCTCACGCTAATATCTGGGTATTCTACATTGCAGATGCACCTACAGCAGATGCATCGGATGCAGGCTGATAAGTATTAATTTAATGAAGGGCTGAGCTTGGCGGCTTCAGCCCTTTTTTAAAAGGAAAGGTAATTTATGACAAAGAATAAGGAAGATGCAGGCAAGTCGCAGGCAAGTCGCAGGCAAGTCGCAGGCAAGTCGCAGGCAAGTCGCAGGAAATCACAGGAAGAAGCAAAGGAAGCGGTAAAAGAGCTTTTAAAGAATGTTAAGCCTTTAGATATATGCATTGTATTTGCTGAAGGTGATAACATCGATATGGTAGCTAAGAAGCTTACCGGACATAGTTATATGGCTTTTAAGGTTTGTGAATATTCAGGCGTAAAATATCAGGATGTAAGGCCGGGCACTATACTGAAGTGGCCTATGAGGTGAAGAAGATGGATGTGAATGCATTAGTTACTATAATAAGCACTGTTGGTTTTCCTATAGCTGCATGCTGTGTTATGTTCATGCAGAATAATAAGCTGCAGGATACCTTGAAAGATATTTCTGTTACCATGCAAAAGATGGCTGATGCTATCGATGATATGGAGAAAAAGAATGACAAAGGGAATTGATGTTTCCAGCTGGCAGGGAATAATTGACTTTGAAAAAGTACGTCAGGATGGCATTTGCTTCTGCGTTTGTAAAGCAGGCGGCAGCGATGCCGGTACATATATCGATAAACGATTTTATGAGAACGTTGCCAAAGCGACAAAGGCGGGCATTCCATGCGGTGCTTATTACTTCGTTGGTAAAGGCTGCACATCTGCAGAAGCAGGAAGAAATGATGCAGAACGTTTTGAACGGATCATAAGAAGTGTAAGGCTGTTATTCCCTGTGTATATAGATTTTGAAGCGCCTGATGCTATGAATAAGGCAGGGAACACTGAAGCGGTGAAGGCCTTCATAAGCTACATGACAGAAAAAGGATATCTGTGCGGTGTTTATGCTTCAGATATATCCGGCTTCAGGGATAAGCTTCATTTATCTGAGCTCTGGGATAAACAGAAATGGGTAGCAAGATATGGATCTGAACCGAAATATTGCAAGCCTTATCAGATGTGGCAGGCATCCAGCAAGGGTAACATTGATGGTATTTATGGGCATGTTGATATAGATTATTGTAATATCGATTATGCGCAGTATATAGTAACTAATCATTATAATGGATTTTGAGGTGAGATAATGGGATACTTACAGACATGGCTGGACTGGAGCACAATAGATATAAGCAAATATGCTCTTGAAAACAGCACATATTCAACCTTCTATTATTACTGGCGTGATGAGCTGTTCGGCAGGGTGATGCGACTGTTTGAAGAAAATACGGATCCTGTTCCGCAGCGTGAGATCGAAGTGCGCCTGATGCTGCAGGGGCATTGTGCCATCGCTCCGCTCAAAGGTGAGCTTACTGCATTTTTCGGTGAGCCGAACGGCATAAGCAAATATTATGATGATAAGCCTTTTTATTGCGTACACAGCCCTATTTATTCAGAAAATCTGAAGATAGGCAAAGACTGCGAAATGATCCGCAATAATACGCTTATGAACCCGCTTTATGATCTTATACACCACTATGCGATACTTCTTGCACATGTTGAAGTTACTTTCATTCATACCGCAGTAAATGCCAGATATGCGAACGGTGCACCGGTTGTTAAGAACGAAATACAGAAGCGGAGCTTTAAACGTTTCATCGGTCGTATATTCAATGGCCAGTATGAACCTTTTGAAGATCTGGGCGATATGGGCGTTGAGTATGCCGGAGCGCATCTTAATACTGCAGAGCATGTTGTGGATCTCTGGGATGCAAGGCAGAAAGTTCTTGCTGATTTCATGCAGGATATCGGTGTTAAATCAGGGCTTGCTAAGCGCAGCAATACTGTTGAGGATGAAGCAAATGCAGATACCCCTGCACTTCTTATCAATCTAAATGATATGCTTAATGAGCGCAAGGAAGGCTTTGACAGGGTAAATAAGCATTATGGTACAAGCTGGAGCTGCGAACTCAATAAGGATATCGATTATGTGAACATGTTTACAGATCCTCAGATGGAAAGGGAGAAGGAAGAAGATGAAGAAAGTAATTGACTTATATAAATCTCTCGGCACAGGCGAAACACTGCTTCCTACAAATACCGATTTTGACTTCTGGAAAAATACTTATGAAGCACAGCCTGCTATATTTGATAGGGAATTCGCAAGAAGGTATACGACCTTTGAAATATTTGACTTCATGGGTGCTGAAACCATGGAAGAAAGTAAAGCAAATTTCAAAGCTGATGTGCTCTCAATACTTACCTTCAATGAAAAGAGATATGCGGAAATGTACCGCGTGTTTCTCGTGTCGGATGAAGATGATCCTATAACTTATAACTATGATATGACAGAAACCACAGGAGCGCAGCATACAGAAAGCGTAAAGGGTGAACAGACTAATACCACAGGTGCACAGGAAAACACCACAGGATCGCAGACAGATACGCATAATGTTGCACCTTATAATACCAGCACGCTCACAGCTGAAAGCTCTGATGTATCCGGGAGCCGTACTGATAACTTAGGACAAAGAGAAGATACCGATGGCGAGCGCACTGATACTTATGATAGCAATGAATGGACACTTACAAAGCGCGGAAATATAGGCGTACAGACTGCAGGTGATATCCTTGCAATACATACAAGGTACTGGGCGGAAACATATAAGTTTTTTAATCTTATATTCGATGATATCGCTAAGCAGCTTTTAATGGTGGGTGATTGATATGAGCATAAATGTAAATTTTTATATCACAGGCGATAACCCTAATGTGATGAATAAATCATTAACGCTTATCGCAGAAAATGTGCCCTGTGATATCAAAGAACCTGCAGACCGTGAAAGACCTTTTCTGTTCACAACAGGTGATCTGATGCATGTTAATTATGCATATATAGCACACTTCGGAAGATATTACTGGGTATATCCGGAAACAGGGCAGGGAATGACTACCAGATACAGGCTTGAAAGCGATCCTCTTATGAGTTTCCGCAGCGGCATACTTGCAAGCCCTGCAGTTATTGCAAGAAACCCATGGCACTTTGATATGTACGTACCGGATCCAAAACTTCCTATTGAAGCACGCACAGCAAGCGCTGTATTACCTTTTCCAAATCAATCAATATTTGACGGCACTAATAATTCATATATATTGACAACGTTAGGGAGTGGCTGAAAATGAGCGATATTACAGTATATGATTATGGTAATAACAATGCGCGTACACTTTTAAATGTGGGCGCTGTTAATTATAATGATCTTTCCAGAATACAGTCAGGATCGCAGACCATAGACGGTCACACATGGACTATATCAAAAGAAATCACTGATAAATATATATCAATAAGTTTTTCTACACGTGGTTTCAATTATGATCCTTCTAATATGAATGCTGATATCACACTTCTGGGGTTAAGATGTTCTGGACTTTATCAGGCAATATTAAATCTGGCAATAGGATCATCGTTTCAATATGGCATTACAAATGATCCCGATCATGGCTATCCGTATATAACAATGGGAAGATTTATCCCGGTGGATCCTGCACCGAATGAGACTTCTTATTATCTCGGATCCGGTGCAAACTCGGCATATTATCATACTGCGTCTAGTACTTACAGAGATGATACAATAGGCGGCGTTTTTCCTGTTGTATGCGTAAGTGGTGATACAACTAATGCTCTTTATGGTGAAGGTATTATCACAGCTTATCATTTTGACAATGAAAACCTGTCAAATGTGCAGATTAATATTTATATCCATCGGGATATAACTGTTTCAAGCTATTCAGGTGAACCCGGTGAAAAAGGCTTTAGGCCTACAGGCGCATATACAAGAAATGACAGACCCGGTAATGGTGGATGGGGAAGCTCTCAGAAATCAGAACCTGATTATGCAGGCACTGCAATATCTCAGCCCGGTGCACCAAATGAAAGCGCTGCAAGTGCTATAAATTGCGGATTTTTAACTGTATATAAGATTAATCAGGCAAATCTGGATGCTATAGGAAAAAACTTATATGGTGAGACACTGCTGGATATTGTAAAAAATATTTCAGTTAATCCGCTTGATTTTATTGTATCCTTGATGATATTTCCATGTGCACCTGCCGCTGTGGGATCATCACAGAATATAAAGCTGGGCGGTTGGTTATGTGCTGCATCCGGTGGTGCTGTATTAAATGCGTTAGGTACTCCCGCTTCCGGTAATCCGTTAACAAGTCAGTTTAAGGTGGTTGATTTTGGTACGGTTTCAATTCCAGAAAACTGGGGAAGCTTCCTTGATTATTCCCAGACCACAATAGAAATGTATTTGCCCTTCATCGGATCAGTTAATATTGATGTAAGTGAATGCATGGGTGGTACTATAAATGTACAGTACACTATAGACTTCTTAACCGGTATGTGCGTTGCAAATGTATTATGTACTAAGGCAAATTATGTATTACCATCCGGTAAAGCTTTATCATATGTTCATGCGCAGCATGCTTATCAGGGAAACTGCGCAATACAGATACCATTATCTGCAGTGAATTATGGCTCAATGATAGGATCCCTTATAAATGCATGTACGCAGGGAATAACTAATCCTGTCAGCGGATTTATGGGTATAGCTACTGATGCCGTCGGCGGCGGGTTCAGACCTAATGTATCCAGTAAAGGTAATATCGTTGCAAATAGTGGCTTCTGCAGCGTACTATATCCATATATCAGGATTACAAGACCTATTACAGCGGAACCTGAAAGCTATCAGGAAGTTATGGGCTTGCCTTCTTATATCAATACCACATTAAGCCAGTGCAGTGATCTGTGTGTATGTGATGATATTGATCTAAGGGGAATATCAGGAGCGACTGAAAGTGAACTTAATAAGATACGCCAGATGTGCAGAGATGGCGTATATGTATAAAGGAGGTAAAAAGAAATGACTTTTAAAGATTTATCAAAGAAGCTTAAGGCTTCAGTACAGACATTGCCTAATCTTATTAATGTGCTTGCAGATGCATTTAATGAGATAGAAGGTGGCTCCAGTGGAGACATTAACTATTCCACAGAAGAGCATGTGATAGGCAAGTGGATTGATGGAACTACTGATTTATATGAAAAAACTGTGACATTTAATAATGTCAGTATTGAAAATAGTATAAATCTTGGCGTTTCTTCAGTAAGTATGATCTTTCTGGAAGATGGTTTGTTTTATTCAGAAACTACATATACAACCGTACCATATGTGCACGGAGTTGCGGCATTAAATGAAGGCGGCTATTTCCAGATTGGTGATAATCCTGTTACATGGAACTTTAGGTTTGGTGAGAATGCGCCAACCACTATAAGCGGCTTTATTAGATTTAGATATACAAAAATAAACAGCTAATAAATATATGCACCTGCTGGTAGCACCGGCAGGTGTATTTTATTACATTAAATAAGAAGCTCTGATGTGATGCGTGTATCTGCGAGCAGTGGCCAGCAGGATCCTGATGCGCTCCGGTATGTTTCACAATCTCAGTAAATGTTTCACAGGCGAACCAAAATCGAACAAGTGTTTGGATAAACCCCCTCTGACTTT
>Ga0247611_10007454_pt1 | contig 13750 bp, 8 predicted proteins | sample 177DNAGHGhighgp2_FD_192422 | JGI IMG/M metagenome (GOLD analysis project Ga0247611, IMG submission 192422) | Sheep rumen microbial communities from Palmerston North, Manawatu-Wanganui, New Zealand - 1770 DNA GHGhigh gp2 | ecosystem: Host-associated > Mammals > Digestive system > Stomach > Rumen ...
TAACGTGAGTTCGACGAATTTTAAAATAGTGTAAGTTGATTATCTACAGTTCTTTCCACACAGATGCATGGTTTCTTTGGAAAGAAGCAATATGTAGATATGGCTCCCAACATATTTACAATGAAGTTGTCGAATGACCTATGCCTTGAGTGTTCCACTTGAGCAATGTTCTTCAACTCATCATTGACTGTCTCAATAATTGCTCTCTTCCTGAGCAGAAGTCTGTCAGACACGCTCATCAGAGCACCTTTCATGTTATTCTTGAGTTTTGTTATCAGTTGTATTCCATCCACGAACAACCGTTGAAAAAGGTTCTTGCTTATGTATCCCTTGTCTCCTACCAGTTTCCCATAGATGAACTCAATGAATGATTTCAGCTCCAAAGGCTTCCTGTCATCCACATCACCAGGTGTGATCATGAAGTTCAGAAGCTCACCCTTCTCATTGCATATCAGATGCAGCTTGAATCCGAAGAACCAGCCCATAGAACATTTTCCACGCTCGGCTATTCCCTTGAACACCTTGTGGACATGGATTCTCTGATTGCGACACACACGCAAAGGTGTGCTGTCAACGAAACTGATGCCAGTGCATTTGCCTGGCAGCACTTTCTTGATGAATATGGCCAAAGGAAGAGCAACACTCTTCTCCAGCTCAACGAATCTGTTGTAGGAAACGACATCTGGGAACAGATGACGCAAATGAACACAAACATGATTCAAATAGAAATGCTTCAGACAACGATAACCAGAACTGTGGAACAGAATGAGTATCACCATTATCTCAGCTTTCGACATCGTTCCGTCATGATGGTATTTACGTTTGTTTTTATCTGGTATGGAATATTTTTCCATCATTTGGTCAAAAAACTTGCAGAAATCATCTGCCATTACAAAAATTTCAGTAACTTTGTTTTCTGGAATCATAGCGGTTTTTTAGTTTAACATTGTTTTATTGGTATATACAAAGTTACTAAAAATTCCGCTATTCCCCAAATAATCAAGTGATTAAATATATCTTAATTTCGTCGAACTCACGTTAAATTAATAATCAAATGAAAAAAACAATTTCTATATTGTTGCTCTTGCTACTGTCGGCAAGATCAACATTCGGTCAGGAACTTCGTTACGACCGTCCTGCTGAATATTTTGAAGAGGCACTTGTGATTGGCAACGGCATGATGGGCGGCACGATCTATGGCGGCACCATGGTGGACCGCATCTCGCTTAACGACATAACTCTGTGGACCGGTGAGCCATGCAACACAAAAGTGTATTCGCCCGACGCCCACACGCATATAGCAGGCATACGCGATGCCCTGCGCAATGGCGACTACCGCAAAGCCGACCAACTGCAGCGTGAGGTGCAGGGTCATTATTCGCAGAATTACCAGCCACTGGGCGAACTGCAGATAGAATATGCCGATGGCACGACAGAGGTGAGCAACTACATACGCCGCCTCGACCTCTATCATGCCAAAGCCACCACGGAATACGACCGCGGCGGACACCACTACACCACCGAATACTTTGCCAGCCATCCCGACAAATGCATCATCGTGAGAATCACTACCGACAACCCTGAGGGCATTCATGCAAAGATTTCACTCAGTTGCCAGGTACGCAACGACATCACAGCATCAGACCACGTGATTCGCAACGACGGCTACGTGGGCTACACGTCGCTCCCTACCTACGTCAATTCCGAAGATAAATTCGCCTACGACCCTTCGCGAGGCATACATTTCCGCACCAACGTGGGAGTCAGCTGTCCGTCGGCAAAGAGTGAGGGCAAGTGCATTGTGGTGGACGGCGACCAGTCGGTGGTCATCACCATCGTGAATGCCACGTCGTTCAATGGTTTCGACAAGGACCCTGTAAAGGAAGGGCGTGCCTACAAGGAGATAGCCGACAAGCAACTGGCAACAGTAATCAAGAACGACTATCAGTCACTGCTCGATCGCCACACATCAGACTTCAGCAACATATTCAGCCGCGTCAGCCTGCATCTGACCAGCAACTATTCGAAAGACACCCGCCCCACCGACAAGCAACTGCTCGAATACGTAGACGAGAGTGTTTTCAATCCTCATCTGGAAGCCCTCTATTTCCAATACGGACGATATCTGCTCATCAGCTGCTCACGCACACCACAAGTGCCAGCCAACCTTCAAGGGCTATGGAACGAAAAGTTGTTGCCGCCTTGGTCGTGCAACTATACGAGCAACATCAACGTGGAGGAGAACTACTGGGCAGCCGAAACGGGCAATATGCCAGAGATGCATGAGTCGCTACTCACATTTATCAAGAGCCTGCAACGCTCCGGCGAAATCACCGCCAAGGCATATTACGGTGTGGACAAAGGATGGTGTCTGGCTCATAACACAGATATATGGGCAATGACATGCCCAGTGGGAATGCACTCTGGCGACCCGTCGTGGGCAAACTGGAATATGGGCGGCGCATGGATGAGCACACACATCTGGGAGCACTACACCTTCTCCCTCGACAAACGTTTCCTCAAGGAATACTATCCCGTTCTGAAAGGTGCTGCCGAGTTCTGCATAAACTGGCTGGTGGATACCCAGAGCATGGGCGTGGATGGGCCTAACTATCTCATCACAGCCCCGTCTACATCGCCCGAAAACATATATAAGACTCCCGACGGCTATAAGGGCCGCACATGCTATGGTGGCTTTGCCGACCTGGCGATGATACGCGAATGTCTGGCGGACGCACGCGATGCAGCCATAGTGATGGGCGACACACAGTTTGAAGCGGATGCCGATAAGGTGCTGAAGCGGCTTCAGCCTTATAAGATAGGCAAGAAAGGCAACCTCCAGGAATGGTTCTACGACTGGGAGGATGACGACCCTCACCACCGCCATCAGAGCCACCTCTTCGGAGTATATCCGGGCAACCATCTCGACGACGGATACAACAGCCGCGAAAGCATCCTGCAGGCAGCAGCCAGGACGCTGGAGCTGAAAGGCGACCGCACCACCGGATGGAGTTCGGGATGGAGAGTAAACCTCTTCGCACGCCTACGCGACTCACAAAATGCCTACCACACATTTCGCAAGCTGCTAAGCTATGTAAGCCCCGACGGCTATAAAGGCAGCGATGCGCGAAGAGGCGGAGGCACCTACCCCAACCTGCTCGACGCACACTCACCATTCCAGATCGACGGCAACTTCGGAGGATGTGCCGGGGTGATAGAGATGCTCGTGCAGAGCGAATACAAGCTGGTGGACCGCAAACCCGAAATATCCGTACATCTCCTTCCGGCACTACCGCCTAACTGGAAGGACGGCGACGTGCAGGGCATACGTCTGCGAGGCGGGCTGATTCTCAGCATGCTGTGGCGCGACGGCAAAGTGGAAAAGGCAGAAATCTATTCACCTCAGAAGACGAGGATAAACTTATACGTTGGTGGCAAACATCTGATTCCTCGGCTACATAAAGGCAATAATCTGGTGAATGTAAGATGATGAAGAATTTAAAAATTAAAGCCATGCGGACGGGTGCTTTGGCAAATTAAAAATTAAATCTCTCTTACAGATTATTTGTTGTCTACAAGAACACAAAAATCCAAACAACTGTGCAACCAACATATTTTCATTGCATAAGGAATCATCTACCGGAAGGAGGTGACGTCTCCCGACGTCATTGCCATGAAGTTACACCTATGCCCCTACAGCAGACGGGCAACGTACAACACCATAAGAAATAAATACGCGCATTCACTACAAACTATAAGTTATACAACGACATGGTCAACGCGCTGAGCCATAAACTATAAAATATAAACATTCATTATTGCTTCCATATCGGTGATGTCGGCGAAGAGTGCAATGCGAAACCACCTGTAGGAATGTGAATTGAGAGAACGCATCCTCCACCAATGGCGGCGGTCGTTGGAAGCCAGCACAGCCACCTTTACCGACGAGTCGGTTTCCAGCTGGTTCCACACCACTCTCAAGTCCTTTAATCGTTTCAGCGCCACGGGATCTCCCATGCACACAGGACGCGTGAGCAATATGCCTCCCGCTCGGCTGGCTACATTCCTTCCAGCCAGCCGCAGCAGTCCCTCATTGGTCTGAATGATGGTGCGGGGATAGTCGTTTACTATTGCCAAAGGCCTTGAAGCAAATGTCGACATGGCAAACTCTCCATTGCCGAGAGAACAGAGGTAATGAGCATCGAGATAGTCGGGATAAATGTGCAAGAGGTTGGATTCATAATCGTATGCCATCCTGCTCTTGCCAATCATCGTATTAAAATCCATCGTATCGTTTATAATCATGTTGTTGAACGATTGGTCGATATCTATGAGAGCCGACACATCAGCCACCGCACCCTCCATCTGAACCGACATATTCGTTATTACCGACCCTCTTATCATCTTGAGCCCTTGAGCAGTGGCAAACACCACTGCATTATCGGTCATCACTACCGACGCAGGGTCGGAGCACACGTCGCGCGAAATGGGTTGGCTCGTGGAAAATGCTCCGTCGACACCTACCGACATGGCCCATATTCCGTCGGCAGCGAACACATATAGAGGGAAGTCTCCAAACTGTCCTTGACTGAGTGCCTGAGTGGTGGTGGCCATTGCCAGGATGGAGGAATTGCCCACGATGTTGACCAGTGCCGGCTCCGACAGGAAAGGATTATTAACCACCGACTGTTGCAATTTGGTTTTGCTGACAACCACAGCCTCCTGTTCCGGCGTTTGCATCTCTTCTCGTTGCGCCTCGTTGAGGTCGGCGTCCTTCCCCATGCCTGTCCACATCGGTTCGTTGAACCCATCGAACCATATCGACAGATTGAGAAGTTTATGACGCATGAGCTTCAGCTCTGCTCTCTGATACTCTCCATCCATTCGTCGTCGCCACACCACAGCTCTCGTGGCAGTGAGTCCAGGATAAGCAAACCACAGCAGCGGCGCATTGTTGCTGACTCCATGGTCGGCCACGCACAGCAGATGCTGCTCGCCGTTTTCCACACCATACACCATCGCCTTGATCCATTCCACAGGATAGCCGTCCTCTGCTCCATCACGCATATTGCCACAATAGCCGTTCATAAGCGAAGGCATATAACCACGGAAGCGATGCTCCACCATGTTGCCCTCCACAAGACGTGAGTTGTAGACCATCTGCATGCGGCCACACATCTGCGAGAGCGACATGGCATTGTCGTCCAAGCTCTGACGCCCTTCAAGTCCGTCGAGCGTATGTTCATCCATTTCGAGGGTGACCCATCCGTTGGCTTCCTGCAATTCATTGAGGGTCAAGTCCTTCACAATGAAAAATTCGGCTGTATTCTTGAGATTTTCTTCCTTATGACGTTCATCCACCTTCGGCAGCACTATGTTATAGACTTTCTGACTATCATCCACTGAATTATAGTTGCGAAATTGCCAGTCGGCAGTGAATGTTCCGTTGCCTTCATCAAACAAGCCATAGCCTTCAGAGCCGTTGTCGTGGTTGTCTACACTGCGTTGTTCAAGTGCTATCGCTTGCCGCTTTGCAGTCCATTCAGCACCTTGATTAAACGAATAAATCGGCGGCGACACAGCTATTGCCACACTGCTGACGAGACCCTTCCATCTGGTCAGTTGTTCGATGTCGACCACGCGAAACATCAGTTCTGCTATGTTTGCCGACGTGTAGGTGTCGCATTTCCCGGCCCCGCCAGGCTCTATAGTCCACATCTGAGGTGTCATCCCTTTATTGGGCATCATGAGGCACGGAGCCGACGGACAGACAAGGCTTCCATCATACATACGCAGTGCATATCTCACGAAGAACGGATACATGAATTTATTGTCGCGACGCGAATGTAGTTCCACGAATTTGTTTGCCACTGCCATCACGGCATTGAAATTCTCCTCGGTGTTTGCCACCACTAGTTCCGGCGTCATGCCCTGTCCCTTGAGGAGGACAGCAGAAAAGCGATAGGCATACACATCCGAGCCATACATCACGCATCGTAGTCTCAAGTTTCCGTGCTGTCTGCCAGTGGTGAAGGTAACGTAAGGCGATTGTCCGAAGGCATAGCCATAGTAGATCTCTTGATCGTTTTCGTCTATTATCCACACCGACATGCCAATCTTCGGCTTGCCCTCCAGACGTCTCAGATTCAGCCGGTAGATGGTATCGGGTTCAAGGTTGGCATCCACGAAAAACTCATATTCTCCAGTAAAGCTAATGGTGAGAGGTGTGGGTGGCACCGTTTCGGAGAAGTCGGCTGTAGCAGACGAGGCAGTCTGCTCCAGTGTGATGCCAGTATCGTCGCCTTTTGCCAGTGTCTGCACGAAATGATTGCGCAACATAAACTGCAAATGGGCTTGCGGCAGACTGGCATCAAGACAATTATATATGCCTTCCTTCCAGATGGCATAAGCCTTTTCATCGGGAAAGCGGATAATCAGCACATTGCCCATTGCCACAACGGCTTCGGGCTCCTGGCTGAAGGTATGGATGACGGTGCGGATGCCACGACAGTCGTAATATGCCAGCCTGTTTTCGTTTTTCACTATGAGGTGCTTATCGGTCTGCACGTGGTGGATGCAGAGGATTACATCTCCTTGACTTAACTCTATATTGAGCCGCTCGGGTTGCGACACAGTGCGCATCTCACCATTGACAGGCATGAGGTTAACAGCATAGTCGAGCTCACCGTCGGCAGTATTGGCAGGACATCTGTGAATGCCCTTGGAAAAAGAAATAGACATATTTATTGAATTAAAAATTATATTTAAGTTTAGGATGTACTAATTATTTGAGTGTCACTTTTGATGGCGTAGTACGTAACCCCATTGTTGTAGGCAGCCCGCACGCTGTAGGGGCGTACCTTGCGTGCGCCCGTTAAGCCGTAATACGTGGTTTCACCAGCAAAACAACAAGAATCAGGCAGAACGACATTTCACCGCAGGATTCCAACAATGTTTGTATCGTACAACATTAACGGTGTTGCACCGAAACGCGTCAAACGCAATATGGGGACGGTGTAAAAACGAATGCCCTGCATATTCATAATGACGGTGGTTCAACCGATGGTCGTACGGTTGGACGGGCGCACGCAAGGTTTCAATGGTCTTTACACCCCCTTCGGCTCATTACATTCGCCCTTTCCCCCGTTATCGGGGGACGGAAACCCCTACAGTGGGTGGGCAACATACAACGCCGTTGACGATAAGCGGTGCAATGAAAAACGGAGAGTTGAGAATACGGGTTAGTTATATACAACGCCATTGGCTCCCGACACACCTCTTCCGGCTTTCATCAGAACGCACTTTCGTTGATAGTTCTATACGGTGAGATTCGCTTAAAGGAGTTTTGGTTTTTAGGCATTACGTATGGCAATTCATTGCTGACGGCACATGCAATCATGTCGGTCATCACGATGTCGTCGTGGTTGTTGGTCCCCACTATATTGCCATAGCTGCCGTCGGGTCGCTGCTCGTAGATAGCCAGTTCCTTATAGAGAAATTCGTCGGGGTCGTTGAAATATCCGTCTTCGAAAAGAGGCCGGAAGCAGTCCACCATATATTGCTTTGTCTTTCGGTTGGTTTGATAGCCATATCTGCAGGCTTTCCCTTCATGCACGCTGTCGCCGTCGGAGCTTTTTCGCATATATAGGTTGTGGTAAGATTCTCCTATGGTGTTGAGGATGCCTAAGATATGGTCCTCGCTTCCGTCGTATTGACTGGCATCAGCTTTCTTGCGGTCGAACGTATTGCTCTCGAACACCAGTTTTGCGTCGTCGTAGTATCTGGCCAGTGCCACCGCCTTATGTGCCATGGCATCGTAGCGCAGGTGTCCCCTCCATCGTGCCACCACCTTAATCATTCCTTTGTGGGGATTAGTGGTTCTCCAGCCGTTGAAGAGCGGATTATCAGGGTCGGACAGATTGATTCTGTCGACAACGGTCATCACGGAGTAGTCGGCACCATCGCCCTCACCACCTACATCCACCACCACCATATAGCGGTCATCGTATTTTTCTGTATCTGGTTCCTCCCATACTCTGAGCGGACCGTGGTCATCGCGTTGAAGACGGTATTCATTGGCTATGTCGTCGATATCACCCATCCAAAGCGGCACCATCACGAAACGCTTCTCCATCTGCGCCACTATATACGGCGAAATCATCATGCGTCCACTGAAGGTGAAACATTCCACATCGTCGCTCGGTGCCTCCGATGCCATCTGAGCATGAGAATGAAACGATTTGCGACGTTCCACATACCAGTGGATATGTTCCAGAGTGGCTCCTTTCAGCCATAGACTCCACAGAAATTCTGCGCTTTCCTCGGTCTTCGCCGCAGTCTGCTTGTTGCTACGGTTGTCGTAGAGCCAACGGGCAAATATCTGTTCCTCCTCATAGTCAGTGAATCTGAGCATGTCGTTTTCGATGAAGAAGAAAGGGATGAAAAGTGCCTTGCGTGCCGACCGTCCGCTGATAGCTTCCTGATATTCGTCGTAGAAGTAGCCGCTCTTGCCGTTGGCAGTGGATTCCATCACCTCCAGCGTGAGAGGCACTCCTTCCGCCATGCCACTCGTGACGGCACGAATAAGTGATGCAGCACTCTTCCCCGGGGTAGTAATCCAATAAGCCACCTCAGAGAAATGTGCCATCGCCACGTCGGCGCCACGTGTGGATTCATAGTTTTCGAATGAACTGACCGTAATGATATTGTTCCTTACCGGCACACCCTTGTCGCCCGTCACCACATAGTCTGCAGCCGAGTGTTCGCTGGGTGAGAATTTCAGATGACCTGCATTGAACACAAATTCAGGGAAATGCATCAACACCTTGGAATACATGGCTTTGATTCGTCGTGCCGTGTCCTTGGTCTGAGCCACTATCAGGGAGTTCCACCCCTGCTTGAGAAACAACTGAATCCATGCCATATATAATTGTGTCAGCGTGGAGCCACCCCATTGCCGGGCCTTGAGCAGCACGAGTCGGATGGGCTTGCCTTCGCTGCGCATCTGTTCGAATTCGGCGAGCAACACACGCTGTGCATAGTTGAGACGGAAAGGCTTCATGTCGCCGCTTATCTTGTCCTTTATCTTAAATACTGTGATGAAGGCAAAGGCTGGGTCGTGACAGCAGCGAACATAATTGAGTGCCTTCCTAAATTCATGAATCAGGCTTTCGGAGCATTGGCCATGTATATCCTTCACGAGCGAAGCAATCGACCCAGCCTTGAGCACACGGTTATAGAGCTGTGTCTGCAGCACCTCGTCTGTAAGATACTGTACGGGCAAGTCATGATCGGCTATTTCCACACGTCGACGCACGCCTTCCATGCCTTCACCCGTCAACTGGTTATGACTGCCGACGAGTTTCTGTCGCCGTTGTGCATTTTCAGAGATTATTTGAGTAAACATATATATTAAATGAAAAATTATTTTACTTTTGCAATCGAGACCCAACGGTTAAAACATGCAGTACCTGACATTATTTGCAGGAGGGTTTAAAAATGTTTTACGGCTGGACGGGCGCACGCAAGGTGCGCCCCTACGGTGGATGGGCTTCGTACAATGCTCTCGGCTATCGGTTCTCAAAAGGCTCTCTACTTTCATACTATCGCTATCTGATAGTCGTTGGAACTGATGTTGAGAGACGGATTGTGCTGAAGGATGACCTGCATCTTCTTTCTTGCCACATTGAGCTGGAAGTCGATGAATTTGTTGGTCATGGCCGCCACGCTGGTCGACGAGTTTTCCATTTCCATGGCATATCGTGCATATCCGGTATTGGCTTGCGGTGGTATGCCTTGCAGCGATTCGTTGACGCTGGTGATTTCGTTGATACTGTCGATCTGCAGGTTGAGCATATCAGCCACTCCCAGGTTGTTGGCTCCCTGGGTGATTACCTCCGGCTTCGCTCCCGTAGGGTCTGGCTCATAAACGATCCATCCTCCCACCTCCACCGCCTGTCGAGCGAAGTCTTCGAGGGTCATATCGCGCGGTATGGCTCGCTTGGGAATCATCTTGAGACCTTTGATAGATGAATTGATATACATGTCGTTGAGTGTGATGAGGCGATTGATATATCGCTGCTGATCCACCACCGTTCCCATGAATGGATATATGCACCCATTTACGAAATGGTAGGCCGTCATCACGTAGGGGTGTTCATAATGCTGATATGGCGAGTCGTATTCCTGCAGAATGGTGGCGTCGGGCGCCAGTAGAGTGAAATGCCATACAGGTTCATACATCGGTTCGATTTGAATCATTTCCTGGCATGCCGCTCGCCTCCCCTTTGCTTGTCTGGCTCGTCGTCGGTTTTCCTCTTTCACCGCCTTGAGGTCGTCGGGCTGAATTTTATACACCGGACACTGCGTATTTGTGCGGTCGACGCATCTGTAGAGCAGCCTATGCTGGTAGGTCCACACGTGGTAGGTGCGGCATAGTTGTTCCGACGGCGGTGCATAGAAGTCCATGTGGTCGTGTCGTGAGGTGAGCTGACCGCCATAGAAAGCATAATGACTGGAGGCTGCAGCTCCATAAATGCGTTTCAGACGCTCATAGTCGAAGTCGCTGCCATACAGGCGCGAAACCAACTCGCCCACCTTATAGTCGCGTATCTCGCCAATGAGTCCCACATCCCACAGACGAGGGTCGTTCATCTTGCTTTCAAAGAAAAAATAGTCGGGGTTGACACTATAGGTGAACGAATCGCGCCGTCCGCGGTTGAACCCCCATTCCTCTGCCACAACACTCACTCCCCCATGCATCAATTCCTCCATCTGACTGATCATCAACTCCTTCATCCCGTTGAGTTGCCAGTTGTCTTGCAATGCGTCAGTCATCTTTTGGCTGAGAGGGTCTACGGCAGGTTGTGCCGATGGGTTCTCTGCTGCGTCGTCGCTTTGCTGAGGCATGGAACTAATCTGTTGCTGCAAAGGTTGCACTGAAGATGCCGGACCAGATGTAGCATCTGCCCTGTCCGCTTGCATATACGCATTTTTCATTCTGCACACAGGCATGGCACCGTTCTTGGCTATGAGTCCGGTGAGAGCATGCACGATTTTGATGAGGTGGTTGTTTTGCAGTGGCACAGCACCCGTCTTGCGTGCTATGCGTTCGCGTTCAGTAACGAGGCGTCCGTCGTCGTCGCGAACGAGGTCGCTCCATTGGTCGCCATAGATATAATTGATGTTTCGCCGGCGAGTGTCCCTGAAGTCGGAGAGCGAATGCCAGCAGTCTTCCACCCTCTTGAGCAGTTCTGTGTTTTTCATGATATTGATATTTTAATTAACGAGTTGACAAGTGGGGTGTGCTTGTTTGATCAGGCACTGACCATAAAGAATTAATCCTTTTTCGCCTGCAAATTTACAGGGAAAAAGGATATGTTTTTGACGTTCTCGGAAAAATAAGGCATGAAAGAAATATTATAATAATTTTTCAGAATTACATTTTCATGGCATTAACGGGAATTTTCTTTCCAAAAAAATGTTGTTATGCAATAATAAACAGAATAATTTTATTAACTTTGCATCCGCAAAGCAGAAATCGGTGTTTTTGCAGTGTATTTATCATAAGGTTTGCGAACCTGCCCTTGTAGTTCAACGGATAGAACAAATCTCTCCTAAAGATTAGATGCCAGTTCGATTCTGGCCGGGGGTACTAACAAGAAAAGGTCCATTCGGACCTTTTTTCTTTTTTTGTCTACGGAGATTGGGAGAATAGGAGAATTTTTCATCACATGAAAAGATATAAACTCCTTAACTCCTTTCCTCCGTAGAATTTAGATTATTTGTCTTCGATTTTATAGCAGAAGAGTCGTGGTACGTTGCAACCGACGAAGTTGCCGAGCACGATGATAATGTAGGATGGCAAGAAATCTATTATAGTCGATGACTCGCATAGATAGAAGGCATCTGCAATGGAGTGATAGAAACCAAGGAGGATGAAGAGCGGTATGCCGAAGATAATGAGCAGTAGGTTCTTGTCGCGCCCACCCTGCACTATGAGCGTCATGATAAGCCCGCAGCCTATTGCACTGAGGAAACACTGGAGCAGTCCTGCATCAATCCTCGACTGAATGAGCATCGTGGCATCGATGCCACGAATATTGAGCAGCGAGAGAAGGAAACAGCCTATTATGTTGCCTACCAGTATGACAAGCATATTGAGATATTCGCGAGGTTTACGAATATCGATGAACCCAGCCGTACCAGTATAGAGCGGCAGTTTGAAATGCACCACGGTGAGCAGTCCGAATGCAAACATCACTGCTCCAGCTATATCACCAATCTTAAGAAAGATGGCACCTCCCAATCCTATGCATATTCCAGCGAGTATGCTTCTGATAAAAGTCTGCTTCATAGAATTTTGTGATTCAATTCAGTTATCCCATGTTTCCACATCATAAGCCTGTCTGGCTGCTCTTTGTTTTGTGGCTCTGACCCACACGCCATTGATAAAGAAATAGCAAGAGCTTTCGGTCAGATACCTATATCGATAGCTGTCGTTAAGAGACGGGCTGCTGTTAGTTGCCTGAATCACTCCTGTTGAGAAATCACGGGTATTGGTGTAGATTGACCAGTAGTCATAGTTTTTGGCAGCAAACCCTGTGGTGTTGAGCGAGCGTTTGGACGGATTGGTTTTATTCTCAAATGTAAGATATGAATTTGGTACTTTATCCGAAGGCTCTGTCATCCAGTTGCCAGTCAGAAGATTTATAGCCTCCAGTTGTGTTAGGCTTCTGAGGTTTTCTGGTCGCGCAGGCTCTGTAGTCTGAACATTCACAGGTTGTGTAATAGTATTACCATTGTTCACAGGTTGTGTAATAGTATTACCATTGTTCACAGGGCGTGTGACTGTATTGTTGTCGTCAATAGCAGTTCTGAAAGTTGCAGGTTTGTCGAGAGGAGCATACACAGTCTGTCCGTTTATTATTTCCTTCTTGCATTTATGCGCCTTATGCCATACACCCCACATTTTGAATTCACAAGTGTACTTGTTCAGATTGCGGAATTCATATTTGTCAGTGGTGTATCTGTTATTAGTGTAATTGATGGTGCCGGATGTGACATATTTTTCACCCCAGCCGAGAATATCACCAGAAGCGTTGCTGATAGACACATTTTTGAATTCCCAGTCGTATGTGGCTACTCTGGAACCTGTAATGGTGTGCTTACGTTGTCCGTTATTTTCAAATTCCAGATAGTATGTACCATCATTTTCCGTTTCCCACATGCCTATCAGATTTTTAAGAGCTTCCTGTTCTGCATCGTTCTGTGCCAAGGATGTCTGAGGAATCGCCAAAGCGACCATACATAAGGTTGTAACCAATATTTTTTTCATAATAACTAATTTAAGATGTTGATAAAAAACAATATGCCTCCTAAGAGCAAAGTTACTGATTTTTTTGTAATGGAAAATGATTTCTGCAAGTTTTTTGGCAAAATGATGGGAAAAACTTCATACCAGATAACAACAAACGTTCATACCATCTACATAATGTGTGTTTGTGCAACTATGTTAACGCCTAACGCCTTGATAAGCCGTTGGAATCCTGCGGTTAAAATCTCTTCTGCCTGACACAATTCGCATTACGGTGAAAACATGTCTTACGGCTTGACGGGCGCACGCAAGATGCGCCCCTACTTTAAGTTTGCAGAATCTTATTAAGAGTGTTAAGAACTCTTAAATATTAAACATAAATAAATATGCTAAACAGTTTCTACTTACCTTTGTTGTAAAAAGGAAGGATTAACT
>Ga0247611_10007455_pt1 | contig 13747 bp, 10 predicted proteins | sample 177DNAGHGhighgp2_FD_192422 | JGI IMG/M metagenome (GOLD analysis project Ga0247611, IMG submission 192422) | Sheep rumen microbial communities from Palmerston North, Manawatu-Wanganui, New Zealand - 1770 DNA GHGhigh gp2 | ecosystem: Host-associated > Mammals > Digestive system > Stomach > Rumen...
TAGTCGTTCTTACCTACATCGTGTACGGTATCAAAGATGTTTTCCAAATTGTAGAAAGCTACGGGGTAGAGTCCCAGCTTCCGTTGCTGTGCGTTGCAAGAAACAGCAACAAGCATCAGCACTAACATTGAGAAAAGGTTTTTACGCATGTCGGTACGTGTTTCTTTGCTATTTGCCCACAAATATAATGAAAAAAAACAATACACACGTGATAATGCATATATTTTTCATTTTTTAATAAAAAGGAAGAGAAAAGTGTTGTATTACCAGAAATTTTCCGTAAGTTTGCGGAGATAATATTAACATTAATTAAATAAATCTATACTATGAGTAAGAAGTTACAGCTTGTGACGATGTTCCTGGCAATGGCGTCACTTGGCCTGGCTCAAACTGCGAAAGAGACCGCGAAAGACTCGATTGACATCGATGAAGGCTTGAAACAGGATAACGCCGCCTTCGTCTTTACCGAATCGCAGTTGGGCGAGGATGACGACGTCACACAGAACGTCATCATGGTGAACTCGAGCAACAACGTGTACACCAGCAATGCGGGCTATCTATTCAGCCCTTCACGCTACAAGTATCGCGCATACAACTCGCGATACAACGACATCTACTTCAACGGCGTGCAAGTAAACAACAGTGAGAACGGGCAGTTCAACTACTCCACCATCGGCGGCATCAACGACGTTACGCGCAACATAGACGCAAGCGGTGTATTTGAGGCCAACGCGTTCTCTATGTCCAACATCGGAGGCTCATCGAACTACAACTTCCGCGCCAGCGCCATTCCTGCTGGACACAAGGTTACGCTTTCCGGAGCTAACCGTAACTACACCGCCCGTGCGATGTACACCTACGGAACAGGCGTTATGAAGAGCGGATGGGCCTTCGCTGGAACAATCGGCTACCGATGGGCAAACATGAACACGGCAGCCGTTGAGGGAACCTTCTACAACTCTCTCTCCTACTTCCTGAGTGCTGAGAAGAGATTCAACGACCACCACTCACTGAGCCTTGCCACTTGGGGAAACCCCTCAGAGCGTGCAACCCAAGGTGCATCTACCGACGAGGCATACTGGCTTGCCAACAACTATCAGTACAATCCCTATTGGGGCTACCAAGACGGCAAGAAGCGTGCCAGTCGCGTAGTCAACAACTACGAGCCAACGGCAATGCTGACATGGGACTTCAAGATTAATGAAAAGATGAAGCTTACTACCAGTCTTATCGGCAAGTACGCAATGTACAGTAGCACCAAACTCAACTACTCTGGCACGAACCCCCATCCGGACTATTGGAAGAGATTCCCATCTTATAACTATGATGTATGGGGAACAAGCCTTAAAGGAACTGGTAGCCTTACCGACTGGATTAATGCATATAATCTGTGGACAGGTTCGAAAGCTTATCGTCAAATTGACTTCGACCAACTATACTTCGCCAACCAGCAGTTGAATGCCACCGGTCACGATGCCATTTACTACATCGAGGCCAAGCACAACGACCATCTCTACTTCGGTCTTGGCAGCACCTTTGAATACAAGTTCAACAAGGAGCATAAACTGCACGTAGGTCTGCAGCTCGCTTCTAACAAGGGTATGCATTACCAGACGATGGAAGACCTGTTGGGCGGTCAGTACTTCCACAACCGCAACACATACGCCGAAGGTTCTTATGCCGACGGTTCAGACGAAATCTACTACGACCTTCGCAATAAGAATGGTGTAGTAAGAGAAGGCGACCGTTTCCGCTACGACTATAACTTGTTCGTACAGAAGGCAACCCTTTGGGCTGGCATCACTCGCGACCATCTGCGCCGCCACAGCTTCATCGCAGCTAAGGTTGGTGGTACTGATATGTGGCGCGACGGTAAGATGCAGAACGGTATCTGCAAGGACTTTTCCTACGGCAAGAGCGGTAAAGCCGGCTTTTTAGACGGAGGTGTGAAGATGGGTACAAACGTCAACCTCGGTCGTGGACAGGCCATTACCGTTGGTGTCGGCTATGAGCAACGCGCTCCACAAGCCAACGTAGCCTTCGTAAGTCCTGAGATGAACAATAACTTCGTAGCAAACTTACGCAACGAGGAAGCCTTCACCTGCGAGTTCGGATATGCAGTCAACAACAAGTGGTTGCAGATGAACCTTACAGGTTACTTCTCTCACACAGCCAAAGGTACAGAATGGCAGAACTTCTACTTCGATGATGTCAACTCATTTACCTACGTAAGCATGACAGGTGTGAAGAAGCACTACTATGGTGCAGAATTGGGCATGAAGTTCAAGGTAACCAGTAACTTCAACATCAACCTTTTGGGTTCTATCGCAGAAGCTAAGTACGCCTCAAATACCGATGTCATTTATATGCTTTCGAACAAAGGCACTGCCACCCACGACAAGTGTTGGAATAAGGGCATGCGCGAAAGTAGCACACCATTGGCAGTCATAAGTCTCGGCCTTAAGTACAGCATCAAAGGTTGGTATTTCAACCTCAACGGCAACTACTACGACCGAATCTACCTCTCTTATTCTCCTAACATGCGTTATCAGGCCACACTTCGCGACCAGATTGATAACTACAATGATGGTACAATGGGCTATGTTGATAAAACAGCTCCCGGTCAGCCTATCCATCCATCCGAATCATTACTCTCTCAGGCTAAGTCTAATGGTGGATTCATGCTCGATGGTTCCATTGGTCATACTTTCCGCATAGCTCACAAGCCTTTGAATGTTAATCTGATGGTAACCAATATAACCAACAACCGCAAGTTCTGCACCGGTGGTTACGAACAAAGCCGCAGCACCAACTACACAGGCAAGGAAAACGGCAGCGACAGTGGAGGCAACACTGTGAACCGCATATATGACTTCAAGCGTAACCCCAAGAAGTTCTATGCACAGGGAATCAACTTCATGCTTAACCTGAACTATAGGTTCTGACGAACAATGGATAATGGATAATTGATAATTAATAATTACTATGGAAAAGTATATAAAATATTTCTGCGGTCTATGCCTCATCTGTGCACTCTGCGTGTCCTGTCAGGACGGCGACTGGGATGCGCCTGATTTCTCTGGCGGTGCTCCCTACGGCAATAACACGCTGACAGACGACAATGTAATAACTATTGCGCAATTGAAAGCACAATATCCCAAGTATGCTGCCAACTACACTGTAAACGAAATCACAACCGATAGCAAGCTGCGCGTTCGTGTCACAGGCAACGATGTACAGGGTAACCTTTACAACAGCATCGCAGTACAGGAAGACGCATCTGGTGATGCAATGATTATCGCCATCGGCGGTAGCGACCTCTTCGCCTTCATGCCCGTAGGTCAAGAATTGCTTATCGACCTCAAAGGACTATGTATCGGCGGTTATGGTGAACAACCTCAAATTGGAATGCCCTATAAGAAAGATGAAAGCAGCGATGCTTACGTAAGTCGTATGGACCACTCCATCTGGCAGAAACATGTAAAGCTAATTGGTACCGCTGACCCCACCAAAGTTGTGCCCACTGAATTCACTAGTGCATGCGACCCTGTTATAGATTGCGGTAAACTGATGACAATCAAGAATGTCACAGTAAAAGGTGCCGATGGTAAACTCACTTGGGCTCCAGGTAACGATGGTAGTGTAAACCGGTATTTCAACGAAAGTCCATATAATAACGAAAAGTCATATATGATTTACACAAGTACTTATAGTGACTTTGCCAACACCCCTGTCCCAACGGGTAAGATGAACATTACAGGCATCTGGAAGACGTACAATGGAGCATGGGAACTGATTATACGCGACATAAAAGATATCGAAGTCCTTGAATAGACAAAAGGCAAAAGAAAAAGTAAATAAGATTAAAACAATATAACTATGAAAAACTATTTGAAATCATTAATGTTCGCAGTCGTGAGCACATTCATCCTCAGCAGTTGCGACGACGTACCATCACCCTACCCCATGCCCATTAACGAGGGGGACAATCCTGCCGCTATCGTTGAACCCGCAGGCGAAGGTACACTTGAATCACCTTACAACGTTGCCTATGTTCGTCAAATATGTGGTGACTTGGAACAGACTACAGACAACAGCGACAAGAAACTCTCTCCTGAAATCTACGTTAAAGGTATTGTATCTAAGGTAGAAACAGATGGTAAAAATGCATGGAGCAGCCAATATGGTAACATTACTTACTACATTAGTGATGATGGAAAAAGTGCAAATGAGTTTGAGGTCTATCGCGGTCTTGGACTTGACGGAGCAAAATTCGCATCACAGGATGGCGTAAACGTTGGCGATGAAGTTGTCGTATGCGGTAAGGTGCTGAACTTCAAGGGCACCTACGAATTCGACCAAGGCAGCAAGCTCGTCAGCATTAATGGCAGTGGTAGCAATACACCTCAAGATGCCATCGAAGTTACTTGTGCCGAAGCGGTTGAACTGATTAACGCATTAGCAGACAATGGCACCTCCACAGAGACTTACTCCGTTACAGGTTACATCACGGAAGTTATCGGAAGTGTCAGCACAAAGACAGGATCACCTCAGCAAAGCTTCTGGCTCGCCGATACAAAAGATGGAGGACAGGTACTACAGGCATACTATGCCAATGTACCAGATGGTGTCAGTGCATTTACGGTTGGCTCAAAGGTTAAGATTACTGGTCAACTCACGAAGTACGTGAAGAACGATGCTGTTACACCCGAAATAAAGAATCCCACTGTTGAAATCCTAGAAGCTGGCGACGATGGTGGTGATACAGACACACCTGTTGACCCCGCAGGTACAGGCACATCTACCGACCCATATAATGTGGCAAAGATAAAGCAACTTATCTCAGAAAGTAATGCTCCTACAGGAGAAATCTATATCAAGGGCAAAATCTCGCAAATCAAGTCTCTTGACGTAAGCAAGTACACACGTGCACAGTACTATATCAGTGATAATGGTAGCACAACCAACCAATTCTATGTTTATAACGGTTTATATCTGGGTGGTGCCAACTTTACAGCCAACGACCAAATTAAAGTTGGCGACGATGTTGTCATTCTTGGAACTCTCGGCACCTATCAGGGTGATTACCAAGTTGCACAGAACAGTAAGATTGTTAGTCTGAACGGAAACACTGCCGACGATAACAACGACAATAATGATGACAACAATGGTGACAATGGTGACGAAACTTCTGATACCCCAGTTGAAGGAATGACCATCACAAGCAGTCTTATTGTTAGCGGTGCAACAGGAAGCGTAGTACTCGACACCAACAAGTACGGCTCGCAGGCTGTTGCAACAACCAGCACATGGTACACCTTCAAGGTAAACGGAGCAACATTCACTGGATGTAGAATTTGTATTGCCACAGAGGCCAATGGTGGTGGCATCCAGATGCAGGGTAATGCCAGCGATGCGAGCAAGCAGGGATTCATCACAAACGTAACTCCCTTCAAGCCTATCAGTAGCATCAAACTGGTATTCCGTACGACAAGCGGAAGCACCTATGAACCCGGATTCAACCTGTATGTTGGCACGACTACACATCCAACAGGAACCGCAGTCACAGGAGACAAGGAAACTTCGGAATCCGATGGGTTCAAGACCTACACCTACACTTACGATGTCAGCAGTAACAACTACACATTCTTCACCATTGCAAACGACTTAGTAGGTGCGCTCTACCTCGACCAGATTGTTGTAGAGACAAAGTAACACCCATCATAACACAGATATAGCCTCGCTGACCTTCATCAGCGAGGCTTTTTTTGTAACTCTGACCTTTTCAAGGTCGAAAAGACTAATTTTGAACTTCGTTCTAAGGTACTCCTGTTCGAAAATATCCAAATAAATTTGGTATTTTGCTCACTTATTCGTACCTTTGCAGCCGAATCGTCGAATAGTGGGCTCGAGAGCCGTGTTACCAACTCTGTTCGTGCGTATTATATATAAGGAATAAGAAACAAATAAAACAATAAGGAAATGAAAAAGGATCTTCATCCCGAAAACTATCGCCCCGTAGTGTTCAAGGACATGAGCAACGGCGATATGTTCCTCAGCCGCTCTACTTGTAAGACCACCGAGACCGTAGAGTTCGAAGGCGAGACCTACCCCGTAGTTAAGCTTGAAATCTCAAGCACATCTCACCCCTTCTACACAGGTAAGTCGAAGTTGGTTGACACCGCCGGTCGTGTCGACAAGTTCATGAGCCGCTATGCCAAGAGCCGCAAGTAAGCTTTCTTGGCGTACAGCATCATACGTCAGCCTCATCATCGTGGGGCTGACGTTTATGTTTATTGCCGTTTCGTGCGGTGATGATGAGAATAGACTTATACCGACTGGTATTGTCGAATACAAATACGATAAAGAAGAGGTATTTACCCAAAGTCCAAATGTCACTCGCATGGGCAATGTCAGCAATGCCAGCAACCGTCAAGTAGTGACTATGGGCGACATACAAGCCGCAAGCGAAGGAACCATCGACCTACGAGAGGTGGCTGCACGCATCGAGATTCCTCGTTTGCAAGGTGGCAACCGCAACCTTTTCGTCGTCCACACCGTTCCCACCTACGGCGTCAACTACTGCCTTGAGTGGAATTACGACCTTCGCGCCCAATACTGGAGTGCCTTCCGCTGGGATAGGTCAAACACCGGTAAATCCACTACGCGAAGCGACGAGTGGGACACTGACCCACTTATCCCATCGAATTACCGCACCGATCAGTCGGATTATAGCGGTAGCGGATACACTCGTGGACACATTGTTGCCAGCGAAGACCGAGTCATCTCCTTGGCAGCCAACAAACAGACTTTCTACTACAGCAACATGCATCCACAAAACGGCACTTTCAATAGCGATAAGTCAAGCATCTGGTGGCATCTGGAAAATAAAATCATCCGCAATAGATACAACATCGATACCTTCCGCGACACACTCTACGTAGTTAAGGGCGGCACCATCAGTGAGAAAAACGGCAAGCGCCAGTATGCCCTTACACCCAAGAATCTGGTTGTACCCAATTACTTCTTCGTGGCTATCCTGTGCAATAAATACGACAACTACAAAGCAATTGGATTCTGGATGCCGCATAACTCAAGCACCACTACCGACTATAAGAGTTACGCTAAGAGCATTAATCAATTGGAAGAGTTGACGGGACTCGACTTCTTCTGCAACCTTCCCGATGATATAGAGGAAAAAGTCGAAGGTACCCTCAACCTCAATCAATGGTAACAAATAAATACAGCGGCCCATTCAGGTCGCTGTTTTATTAGGTTAAGCCGCTCCAGCTCTGCTGGCTTGCGTAGCGAAAAGGAGCAAGAACTTATCGCCATAGGTTAACTTAACTTATCGCCATAGGTTAACTTAACTTACCGCCATAGGTTAAGTTAACCTTCGTGCGAAAGATGATACTCCTACTTTGTGAGGTTGCCGAGGATGTCGCGAGTGAGTTCGCGAGTGATGGTGCGAGTGGCTGCCGATGTGGCATTCTTGGCAATACGGCCTTTGGTAGATGTACGTGACTTTGTCTTCTTGCCCGTTACAGCGTCTGAAACCATAGTGCCGGCTACGGAGGCCAATGTGGCAGTAACGGCAGTGAAGATGGCCTTCAGCACCTTTGACAAGATGCCAGGCTTCTTGGAGCCTTTCTCCTTCCCCTCGGGGGAGGTTGGGAGAGGGGTTTCTTCTGTGAGATTCTGCAACTGTTCGTAAGCACTGACGTTGTCAACAGGAGTGTCGTACTTGCCGTAGAGGCGCGACTGCTTGATGATGTCGAGCCTCTGACCTTCAGTGATGGCACCAATCTGAGACAATGGGAACAATATCTTGGCACGCTCTACGACACAGGGAGCACCCTTCTCATCAAGGAAACTAACCAGAGCCTCGCCCGTCTCAAGATTCATGATAGCCTCGTCAGTCTTGAAGTTCGGATTGGGACGGAAGGTATCTGCTGCTGTCTTCACAGCACGCTGGTCCTTCGGTGTGTAGGCACGGAGGGCATGTTGCACTCGGTTGCCCAACTGTCCAAGTATGTTCTCAGGAATATCCGTAGGACTTTGTGTTACGAAATATATGCCCACGCCCTTCGAACGAATCAGTCGTATTACTTGTTCTATTTTGTCTACAAGCGCCTTCGAAGTGTCCTCGAACAGCATGTGCGCCTCGTCGAAGAAGAAAATGAGTTTGGGCAGTTCCATATCACCCACCTCTGGCAGTCTGGAATAGAGGTCGCTCAACAGCCACAGGAGGAAGGTACTGTAAAGTTTGGGCTGCATCATCAGTTTGTCGGCAGCCAGCACATTCATCACTCCCTTGCCACCTTCCTGTTGCATAAGGTCCATGATGTCGAACGAAGGTTCACCAAAGAACTTATCGGCACCCTGATTTTCTAACTGCAGTAGGGCACGTTGTATAGCACCCACCGTTGCCGTAGAGATATTTCCGTATTTGGTGGTATATTCCTTGGCGTGCTGCGACACAAAATCGAGCATCGAACGAAGGTCCTTCAGGTCGGTCAGCAGCAGTCCGTTTTCATCGGCAATGCGGAAAGTTATGTTCAGCACCCCATCCTGCGTATCGTTAAGCCCCAGGAGGCGCGACAGGAGTTGTGGCCCCATCTGCGAGATGGTGGCACGCATGGGGTGCCCCTGTTCACCATATACATCGAAGAACCTTACTGGGCAAGGCTGAAATTCAGGATTCTCGATACCGAATTCAGGTGCACGTTTCTCAATAAATCCAGACATTTTACCAGCCTGACTGATACCTGACAGGTCGCCCTTCATATCTGCCATAAAGCAAGGAACACCTGCCTGACAGAAGCTCTCGGCTATCACTTGCAAGGTTACGGTCTTACCGGTACCTGTGGCTCCAGCCACCAGTCCGTGACGATTCGCCATCTTGCCCACGATTCTCAATGGGCCTTTATCGCAATGGGCTACATACAGCCCGTACTCTTTGTTGTACATTATATTATTAGAGGTTTAGGGATTTAGAGGTAAGAGGTAAGAGGTGAAAGGCAGAGCCGGTCCAGTGGAAATGGAGAGAACGCAGAAAACGACGTGCCAGTTTCTTCTCGTCGCTGTTGAGTTCGTCTATAGACAGTGTGAACGTGAATACAGGCTCAAAAGGGTCGATATTAACAGACACGAATCGCAGGTCATCGATGCTGCGCTGAGCAAATGCAAGGTCGCGTGCAACAGAATCTGGAGCCTCCACAAAGAAGTCGGCAGTCGTTGGGATTGGCAGTTCCAACCAGTACAATGGTTGCCAATCGGTGTTAAAGAATTGAACACGACTATCGGCCACGGGTGTCGTGATGCTGCGCACCAGAGCTATAATGGTGACGCTGTCCTCTGTCTGCAACAACTTCATCTCAGCACTACTGCTTCCCGAAAGCCGCAGACGAAGATAATCATCGGTAAGAGTATCGAGCTGAGCATAATCGTTAAGACAATTACGCACCTTTGCCTCCATGTGGTTGTTGTAAAAGTCCAACATATCGCGACGGTTCTTCTGCGTCAGCAGTTCGAACACGGAATCGGGCATCGCAGTGAAAACATCGCTGATGTTTTCACAATGGACAAACAGAAAATGAGAAAATGAGAAAATGAGAAAAAATATTATTCGCTTCATCTTACATTTGACAATTTGACAATTTTACAATTCATCTTGCGCCGAGATAGAGGAACAGCATACCAATGAGTACCAACATTAGATCGAGAGCCTTAGAGCGAAGGTTTTTTTCGTGGAACACAAGAGCACCAACGCTAAAACTAACCAACACTGAGCCACGACGCACCATACTGACAACACTTATCAGTGCTCCTGGCAGACTGAGGGCATAGAAATAAGCAAAATCGGCCATGCTGAGGAATATGCTTATTAGCGGGATGCACCAATGCCAATGGAAAAACGACTTGGTCTTTTGCGGTTTCCACAAAATTAGTAGCATGAGTCCCATAATCAGGCACTGGTAGAAGTTGAAGTAGGCCTGCACCGTCAATCGGTTAAGCCCTACCCCACCTGCCTCTGGAGCTGCCATCAGGTATTTGTCGTAAAGTCCACTTACAGCCCCAAGAACAGCCGCCAAGACGGTAAGTAAAATCCATCGGTTATGACGGAAATCAATACCCTCCTTCTTTCCGCTGCGACTAAGCATGTAGAAACTAACAATGGCAAACAGAACACCTATCCATTGATATAGATTGAGTCGTTCGCCGAAGAACAGCAGAGCTCCCAACAGCACCATTACCGGACGTGTAGCATTGATGGGACCAACAACAGTTATCGGCAGATACTTCATGCCGAAATAACCGCACATCCACGAGGAAAGCACTATCAGGCTCTTCAACACGATATACTTCTGTACCTCCCATCCTCCGAAAGGCACCTCCGGCATCAAAGCTACAGGCAGGAATATGAGCGAGGAGAAAAGAGTGTTTAGGAAGAGAACTGGCAACACAGCATTCTCTCGCAATGCCTTCTTCTTGAAGACATCGTAGAAGCCCAGAAGGGCTGCGCTGAGGAATGCTAATAGGAGCCAGATCATTTTAAAGTTTAAAGTTTAAAGTTTTGAGCCATTTGCCATATCCGCTTGCGGATATTCTACGCGGGTGAGGAAGAGGGCGTGGGCAGGAACGCTCTCGCCCGCCGAACATCGATTCTGCTGCTCAATAACCTTACAGAACTCGTCTATCGTCATACGACCTCGCCCCACCTCGACCAGCGTTCCCACTATGGCTCGCACCATATTACGAAGGAAACGGTTGGCGGTAATGGTAAATCTCCAGCTCCCCTGCTCCACTTCTTCCCATCGGGCTTCAGTGATGTGGCAGAGGTTGGTTTTCGTATCGGTATTCACCTTACTGAAACTGGTAAAGTCCTCATAGTCGAAGAGTCGTTGAGCGGCCTCGTTCATATGCTTGAAATCGAGAGGGAATGTCACCAGCCAACTTCTATCGCGCAGAAACGGATTTTTATGCGTGTGTATAAAATAATGATATGTACGAGATGTAGCTGAGAATCGGGCATGCATATCATCGTCCACTTGCCATACGCTATGCACGGCAATGTCTCGAGGTAGAAGTTTATTCAGCTTATATACAAGTTGAGGACAATCCAACTCCATAGGACTATCCATGTGCGCCACCATCATTGAAGCATGCACTCCGGCATCCGTCCTTCCTGCACCAACAACTTCTACGGTGTGACGCAGCAGTGTGCCAAGTGCCCCTTCGAGGGTCTCCTGCACACTCTGTTCGTTTGGTTGTCGCTGCCACCCGTGGTAGGCAGTACCATCGTAGCTCAACTGAATGAAATAACGCAAGAAGGTCAGTTTAAGGTTTAAAGTTTATAGACTTTTTGCCGGAACGAATAACAATGCGACTGCCATTATTTGCACGACGACCGCTCAAATCATATTCATTGTCAATTGTGAATTGTGAATTATGAATTAGATCGATGTTGTCCGCTTCTTTGTAGTCGCTCATCTGCACATCATCCAGGTTTGAACGTTTTTGGTTCGAAGCACCATTGTTAACGAAACGCAAACGGACATCGCCCTTGACATCGAGTTTGTAGCCATAACGCTGCCAAGTGGAAAGCGCCAAGTCTTCAAATACAGGTATCCACTTTTCGCCTCCATCCACAGAATAATATGCAGAGAGCTTTACACCAGTGTCCTTGCCATAAAGACCAGCATAGAACCAGAGGCTGTCGCAACCTTCTGCCTTGTCCTCCTGCATCTCAATGGAACCCTTGTTGCGAAGGCGTACACTGCGTCCGCCATTACGATTGTCATCAGCAACAGGATAGGCATCTGTCATCTTCCACATTGCGGCGGTACAGGTAACAGTATTCTCGGCATAACCATTCTTGCTACCAGTTTCAAAATCCTCGAAGAAAGCCTTGCTGGCATCAACAAAGGCCGTCAGAGTCACCACCTTCTCGTCTATACCCTTTGTGCTGAGCACCATCTCTGCCTCATAATATCCCTCCTCTGGCACAGCTCCCATACGTACCATGAACGATGGCTCCGTACCTGTGAGAGTCAGCGTCTGTCCCCATTCCTCACCGTCACTGCTAACTTCGAATGGTTTGTCGAGCGACACCTGAGTGACATATTCAGGAACAGAGAATAGAGTTACTGTAAGCTTTGTCTCGCGGCTGGGTTTGTCAGGAACCGCAGTAAATGCTATTGAATAAGAAGATACAGAGAATACTGGCGCCACCTCTGGCATAAGGACTGCAACCTCGTTGGAAGACACCTTCAACTCGCCATTCTCATAAATCGACACTGTATAGTAATACATGGTGTTGGCCTGCACGCCACTCACTTGGGAAGAGCACTCACTCGTAGTTAAAGTCTTAAAAGCCTTGGGCGAGCCATCAAGGTTCTTTGTGTAAACATCGAGAGTATATTCGGCATTTGGCTCATAGGCCATCCAGTTGGCAGTGAATCTGCGAACGTATTGTGTGCATACGATATCCGTAGCCTCATAGGCCGGAATTCCGTCAACGAACGATACGCTCAGAGTGTCTGCCTGCGAGAAGTTCTCTCCAGTGATTGTGAACACGGCCTTATAGCTGCCTGCGGCCTCTGGTTTAACAGACAGAGGTACAGCAAAGCCCTCCTCGAGTTGTTCTGCGCTGACCTGTGTTGTTCCAAGTTGGAAGAGAGGATTATCCACAGACAGCGTCAAGCCACCCGTGAAGTTGCGTCCACGCACAACAATCGTAGTATCGAGTCCTTTGCTAAGGGCTTGCAAACCATAATCGAAACGGACCTTTTCTGCTGGTACGAACAGTTCTATGTCTGCCGACCTCGGATTGATGTAGAATTTATACTCAGTACTGTCGCCCCACACATATTCGCAAAGTTGAGGATAATCGACAAATGGATTGCGGTTGCCCTGAATGCCGTAGATAACCTCGTTGCGGTCCTTCTCAATCTGGTCCACAGGGTCTTGTTTTGCCCATTTGAGCATCAGTTCATATACCCAAGGACGCATGGTAGGCCAATCCGAACCATCAACCGTGAGCCACCCCTCAGTTGTAGTCCAAAGGTCGCGCATGTGGCTATAGCATGTTGCCATATAGAAATATGTACGCGCGAAGTCACCCTTCCACTCGTCGGCGGGCTCCCAAGCGGTGATGAGGGAGTCGGCACGATAGCTCGATGACTTTCCCACCTTGGTCACACCGTTGTCATAAGCAACAGCACCATCAACAACGCCTATGGGGTTATTGCTCTTGCGCATATTTGCAGGAGCATCGGCAGGATAGAGATTGAAGAGGTCGCAATAGGCATTGTTCTCCAAATGTCCCCACCAACTGTTTGCCCAGATGTGTTCGATATTCATGTTCGACACCGCCGATTTATCATCGTTGAAACGGCGTTGCTCGTTGCTATAACGGTCACGAACATATCCGTCCTCCATCCAGTCGGCGGCATAGAATCCTGCCCAAGTGTAACCCTCGCCCTTTCCTCCATATTTCAGGACGAGGCTGGGCTGTATCAAATCATGCAGAGCAGCCTTCAGCTCCGCCTTCTTCAGGCCCTCAACAGATGTGTAGTATCCTTCGTTTTGAGCGAAGGCTACTACACCAATTGACAATTGACAATTGATAATTGACAATGGCGCTACGCCAACAAGTGCCAGCAATATTAAAAACAGTCTTTTCATCTTTATTTAATTATCCATTATCAATTTTCAATTATCCATTATCAATTTACTAGGCTGC
>Ga0247611_10007456_pt1 | contig 13747 bp, 12 predicted proteins | sample 177DNAGHGhighgp2_FD_192422 | JGI IMG/M metagenome (GOLD analysis project Ga0247611, IMG submission 192422) | Sheep rumen microbial communities from Palmerston North, Manawatu-Wanganui, New Zealand - 1770 DNA GHGhigh gp2 | ecosystem: Host-associated > Mammals > Digestive system > Stomach > Rumen...
TGGCCACCTCAAACGCAAATGGAATCCGGCAATGGCTCCGTACATCTACATGGAGCGCAACGGTATTCACATCATCGACTTGAACAAGACCGTACTTAAGGTTGAAGAGGCTGCTGAAGCTTTGAAGAACCTGGCACGCAGTGGCCGTAAGGTGCTGTTCGTTGGTACGAAGAAACAGGCTCAAGAGGTTATCGCTGCTCACGCACAGGAAGTAGGCATGCCGTACATCACCGAGCGTTGGGCAGGTGGTATGTTGACCAACTTCCCGACTATCCGTAAGGCTGTGAAGAAAATGAGCCAGATCGACAAGATGACTACCGATGGTACGCTGGATAATGTTTCGAAGCGCGAGAAACTGCAGATCGCACGTCAGCGTGAGAAACTGGAGAAGAACCTTGGTTCTATCGCTGATATGACTCGTCTGCCGAGTGCTGTATTCGTAGTGGACGTGATCAAAGAGAAAATCGCTGTTGCAGAGGCTAACCGTCTGGGTATTCCTGTATTCGGTATCGTAGATACGAACTCGAACCCGAACAACATCGACTTCGTGATCCCGGCAAACGACGATGCAACGAAGGCTATCGACGTAATTCTCACCGCTGTTTGCGACGCTATCAAAGAGGGTCTCGAAGAGCGCAAGGTAGAGAAAGCTGACGAGGAAGCTGCAGAGGCACAGGCTGCAACTGAGGCTCCGGCTCCGAAAGAGCGTCGTCAACGTATCCGCAAGGCTGCTCCGAAAGCAGAGGCTGAGAAAGTAGCAGAAGCTAAAGAAGAGGAGGCATAATCATGGCAGTAACATTAGCAGATATCAAGAAACTGCGCGATATTACCGGCGCAGGTATGATGGATGTAAAGAAGGCCCTCGAAGAGGCTAACGGTGATTTCGAGGTTGCGAAGGACTTGCTCCGCAAGCGCGGACAGGCTATCGCAGCAAAGCGTAGTGATCGTGAGGCTTCGGAAGGTTGCGTATTGGCAAAGGTTAAAGATAACTTCGGCGCTATCGTCGGCGTGAAGTGCGAGACCGACTTCGTAGCTAAGAACGAGGACTTCGTAGGTATGGTTAAGCTGATCCTTGACGCTGCTTTGGATAACAAAGTACAGAGCCAAGAGGAACTCAAGAACCTCAAGATCGGTAACTTCACCGTTGCAGAGATCATCACCGAGCGTTCGGGTGTTACCGGAGAGAAGATGGAGTTGGCTGACTATGCATGCCTGGAGGCACCGGTAGTGGACGCTTACAACCACCTGGGTAACAAACTGAGTTCACTTGTTGCTGCAGCGGAAGGTGCTGATCACGAGATCGTTCACGGTATCTCGATGCAGGTAGCTGCTATGAGTCCGATCGCTTTGGACGCTGATCATGTAAGTGATGATGTTAAGAAGCACGAGCTTGAAGTTGCTATCGAGAAGACCAAACAGGATGAGATCAACAAGGCTGTTGAGAACGCACTGCGCAAGGCTGGTCTGAACCCGGCTCACTGCGACAGCGACGATCATATCGCGTCCAATACCGCTAAGGGTTGGTTGACAGAGGAGCAGGCTCAAGTGGCTCGCGACATCCGTGCAACAGTTCCGGCAGAGGCAGAGGCTAACCTCGCTGCTCAGGCTAAGAAGATCGAGATGATCGCACAAGGTCGTTTGAATAAGTTCTTGAAAGAGAGCACACTCGTTGAGCAGGCTTACATCATGAGCGAGAGCAAAGAGCTCGTGAAGGATGTGCTGAAAGCGAAAGGCGTTCAGATTCTCGACTTCCGTCGTATTACATTGGCTGCAGAATAATCCGCTCCAATTCACGACAAACATCGCAGCGTCCACAAGGCGCTGCGTTTTTTTCTCCAAAATACGCAAGCAACACTTGTTCGCGGCAGAACTGATTCTGGTCCGCATATTCGACCATCGCTTTCAGTTTCTGCACATAGCGTTCCTGCCGTTCTTCATAGATAGCGGGCGATAGATAGATCTCTGTCTGTCGCTCGTTGGTCATAGTAAGTGAGCAACCTACAGAACGGGGGATATAGGTGATGATTCCTCGTTGCGCCAACGAAACCAACAGTTGATGCGTCTCATCTTTATCCGCTTCACGCACATATTGCAAGTCAGTATAAATACCTGAATAACTGCGCATTAAGTTGTCTAACAATTCCGCTTGCTCGAACGAGAGGTTATATTCCCCGAGTTGATGCCGAGCTACCATAATCTGCACGCGAGGCTGGGTCTCATGTTCTTCTTCGAATTCAATATATCCCGCTTGCGTAAGAATATGCAGGGCAGAGTAGGTTTGCAAAACAGGCAGATGCATCACATGGCACAACTGATCCATATGCAACATGAACCGATGTCCGAGTCCACTTCCTGCGCCTACTTGCAGAAAGTCCATCGTCTTATGATAAACGCTCTCTACAAACTCCTTCGGCGGATAATTATCCACTATTCGCTTGCGCGCCTTAGCCTTATCTTCCTCCGCATTATACAGGAGAACAGCATAGGCTGTCTGTCCGTCTCGACCTGCACGACCCGCTTCCTGATAATAACTCTCAATCGTATTGGGTAAATCCACATGGATCACGACCCGCACATCGGGTTTATCAATACCCATACCAAAGGCATTCGTCGCCACAATGACGCGCGTGTCGCCTCGTGTCCATGCTTCTTGACGTTCGTTGCGTTCTTTAGTTGTCAGACCGGCATGGTAATAATCAGTATGCAGAAAATCAGCAAGTTCCTGTGCGCGTTTTCTGTTTCGCACATAGACGATGGCAGAACCGGGGACTTTGGATAAGATATGCGCAACCTGTTCTGGTTTATTCATCGTGCGTCGCACCACATAGATCAGATTGTCCCGATGGAAGGATTTACGAAGTACATTCTTTTCTGCAAAACCGAGATGGTCTTGTATATCATCGATAGTCTCGGGTGTTGCCGTTGCAGTCAATGCCAATACTGGTACATTGGGTAACAGTTCCCGTACGGCTGCGATATTCAGATACGAAGGCCGAAAATCGTACCCCCACTGACTGATACAATGCGCTTCATCGACAGCGATAAGACCTATCGGCAAGTCGGCTAAACGCTTTCTAAACTCCTCACTTTCAAGTCGTTCCGGACTACAATAAAGGAAATGATACGGCCCATAGAGACAGTTATCCAAGGCTATGCGTTGTTTGTCATACGACATGCCGGTATAGACAGCAGCAGCATGGATTCCTCGTTCCTGAAGGTTCGCCACTTGATCTCGCATGAGTGCGATAAGCGGCGTGATGACGAGGCAAAGCCGCTTATTCGGATCATCCTGCGCCATGACGAGGGTAGGTACCTGAAAACAGATACTTTTGCCTCCACCGGTAGGCATCAACGCGAGTGTGTCCTTACCCGCTAAAACAGAATCGATGATTTCCGACTGCAATGGCCGAAAATCATCGTATCCGAAATAAGTATGTAACGCCTCGCGCGGAGTCATAGGTATTTCTAGGTATACCTAGGTTACCCTAGGATTTTCAATGCGGTACGAACGCGTGCGAGTGTTTCTTCTTTGCCAAGCACATCCGTGATGGCCCAGATATGCGGACCACGCGCTGCACCGACAAGACAGATACGGAAGGCGTTCATCACAATACCTACACCATATTCGTGCGCTTCAATCCACGGCATGACGATACCATCCAAGGTCTCAGCGTCCCATGAAGGCGCATTTTCGAGTACCTCCAATAACTCTGTCATATGTTTGGGTGAATCCTCTTTCCAGCGTTTCTTGAGCGATTTCTCGTCGTACTCGGTAGGAGCAACAAAGAAGAAGTTCGTCTGTTCCCATAGTTCCGGCACAAAGTTCACACGGTCTTTGGTGAGTCCTACAACGGTAGCTACCATCTGCATATCTGGGTTCTCAATGCCGTTGGCCTTTAGCGTAGGCAGGAACATCTCAGCAAGTTCCTCATTACTACGCAATTGCAGATATTGATGGTTGAACCATTTGCCTTTCTCATAGTCAAATTTTGCACCGGATTTAGAGACACGGTCAAGGCTGAACTCTTTGATGAGTTCGTCCATCGTGTATAGCTCCTGATCTCCTGTTCCGTGCCAACCAAGGAGAGCCAAGAAGTTGATCACTGCCTCAGGCAGGTATCCGCTTTCGCGGTAACCGGATGAAACAGTACCATCTTTCTGATTATGGAACTCGAGCGGGAAGACAGGGAAACCGAGACGGTCGCCGTCACGTTTGGAGAGTTTACCGTTTCCGTCGGGTTTGAGTAACAACGGAAGGTGCGCAAATTGCGGCATGGTGTCGCTCCAACCGAAAGCGCGGTACAGCAACACATGCAGCGGAGCAGAAGGTAACCATTCCTCACCACGGATCACATGACTGATCTCCATCAAATGGTCATCGACGATATTTGCCAAGTGATAGGTAGGCAGATCATCTGCCGACTTATAAAGCACTTTGTCATCCAAAATGTTGCTGTTGATGACTACTTCGCCACGAATGAGGTCATGTACATGTACATCCTCATCAGGCTCGACTTTGAAACGAACGACATATTTCTCACCCTTGTCGATCAGGGCTTTTACTTCCTCATCCGGCATCGTCAGCGAGTTACGCATTTGCAACCGCGTACGCGCATCATATTGAAAATTAGGTATCTCTGCACGCTTGGCCTCTAACTCTTCCGGCGTATCAAAAGCAATATACGCATGACCGGAATCAAGCAACTGCTTCACATACTGATGATAAATCTCCCGACGCTCACTCTGACGATACGGACCATGTTCTCCGACGGCTTCAATCTTACCGTCACGCATGCGAAGACCTTCATCAATACCGATTCCAAGCCAATCGAGGGCCTCGAGAATATATTCCTCTGCTCCGGGTACGAAACGGGTACTATCCGTATCTTCGATACGGAGCAGCATGTCACCGCCGTGCTGACGGGCAAACAGATAGTTATACAAGGCAGTACGAACACCACCGATATGCAATGCGCCGGTAGGAGATGGCGCAAAACGAACTCTAACTCTTCTTTCCATAATAATTTTCAATTGCGGCTGCAAAGGTACTAAAAAATTTGCATATATGCAAATAATCTGCCGAAAAACTTGTGTATGTCAATTTTTTTTTGTACCTTTGCGCCCAGAATTAAATTAGGAGTAAAATGTTTGATAATTTAAGCGAACGATTAGAACGAAGTTTTAAGATTCTGAAGGGTGAGGGTAGAATCACCGAAATCAATATTGCGGAGACCGTCAAGGATATCCGTAAAGCGTTGCTGGAGGCCGATGTGAACTACAAGACGGCCAAGCAGTTTACCGATCAGGTGAAGGAGAAAGCGCTGGGTCAGAATGTAATCAATGCGGTGCGTCCGGGCCAGTTGATGGTTAAGATCACGCACGACGAGTTGGCGGAATTGATGGGCGGTGAGACGCAAGAGATTAACCTGAAGGGTAGTCCTGCAATCATCTTGATGGCCGGTTTACAGGGTTCCGGTAAGACTACTTTTGCTTCCAAACTCGCCAATTTTCTCCAGACCAAGAAGAACAAGAAAGTGATGCTCGTGGCTTGCGATGTCTATCGTCCTGCGGCTATCGAGCAGTTGCGCGTGTTGGGTGAGCAGATCAACGCCAAGGTCTATACGGGCGAGAACGAGTCCAATCCGGTAAAGAAAGCACAAGACGCAATAGCTGAAGCGAAGAAATTCGGCTATGATGTGGTAATTGTTGATACAGCGGGTCGTTTGGCGGTAGATGAGCAGATGATGCAGGAGATAGCGGCTATCAAGAACGCGATAGAGCCTTCGGAGACGCTGTTCGTAGTCGATGCCATGACCGGTCAAGATGCGGTGAATACGGCTAAGGAGTTCAACGATCGTTTGGATTTTGATGGCGTGGTACTGACCAAACTGGACGGTGATGCCCGCGGTGGTGCGGCATTGAGTATCCGCAGCGTGGTCAACAAGCCGATTAAGTTCATCGGTACGGGCGAGAAGATGGAGGCGTTGGATGTATTCCATCCCGCGCGTATGGCCGACCGTATCTTAGGTATGGGTGATGTCGTTTCGCTGGTAGAGCGTGCGCAAGAGCAGTATGACGAAGCCGAGGCACGCCGTATCAGTAAGAAGATCGCTAAGAATCAATTCGATTTCAATGACTTCATAGGTCAACTTAACCAGATCAAGAAAATGGGTTCGATGAAGGAACTGATGGGTATGATTCCGGGTATGGACAAAGCGCTCAAAGGCGTGGAAATCAGCGATGATGCATTCAAACCCATTGAGGCGATGATCAACTCGATGACCCCTGCTGAGCGTGCCAACCCGGGCTTGCTCAACGGCAGTCGCAAGAACCGAATCGCCAAGGGCGCGGGAGTAACAATCGTGGAATTGAACCGCTTTATCAAGCAGTTTGAGCAGACCAGCAAAATGATGCGGAAAGTACAACAAATGGGATTTAAGAGACATTAATGGAAGACGGAAGTACATATCAACCCGGTTGTGAGGAACAGAAGGAGCGAGAGGAACGCAGACGCAAGCACGATGATGGTGTTCACTATCATCATCATCACCATCATGATGATCGTTATTCAAACGGTTGGGGTGGTGCGATGAAGCAACGCGACAAGCAAGCGTACTACGGACTATTGTTTATCGTCATAGCCGGTTTGGCTTTTGGTGCCTATAAGGTCGTGATGATGTATGTTAACGAATGGCGCGCCATGCCGCACGATGATCCTACAACGGAGATGAAAGTGGATGAATTGCGTATTCGCAAAGTGGATGAACAGGACGCCCTCTTGCATAGCGACAGTTTGGCGCATGTGTATCAGTTTGATTCTTCACAAATCAGAAGGGTGCAAATCGATACGCGTGCAGTCTATCGTCCCCCGCGCAGGGAGAACGAATGGTATATCACCAAACGCGAGTGGAAAGATATCTGGCGTACTATCAAACGCTGGAAACAATCGCAGCGTAATGATGAGCAATTAGATCAAAGTCGAAAGTCAAATGACAATAGTGAAGAATGATTTTAGACGGTAAACAAATAGCACAAGAAATTCGCTCCGAACTGCGCGAAGAAGTACAGTCGCTGATTGCACATGGTCTTCGTGCGCCAAAATTAGCAGTCGTTATCGTAGGACATAATCCTGCGAGTGAGACCTATGTGAACAATAAAATTAAGGCTTGCGCAGAAGTCGGCATCGAGGCGGAACGAATAGCATTGGAGGCGGATATCACGGAAAAGCAGTTGTTGGATGAGGTGGAGCGACTCAATAATGATCCTTCTGTGGACGGCTTCATTGTGCAGTTGCCTTTACCCGAACATATCTCGGAAACGACCATCATGAGTGCCATCAACTATCGCAAAGATGTGGATGGTCTCACGCCGGAGAATGTCGGGCGTACGGTGCAAGGTCTGCCGTCGATCATCAGCGCTACGCCGCGCGGTATACGGGAACTCTTAGCGCGTTATCAGATTCCGACGGAAGGCAAACATGTGGTCGTTATCGGTCGGTCGAATATCGTCGGCAAACCGATCGCGATGTTGCTTATGCAGCGTCCGTATCTGAGTTTACCGGGTATGAGTGCCGCTTCCTTAGGCGATGCTACAGTGACGATCTGTCATTCCAAAACCCGTGACCTCAAGGCTATTTGTCGCACGGCCGATATCATCATCGTGGCTGCAGGCTGTCCGAAACTGCTCACTGCAGATATGGTCAAAGAAGGAGCAACGATCATTGACGTAGGCATCAATCGTATCGATGATCCGGCTTGTCCAAAAGGCTATCGCCTGGTAGGTGATGTGGACTTTGCCAATGTAGCACCCAAGGCGGCGTATATCACCCCTGTGCCCGGTGGAGTAGGTCCGATGACCATCGTTTCTTTGTTACAAAATACCTTGCAAGCTTACCATGAACATACTCGATAAGATAGAGGGATTAGAGGCTAAATTCCATGAGGTGAGTCTGCTTATCACCGATCCGGCAGTGATAGCCGATCAGGCGCGTTATGTGCGGCTCAATCGTGATTACCATGATCTGGAGCGTGTGTTGGAATGCGCCCATCGTTATAAGAAAGCGGTGACAGACTTGCAAGATGCCAAAGACTTGTTCTATAACGAGTCCGATCCCGAGATGAAAGAGATGGCGAAAGCCGAAATCGATGAACTGGAACCGCAGATTCCTGCGCTCGAAGAAGAACTCAAACTGCAATTACTGCCCCAAGATCCCGAGGACGGCAAGAATGTCGTTATGGAGATTCGTGGCGGTACAGGTGGCGATGAGGCAGCTATTTTTGCCGGAGATCTCTTCCGTATGTACACCAAGTATTTCGAACTCAAGGGTTTCAAATATACGATTTCTTCGTTCAGCGAAGGTGCTTGCGGCGGTTACAAAGAGATTATTTTCAATGTAACCGGCGAGAATGTCTATGGTACGCTGAAGTACGAATCGGGTGTTCACCGCGTGCAACGAGTACCGGTCACCGAAACGCAAGGTCGTGTGCACACTTCGGCAGCAACTGTAGCAGTACTTCCCGAAGCCGATGAGTTTGAGGTGCATATCAATGAAGGCGAGATCAAATGGGAGACTTTCCGTTCCGGCGGAGCAGGTGGGCAGAATGTGAATAAAGTGGAGTCGGGTGTGCGTCTGCGCTATAACTGGAAAAATCCTAATACGGGTGAGGTGCAGGAGATACTGATCGAGTGTACGGAGACGCGTGACCAGCCGAAGAACAAAGAACGCGCGCTCTCGCGCTTGCGTACGCAGATATATGATAAGGAGCACCAGAAATATATAGATGATATCGCGGCTCGCCGGAAAACCATGGTATCCACCGGTGACCGTTCCGCCAAGATCCGCACCTATAACTACCCGCAAGGGCGTATCACCGACCATCGTATCGGTTATACGATCTATAACCTGGCCGCCTTCATGGACGGTGATATTCAAGGCGTTATCGATGCGCTGCAAGTAGCCGAAAACGCAGAACGACTCAAAGAAAGCGAGTTATAATGTATCTCTTTTACGCGCCCGATATTGCCCAAACGCCTGTTCTTCCTGAGGAAGAGAGCAATCATTGTGTCCAGGTGCTTCGCCGCACGGCCGGCGATGAGATCCAGGTGACCGATGGAGTAGGGAATCTCTATCATTGCATCATCACCAATCCTCATCGCAAGCATTGTGAGCTGCGTATTGAGCGTGTGGATACACCTGCACCTTTGCACGAAGGGCATATCCATATCTGCATGGCGCCGACCAAGAATATCGACCGCACTGAATGGGCGATTGAGAAATGTGTTGAGATGGGGGTAGACGAGATAACGCTCTTGTTATGTGAGCATTCGGAGCGTAAAACGGTCAATATAGATCGCTTGCAGAAAATACTGGTCTCTGCGGCCAAGCAGTCCCTCAAGACCTGTTTTCCAATCCTTCATCCTATGACCAAGATGACCGATTTGCACATAGATGGCGACCGGTTTATCGCGCATTGTATCGAAGGATACAAAGCTTCGGATAATAAATATTCCTTGCAGCAATGTGTGCAGCGCGGACATACTACTACCGTCCTCATCGGTGCGGAAGGGGATTTCTCGCCCGCCGAAGTGGAGTGGGCGCTCAAAAACGGATATAAACCGGTTAGTTTGGGTGCAGCCCGTCTGCGCACAGAGACGGCCGCAGTAGTTGCTTGTTGTACATGCGTGTTAGCTAACGAATGAATATCGACGCGGACATATTGCTTTGGATCAACGGACATGGTAATGCATGGCTGGATGAGGCAATGTGGATCATCAGTAGTTCGAAGACATGGATCTGGCTTTATGTGCTCCTGGCAGGGCTGATCGTATATAAATACCGCAACTGGAAAACCGTCTTGCTCGTTTTGGTCGCCTTTGGCGTCGCAGTAGGGCTGAGCGATTATATATCCAGCGGACTTATCAAACCGCTCGTCTGCCGTTTGCGCCCGACTCATGAACCGGCAATCGATCCGATTCGGTTGGTTCATGACTATGTGGGAGGAAGATACGGTTTTTGCAGCTCTCATGCGGCAAACACCATGGCTTGCGCCTTGCTGTTCAGCCTGCTGTACCGCAATAAAATAGCTACCGCAAGTCTCATGACCTGGGTAGCTTTGAATTGCTATAGTCGCATGTACTTAGGGGTGCATTACCCGAGCGATATTATTGCGGGTTTGTTTGTGGGGACGTTGTCGGCGCTTGGCTGTTATTGGGTGCTAACATATGTGCTCCGCGCGGACGACGAGGCTGCTCGGCAGGGTGGTTCATAAACTGCTCAAACTCGCTTGGCGTAAGCAGATTTTTGAGTTCGCCATAGATAGCGTTCATGCGTTCCATCTCCTGCGCTCGCGTCAGACCTTTTTGACGAATACGCGCGTACTTGAGATGCATTCGATACAATGTATCGATTCGAACGGAATCTTGAATACCTAACTCGCGCTGCAAACGCATAGTCTGCTTCATCGCTTCCTCCTCCGGCGTACGCTGAGGACGCTCACGAACAGGCTCTTGCGCCCAAATAAAACCCGCTACCAAAGTAGCACAAACAATAGAAAATAATCGTTTCATAACGAAGTAATACACCACAAAAATTATGCCAAACAATGCGTTTAAAATAGCATCCCGACTTTATTTTGCCCAAAGCGGTGAAAATCGTCATTCGCGCCCTGCAGTAAGGGTCGCTTTGGCCGGTATGATTGTAGGCGTAATGGTGATGATTCTGACGGTTTGTATCGTGGTGGGTTTCAAACAGACGATTACGGATAAGATTGCCGGTTTTGGTGCGCATATACAGGTCGTTTCGTTTGATAATAACAATACCTATGACATGCAACCCATCGAGGTGTCGGACAGTCTTCTGACGCAGTTGGGCGCTTATCCGCATGTGGTCAAAGCTGCTCCGTTTATCACCAAACCAGGCATGCTCAAAACCGATTCGGCTTTCCAAGGTATGGTCATGAAGGGCACCGATTACTGGGACTTTTTTGCACGTAATATAATCGAAGGAACGGTTCCCTCTGCACCGCAAGAAATACTCATCTCCCGTACGATGGCGCAAGCACTCCAACTACATTTAGGTGATGCTGTCTTTGCTTATTTTGTTGATGATACGGATATCCGCGCACGCCGTTTTTCCATCGTCGGTATCTATGATACTGGTTTTCAACAATACGATGATTTATTTATTATAACGCCGCTTGAAACGGCGCGAAGATTACAGTCGTGGGATTTGAATGTCTATTCGGGTGTGGAAATACTGATAGACGATATGCGCTGCCTGGACGAAGTAGCCGATGAAATCTATTTTGCTACCGTGACTCAAATGGACGAAAACGGCTATCATGTCTATTATGTGCAGACGCTTCAGGATCAGAATCCTGCGATCTTTGCATGGCTGGATTTGCTGGATCTGAATGTAGTGGTGATCATCATTCTAATGCTGCTTGTCTCAGGCTTTAACATCGTTTCCGGACTTATCATCCTCATCCTGGATGGTGTCCAACTGATCGGTACACTCAAAGCTTTAGGTGCCAATAACCGTTTTGTGCGGCAGATCTTTATCACCCAAGCCGCTTGGTTAATCGGCAAAGGTGTCCTATGGGGAAATATCCTTGGTTTAGGTCTTGCGGCGATTCAGTATTTCTGTCATCTCATGCCGTTGGATCCCACTACTTATTATGTAAGTTATGTGCCGATCACTTTTGCTTGGGGATGGATCATTGCCCTCAATATACTCACCATCGGTATCTCCTTACTGATCCTCCTCTTGCCCTCGATGATCATCACCAAGATCAGCCCTGCCAAGGTCATGCATTTCGAATAAGATGAAACTTCAGACGATTGTAGATATTGCACCTTCCGCATGGAAGATAGGGTATGAGGATAAAATCCTCATGGTGGGTTCGTGTTTCTCTGATGAGATAGGCGAACAGTTGACCCAACGGGCCATGCAGGTCACCTGCAATCCCTTTGGCACCCTCTATAATCCGCTTTCTATCGCACAGGCATTGACCATGACCGAGATGCCGGAACTCATCCTTCATGAGGGTTTATGGCATTCAATGGCGCATCATGGTTCGTTCTCTCGTGCAGACAAAGCAGAAGCAGAACAAGCCATCAAAGCCTCCATTCAGACCATGCAGCAGGCTCTCCAAGAAGCAACTGTCGTTATTGTAACCTTCGGTACGGCGTGGGTGTATGAGATGAACGGAGCGATAGTCGGGAATTGTCATAAATTACCAGAGAACACATTCACCCGTCGTCGCCTCTCAGCAGAAGAGATAGTCGCAGCATGGCGACCTATCCTTGAGCGCTATCCGGATAAGCATTGGCTCTTCACTGTCTCCCCGATTCGGCATATCAAAGATGGTCTGCATGAGAACCAACTCTCCAAAGCCACGCTCTTACAAGCCGTAGAGCAGTTGGGCGACTATTTTCCGAGTTATGAGATCATGTTAGATGAACTCCGCGACTATCGTTTCTATGCCGATGACCTGGTTCACCCTTCATCGCTGGCAGTCAATTATATCTTTGAGCGCTTTGCGGACTCCTTCTGTACACCCCAGACGCGCAATGAGATGACCCTCCAACTCAAGCGCTGGAAACAGTCCCAACATCGTCCGTTGCATTAAAAAGACATAAATTTTCTAAAAAATGACGTGCGCACTTGCGTATATCATTTTTTTTTCGTACCTTTGCACCCGATTTGCTAACTCTATTTTGCAAAAGCAAACAAAAATACCTTAAATAATACAATTATGGCTAAAGTTTATCAAGCAAATGAGATCAAGAATGTCGCTATGTTAGGCGGCTCGGGATCCGGTAAAACGACTCTCATGGAGTCGATGTTGTTCGAGTGCGGGGTGATCAAACGCCGCGGATCGATTGAAGCACAGTCGACCGTGTGCGACTATTTCCCGGTAGAGAAAGAGTACGGATATTCCGTATTTAGCACAGTTTGTAACATCGAGTTCGAGAACAAGAAACTGAATATCATCGACTGCGCAGGTTCGGATGACTTCTGCGGCGGTACGGTAGCTGCCCTTCAGATGTGCGGTTCAGCACTTATCGTGCTCAGCGCTAACGGTGGTGTTGAGGTAGGTACCCAGAATAACTTCCGTCTCGTAGAGAAAGCCCACAAACCGTTAGCATTTGTTATCAACAAATGTGATCATGAGAACGCTGACTTTGAGCGCACGTTCAACCAACTCAAAGAGAACTTTGGCAATAAGTGTACGCTCATCCAATTCCCGGTGAACGCAGGCGCTGGTTTCAATGCCGTTATCGATGTGCTCAAAGGCAAGATGCTCGTTTGGAAACCCGAAGGCGGTGCTCCTGAGCTCAAGGACATCCCGGCTGAGTACGCAGACCGCGTAGAGGAAATGCGTTCGCAACTCTCCGAGGCAGCTGCCGAAGCAGATGAGACGCTGCTCGATAAGTTCCTGGGTGAAGGGCTGACCGACGAAGAGATCATGCAGGGCCTCAAGGGCGTTTATGCCGATGGTTCGATGTATCCTGTTCTCTGCTGCTCGGGTCTCAAAGATATGGGCGTTCGTCGTTTGATGGACTTCCTCAATGGTATGGCGCCGAGTCCTGCTAACTTCAGTTATCCGACAGTGGACGGCAAGAAGATCAGCCCGGACGCTTCTGCGCCGACCAGCGTTTATGTCTTCAAGACTTCGGTTGAACCGCACATCGGTGATGTGAACTACTTCCGCGTAATGCAGGGTACGATTCATAACGGTGACGA
>Ga0247611_10007458_pt1 | contig 13746 bp, 11 predicted proteins | sample 177DNAGHGhighgp2_FD_192422 | JGI IMG/M metagenome (GOLD analysis project Ga0247611, IMG submission 192422) | Sheep rumen microbial communities from Palmerston North, Manawatu-Wanganui, New Zealand - 1770 DNA GHGhigh gp2 | ecosystem: Host-associated > Mammals > Digestive system > Stomach > Rumen...
CGAGCATCATCAGTTCATCAAGACATTCATGTGTACCCGTGAAGCAAAGGATGACGGCAACATCGACCTTATGAAGCAGACAGCCGCTAACTTTGTTCGTGCTTACAAGAGAAGTAGAGCGCAGTTCGCTTCTGATGCACTTACAGCAGAAGGTACTACATTCCTCTACGGAACAAAGTCATACGACAAGACAACGGGCGACGGCAAGGCACTTTTCGCTACTGACCATCCCGGCAAGAAGACAGGCGTTCCTGTTCAGTCAAACGTTTTCACAAACGCTTTCGGAACAGACGCTACAATGCTTTATACGCTTGCTAACATCGGACGTAACTTCAAGAATCAGTCAGGTAACGTAATGGGTTACAACTTTGATACGATCATCATCCCCGGTAACGTACCCGACCTTGAAGACCTCATTAAGAGAATCATTCACTCTCATCAGATTGTTAACAGCGCAAATAACGACATCAACACCCAGGAAGGCATTTGGAAGCTTATCGTAGATCATCGTTGGACTGCGGCGGCTGGAAAGAAGCCTTACATCCTGATGAGTTCGGAAGCACAGAGAGAGCTTAACGCCGGTGTATTCTTCGACAGAGTACCGCTTGACGTTTCAAACGAAGTTCTCAACAAGTCACGCAACCTTGAATGGAGCGGTTACGCTCGTTGGAGTGCGGGATTTAATAATTGGAGCGCTTATATCCTTGGCGGTGCTGATAACGGTACGACATTATCATAAGGGGGTAGCCAATGATACCTAAAGGACTTAAAGTAGGCGATACGTTTGTTGATGACGGAAGAACCTACAAAGTATTAAAGATTGTTGGCGAAAACTATGAAAGCGCATGGGTGGGGGCAACTCCACCCAAAACGCTTGTCGCTGACAATTCAGAATCGGACGATGTTGATTATAAGGATTATCCTTATGCCACACTGAAAAAGATGTGTGCAGAAAGAGGACTTGATGCAACAGGGAAGAAAGAGGACTTGATTGCAAGACTAGAGGGATAATATGTTTACTTGGTATGATCTGAAATTAGCTGTATTGCAGAAAATGTTTGCGGCAGATAATACAATAGTAGCGGATGAATCCACGATGGGGTACATCTATGCTATGCCTGAATGCGCTAATGAAGGCTTGGCCTTACTTGCAACAGCGGGTAAGTTTATCACAAAGTCCGTCAAAATAGCGCAGATGGATATAAAGAACCTTGTTTCTGAATCTATCTCTAATCCCATACACGAGTTTTCAGACGGCTATTCATACCAAACAGACGAAGGACAGTCTTTCTATTTTGAGGTGTCCGGCAATGGCACTTGCAATATATATGTTGACGATACGTTATTTGACACCATAACTATCGACAACAAGGGATATGAAGCATATAAAGGGCTTATCACGAATGCAGATAAGAAGCCCGTCAAAATTGAGTTCGTAACGTCCTACCCTATGGCGTTAAAGAATGTCGCAATATATAAAGAGTCATTCGCAGATGCAAACGATGTTGTACCTTTTACCGACAAGGTTAAGTATGACATGACGGCGCTTGCATCCGACTTTTATATGATCGACCCACAAGGTATTTACTACGAGGGTGCATATCAGAAATATCTCCAAACATCAGACTTTTATCAGGAAGGCACGAAGACTTTAGTATTAGACCGTGACATGATAGGTAACTTCACGATTTATTACAGGGCATATCCTGAACAGATTACGGCAGACACAGACGATACATACGAACTGCCTATTGATCCCGAAGTATATGTTCTTTTGCCTTTATATATGGCCTCGCAGCTATATAAGGATGATGATAACGGTATTGCTACGGCATATCGTAACGAGTTTGAAGTTGGTTTTGAACGTCTTGTTAACAGCGCAAATTTATCGGCATACGAAGAATTTACTAGCGCAAGTGGGTGGGTATAAATGGCTGTTTCTTTTAAAGTTCCTGCAAGTCCCAAAAGGAACGTATTTGCAATAGATAATTTTTTAGGGGTTGACCTTACAAACAGTGGATCGTCCGTTGATGAAGTAAGAAGTCCTAACGCAGAGAATATGGTTCGTTTTGTACCGGGGAAAGTGCGCAAACGTACAGGGTATGTAAAGGACGTTTTATTCGGCAAGGACGTTAACGTCAACTATGCCAAAGGCACATCGTCAATAGAGAAGGAAGTTGTTATAAATAGTGCGGATGTTGGTAATTGGATAGACCTTTACCCTCTTATACAAGACATAGAGAGTAAGGACGGGAATCCTTATGATATATACTATGAGTTTGATTATCTTGCTCCCGAAGATTTCTGTTTAGGAATCACATCAAGAATAGTACCAGCGAGCGGGGAAGAGTGGGCGCATTATAGTTTTATAGCTCCCATGGCTTCAACGGGGTATGTGAAAAGAGCCGTTCAAATATTATCAAATTCAGTTCAGAATATTTACATCAAAAACTTTTCCATTATGCGTGGGAAAGATGCCAATTACAAGTGGAGTCCCGCGCCTAATTACTTTGTGGAAAGAGCAAACAACGATCCTGTGTATGGTGTTCACGTTGGTAAATCGGGGACTTTTGAAGGCAATAGGGTTGTGAATGTCAACAGAGTGTTGAATACAAGTGACACGTTCACGACTTATAACGTCGATACAACGGAACAAGATATCAACGCGCTTGCTGAAAGAATCCATCCTGGGGTAACTATTTATGCCGATTTAGACTACACATCGGATGCAAATTTTGACATCAGAATTGCAGGAATACGCTATACAATTCAGGCCGCATCTACTACAACACATTGGAGTAGGGCTATCACGGCTTCTCAGTATTATACCTATGAGCATATTCGACTAATGACTCAAACGGGTACGGCTACGGTCAATATCAAAAATTTATCCGTAGTGTACCAAAAGGATGAAGCGACCTATGACTGGAGTCCTGCGCCCGAAGACGATGGAAAAGAATTTCCTATCGAAGATATCTACCTTGTAGGATCAAAAAACTATGCCGTTTCAAATTCCTATGATGTTTCCGGCATGGTGGATTCCACAACGCATGTACTCGATGAAAGAGTAGTTCTTGAAGACGCATCGTCAAAAGTCGAAGGGTTTGCACATGTTTCGTTCAACTTGCATACCGCTTCATTCAACACAGACTTGGCAAAGGTTGAAGTGTGGCTTGTCAACAATCAGAGCCAGGGCATAAAAGTTAGTGAATCTACGGAACACTTTAATAGTGACCGCATTGACTGTTATTTACCTGCAGGCGCGCTCGCAACCGATTATTTTACATATATCGGAGTGGTTTACCGTTTTAACACTGGCGCAGCTGCTTGCTGGACGTATATTTCAGACATTAAAGTTAATGAGATAACGCCTAGATCGTCTTATGATATATCTCCTAAATGGTATATCTATCATGTTGGAACGGACTTTTATTTAAGAGCATCTAACTCAAAAGACTTTACAAAGGTTTACTCAAATGCTAATCAGCACCTTTCAAAGTCTTGGCAGTTTAATAAAAGCCTTTATATCCTTGATGGAAAAGACATTTACTCTTATGCCATAGGCGATGAAACAGTAACACCTATAGGAGAGGACAACGGATATATCCCTACCCTGACTATAGCAAAAAGTCCATCGGGCGGCGGCGTTTCTTACGAACCCTTAAATATGCTCCAACCAGGATTCTATGAGACGTTCCAAAGCAACGGAAATCCATTATATCAGCTTTCGTTTGGAAACCTTGATTCTACACCCGTCAAAGTGTGGGTAATGAATCAGTCGGGTGGATGGGACGAAAAAACAGAGGGGGTAGATTTTAACGTCAATCGAGGCGTGGGATTTGTTGACTTATATAACGCCCCTTCTGCCCCGGTTATTACGGGCGAAGATGATGTAAAGATACTAGCATACAGAACAGTACCTGGTTATAAAGAAAGAATAACGAAGTGTACGAACGGCACATTATTCGGAGTAGGCGGTGCAGAAGACCGTCTATTTTTAACGGGCAATCCCGATCATCCTAATTGGGATTTTTATTCGGAGCAGTATGATCCGACCTATTTCCCTGATACGGGATATTCGGCACTCGGTTCAGAACAGTCGGCTATTGTCGGTTATGCGCTTGTCAATAACTATTTGGCAGCCTTCAAAGATGGTTTTGATACATCACAGTCGGTATTCATCCGTGAAGGCGACCTTGTAGTAACACAGAAACAGTACAACGATCAGACTTATGAAGTGTCTGAACCAGCCTTCAAGTTGATAAACACTCTTCAAGGGAACGGAGTCGTAGCTCCTTATGCCTTTGGATATCTGACAACCGAACCGTTATTCCTTACGAAGTCGGGTATTTATGCTATCACGGCGCAGGATATAACGGGCGAGAAATACTCACAGAACAGGTCGTTCTACCTTAACGGACAGCTCACAAAGGAAACAGGGTTAGAAAATGCGGTAGCGACAACATTCAATGATATGTACGTTCTCGCATTGAATAATCAGCTATATATCCTTGACGGCCTGCAGGCAACAAGGACGGATAGGTCAGAGCCTTACTCAACAAGGCAGTATGTTGGTTTTCATTGTAAAAACGTTCCGGCTGTTTGCTTATGGACGGACAATGACTCGTTATGGTTCGGCACAGGAGATGGTAAGGTTTGCTTCTTTAATAACGATGTAGAAGCGCTGGAATCTTACAACGATGATGGAGAGCCTATCTATTGTTGTTGGGAAACACCCGACCTTGACGGAAAACTGTTCTACAAGAATAAGACCTTTAGATATTTTGCTATCAGAATGATGAAGGTTTTGAGAACATCCGTTGCGCTTTGGTCTGAAAAGTTAGGTGCATGGACGTTCATCAAAGAAGACAAGACCGCAGGACTTACGTTTGACTTTGAGAATATAGACTTTGAAGCTTTCTCATTCAGTACAGACCGTTCGGAAAAGGTTGTGCATACCAAAGTCAGAGTTAAGAAAGTCGATAAAGCTCGTTTCAGAGTAGAGAACGGCAAGATCAATGAGCCGTTCGGGTTAATAGATTTAGCTCTTGAATATGTCGAGAGCGGAAACTATAAGGGGTAAAATATGAGTTTTACAAGAATTTCAAACGCAGAAATCAATTCAAGAGGCGCGACGACTTTACCCAACCAGCCGCAGATATCAGCTGCAGCTTTAAAGGAAGAGTTTGACGCACCAGCGAAGAAAATTGTTGCACCAAAGGTAAACAACCTTATGGACGAGTTGGAAGCATCAACAAGCGCCGGGAATTTAGGGGCGGTAGCACCCACGGGAAGAACAGGATCGACTGTTCAGGGCGCGATCAATTCCATTTCAACAGACCTTGCGGCAGTAGAAGCACAGGCACATTCGCATGGCAACAAGAGTGTCCTTGACAACTTTGCTGATGATGGAACAGGGCTTACTTATGACGGAGACCCGGTAGGTGCGGTTACGTCAGTCAACAGTCAGACGGGCGATGTTACACTCACGGCTTCTGATGTAGGGGCATTACCCGATACTACACCCATTCCAACAAAAACTTCTGACCTTACAAACGATAGCGGATTTATCACGGCAAGTGATATTCCCACTATCCCGTCAAAAACAAGCGACCTCAATAATGATAGCAACTTTGTTTCGGATGCAAGTTATGTTCATACAGACAATAACTACGATGCGACGGCAAAGGGAATTGTTGACGGAGCGACGGCGGCTATTGCGGCAAAGTCCACAGTATCGTGGAAGCAGATAGACACCACGGGGACGAAGATAGCGGAAATCACTATTGACGGTGTAAAGACAGACGTAAAAGCCACGGGCGGCGGAAGCGCGGATGCTTATAAAACCATTGAAGCAGGCGGATCATCGATTGTCGCAAGCGGGGCAGATACATTTAAAATCAACGCCGGGTCAAACGTAGCTATTACCCCATTGCAGAATGACAAGGGTATTCAGATATCGGCAACGGGCGGTGGTTCGTCAACGGGCGATATGCTCATGTCTGACTATGATAGCCAGGCAAACGTTAAGTCGGCCGGTGGCATAGATGCTTACGTTGCCGGAGAGATAGGCAAACTTGATGTATCGGATAGTGCGGTATCGGGACAGTACGTTTCAGAGGTGTCGGAAACAGACGGAAAGATAAGCGTATCAAGAGCGAATCTTCCGACAGTACCGACAAAGGTATCAGACCTTACAAACGATTCGGGTTATCAGACGGCAGGTGATGTAGCAACGGCAATATCGGGCAAGGCAGATACAGCATCACTTGCGGCAGTCGCAACGTCGGGAGCATATTCAGACCTTACTGGTCGGCCGACGATCCCGACAGTGGATCAGACATATAGTGCTTCAAGCGCAAATGCTCAAAGCGGAATAGCCGTAGCGGGAGCGATATCTGGAAAAGCAAATACTTCACAACTTGACGGGTGGACTACGGCAAGTACGGTGGATTCAAGCGGAAATGTAACTTTTAGCGGACTTAATGATAGTTACGGATATGAGTTATTCTTCGAAATGCCAACTGGAGAAAGTGCTTATGGTTATACAAAGATAACGAAAACAGGAAGCGGAACATCTGCAACATTGACGTATGCCACAAATGCACCGAATGGTACGTCTTGCAAATTAAGGATTATCAAGTAAAGGAGATTAAACTATGGAACAGAATTACACAGTATGTTACAAATTACACGATTCAAAGAGCGGTCAATGGTCAAATCAGGCGGTTGCACAGTATTCGGATTATTGGCAGGCGGTAGCGAAGTATGGTTCAGAAGTGGCAAGGCTCATAAATGTTCAGGACTATGATTTCGTTCTTGTTTATCTTATGGATACCTTCGGAAACATCAAGCCGACCGACAAACAGTGGCGTGATTCAAGAGTCGCTCCCGAACCCGAACCGAACGAAGGCGAATAATTGATGCAGAAGGGGTGTCTTCTGGTAGTGGCACTCCTTCGCTTTATAAGGTAAGCGAAATAAAGGAGAACGATTATGTGGCAAAGAGCATTGAATGTGATAGGTGGTGGTGGGGGAACAGATAACTATACATGTAAAACTGTAGTTGTTAATAATATTCAGCAAACAAAGAATTACTATGTCTGTGATATTACTAAAAGTAGGATGATGGTATGGTTTGTAGAAGGTGGTAGTACATATGGATATGCTGAAATACAAGATGGTATAATAACTCAAAGTGATTCTACATATAGTGGATGTTATTTATCAGTATCATCAAATAAACTTTACTATACTAGAACATTTACATCTGGTGGCACATATTCTGTAATGGTTTGTGTATGGGAAAGTGAAGATTAAATGGGTTAAGGAGAATAACACATGAACATAGGCGGTGGCGAATTATTCTGAAACGCAAGCACAACAAGGGATAGCCTAAACCTTCGGGGCGTGTTATAATATCTGCATGGAAGATTTAAGAAACGATTGGCAAAATAACCGATGCGTAACAGAAGAAGAACGTGATCGATTTAACATGATGTTAGCATCCTTGCAGACAAACGCATGGCAGGAGTTAAAAGACACCATCCTAGAAATGCGTGATAGTGGTGGTAATCTAAATCAGCAACAAACTTGCGACTTCTTGGCTAACTACATGGATGTTTTTGAACAGCATGAACCCCACAAGCCTCTTAACAATGCGTAACATGTGGGGTATTTCTGCGAATGTAAGCAAAACACTTATTAAAGAAAAGTCCGATATTTTTTAATAGGGATTTTCGTTATTTAATTTGATTTAACTTACATTTTAAATCGACTTTTGGAGATATATTCGCAAATGGTCGATTTAAATTGTCGAGTTACAACATTTTGGCATCCGAAAGGGTGCTTTTTTGATGGGAGTATTTATGGAGCAGACGATAACACTTCAAGCACTCATTCAGATGGGTGCTATTATTATGGGAATATGGGGGTTTTGCAAGGTCATTATGGAAATAATACACGCCATAACCGCAAGACACGACAAAGAGCAATCATGGAGTAAACAGCACGAAGAAATGTCAGAGAAGTACGACAAGGCAATAGCAGACCTTAACAAGAAAATCGACGATAATCAGATTGACGTAGAAGCAAAGATACAGGAAGTAAGAGCAGAACAGGAGATACTCACTGAATGTATGTACGCTACGCTTGACGGACTTCATCAACTAGGCTGCAACGGCAAGGTCACAGAAGCAAGGTCGATGTTGGATCAGTATTTGATTCGGAGAGCACATGATTAGATGCGGAGATATAACAGGATATGATGACGCAGAAGTCATAGAAGGGAGTAATTATGAAGATGACAGACAAAATGTACGATTTACTGAAATGGGTAGCGCAGATACTTCTTCCGGCGGTGGCAACACTATACTTTGCCATAGCGCAGATATGGGGACTTCCTTACGGGGAACAGGTAGTCGGAACGATAACCGCCATTGATGCGTTTCTTGGTGCGCTTTTGGGAATTTCAACGTATCAGTATAACAAGAGGTAGGTTATGGCGTACACGGATAGATCATTCCTTGAAGTGCTAAAGCCGTATGTCTTAGCAGATATGAAAGAAACGAAAATTCTAGCTTCACTTACGGCCGCACAAGCATTTATCGAATCGAATAAAGGTAATTCCGGTCTCACGCAAAAAGCCAACAATTTATTTGGAATAAAGGGTGAGTATAAAGGTCAATACGTCGTTATGCCAACGACAGAATATTACAACGGAGTGAAGACCAGAGTCAATGCTAAATTCCGCAAATATCCATCTTGGCTAGAGTCTATTGCCGATCATTCCCGGTTGTTTAATACGAACAAACGCTATACGAATTTGCGGGGATGTACAAGCTATTTGGAAGCCTGCAAGAATGTTCAGGCGGATGGTTATGCTACGTCGCCTACTTATGCTAAGACACTAGCTTCTACTATCGAAAAGTATCGACTATACGAGTGGGACGAAGAAGTATTAGGCGGTAAGACAGAACCTTACACGGACAGCGTTGTATATACACTTCAACAGGATTTGTACGTCAGAGATAATCCTGACGGTAACAAGATCAAGTTTGACAAGCTAACCGATAATGCGAAGGCTCACGCTAAAAAAGATTTATTCGGTTATGCGATCCTTAAAAAAGGTACACGGGTCACTTGTAAGGGAATTAGCGCTACTCAAAGTTGTATGTGGATGAAAATTCCGTCAGGCTGGGTGTGCGCATACAACAGCAAACACATATACATTCTATAAGGGGGACAGGTAAATGGCTTATGTAAAGAAAGGGTACATCGGAGACTCGTCGGTCAATGCCAAACTCAACAACGGAAACACAAGCATCGCTAATGGCGTAGTCAGTCAGGCTTATGGCGGAGTAGGTACGGGCGGTCAGAACTTAAGAAGTGTCGGATATTACAATACTTATCCGACAACTAGCGGGGTAAACGGAGCTAGGACAACGACTGGCAGAACAACGGGCGGATCATCTTCAAAGTCGAGTTCATCAAGTTCATCTAGTTTGGCCAATGCTTACAATGCTTTGTTGGCGGCTTACAAGCAGAATGACTATTCAGATTATCTCCGTCAGATGAGAGAAGCGGCACAGAACGCTTACGATAGGGGCATGGGCGCTCTTAATAGTGCGTATGATAGCCAAATGAATAGTCTCTCGGATAATCTTAACGAGACGAGAAATCAGCTCGCTAATCAGTACAACCGCTCTAGGGATAGCATAAATCAGGATGCGGAAAACTCACTGAGACAGGCTTATATAAACAGGATGCTTTCAGAGAGAAATCTTGGTCAGCAGATGTCGGCACAAGGACTTACGGGTGGCGCTACAGAAACCACGATGGCGAATATGCTGAATAACTACGGCAATGCTCGTAACAACATAAACACAACTTTGAATAATAATCTCTCTAACCTTGAAGGGAATTATTCGGATAATCTTTCTCAGGCTATGCAGGCTTACAATTCAGCCGTTGCAAATGCCAACTTACAGAAAGCACAGCAGGCTATGTCGCTTGAAAATGCTCTTGCGAATAATCAGATATCCGCTCTTGGAGATTATCAGACACTTATGCAGAGAGAAAATCAGAACTATCTTGATCTTCTTAAAGCGGCTATTGCGAACGGCGCTTCATTCTCTTACGATCCGACAGCGGCTAATAACGCAGTCAAGGCCGTGGCGGTTCAGCAGGCGGCTAATCCTAATTTAGTTAATAACTATGCTACGATCCAGGAACTCATGGGCGGTGGCAACACTCCTGGAGTAACCACACCGGGTGTAACAGTGCTTAATCAAGCAAGTGGTACGGACGACCTTGCATCGCTTCTAGCTAAACTTTATGCAAGCAGATAGGAGATAAACATGGCAAAGAATTTAAGGGATGAAGGATATCCGGCTAGTCATACAGACCCACGGTTTAAATCTCGTAAAGTGAATTATGCGCAGGGAGAAGCCAGCGCAAAAAGAACAGAGCCTACAAACACATATATGCGGGGAGAGATGTGGGATTTGGATGACAATCATCAGCAGGATTACATCAACACTCTTCTTGACAAGGTTAAGAGTCCTCTCAATGTAAACCGATGGAATGAACGCACTCAAATCAACAATGCAGATTGGCAAGACCAAATTCACAAGGGTTATTCGCTTAACCAAGGTGATACACGTTTAGCATATTTCGGGAAGATTGTAGACCCATATGGAGTGCGTGGAAATTATTATTCTGCGGTATTGGATAATCTTACCCCTATTGTTGGGGATGGATATGTTAATAAGTCGATAAACACTCCGCTTGGCAATTTATCCATCGGACATGAAGATGGTTCGGTTTATGCTGACTATACAACTCCTAGCCTTCAGGAACAGATGTATTACATCAATGCACTTAAAAATCTTTTGAATAGAGGATAATATGGCACGAAAGAAAAAAGACAACAATCTTGATTCATGGAATAGGAGTCTTGGATATTCCGATGAAGCGCTTAAAGCATTATCATCGGGTACATATGATCAGTTAACGGGACGCGATCCTAAATACAGAACATCACAGGGGCAGACACAGCAATCTCGTCAGTTGCCCGTCCTTGAAGGGCTTACCCGGTCTAATGATTGGAAAAGTAGTTTCGGACACGACAAGAACACCCTTAACAGAGCGTCGAAATATCAGCAAAGCCTTGCAAACGAAGCGGCAAAATACACATACAATGAGTCGCTTGCTAAAGCAAATACCCTTGACAAGAAAGATCAGGGCTATCTTCAAAGGCTCGTTGACAATTTCGGAGACGGAGACGTTACAAGGGATGCCTTGAAGACGAGTACACATACAAAGGACTGGGAAAAGAAGTACGGCAAGTCCTACGATGAGATATATCGTGATTTTCTTGCAGACCAAGGTAATGCTAAGATGCGTCAAGGTCAGGCACACCCTATTCTGTCTGAAATTTCAACGGCGTTAGGAAGCCTTAACACTTCGCTCACAACCATACCTAGCCTTATAGCAAACGCCATTGCGCCCGATAGTAAGGCGGCAAACGCCCTTGAAGATACAAGGAGCAGATACGAAAATCAGAGAAAGCTATTGAGAGCCGGTGTCAAGGAAAGAACGGGAGACAAAGGCGATAAGTTTATTGATACAGTCAATGCGGTTGCGGATAGGATGATCCCGACAATAGCCGGTAATGTCATAGGTGGCAACGTGTTAGGTGGAGTATTAGCCGGCGCGTCTGATGCTAACAGAAGAATGGACGAACTCAACTTGCGTCCCGACCTTGATAACAGACGTAAAGCGCTTACAGCGTTAGGGCAAGGAGCAGTTGAGGGAGTAGGCACAGCTATAACGTCAGGACTTCTTGATGCACTTCCAAACGTAAGTGGTATAGGTGGCAGACTTCTTAACGTGGGTAAAGGCGCGGGGAATGCCGCCATTGAAAATTCTATATCCGAAGCACTTGAAATGGGACTTGATACCGCTATCAACAAAAAGAATAGCGCAAAGGAACTTAACAAGGCCGTCTATATGCTTAATGGAATGAGCGAAGAAGATGCAACTGCACAGGCACAAAAAGACCAACTCGGTCAAGTGGGTTCTGCGGCATTGACAGGCGCATTGTTTGGCGGCGGTATGAAGGGACTGTCTGAAGTAGCCGGAGCTATAAAGAATATACCCGCATTGAAGGGTACAATTCCCAAAACAAAGGTTGATACGTCTGATATCGACAATGTTATAAACAATGCCACAAAACAGGCGGAAGACGCGCAGGCAAATATCAAAGACCTTGCGGACCAGATGCCGGAAGCATCTAAAAGCGAACCTGACTTGGGCGATATGACACGTCAACCGTCAGAATTAAGGCCGTCAAATACAGATCCGGCGCATGACCTCGCGTGGAGATACGCTAATGCGTTTTCAAAAGCTGATGATTACGGATATCTTGATATGGGAGAAGCGGAAGTTGAGTCAGTAGTTGAGCAAATGGCGGATGATATAGCAAAGGGACGCGACTTAACTAATTACATTAGCGGCCTTGAAGATATGCTAGACGATGTTGAAGACCCCAAGGTTAAAGGGGAAATGCAACGTCTTATTAGCGATATTTCCAATTTACAGGAAGGCAAAACAACTACAAGTGCGCCCGAAACCCCGACACTTACCCAAGAAGTAAGGGGACTTGCCGGGGATGATCTAAAGGTGGCACAGGATAGAGTATCAAGCAACAAGGCGCAGATAAAGGCACTCGAAAACGAGATAAAGGTTATTGAAAGTGACCCTAACAATAAGTATCGTGGCAACCTTAAAAAATCCGCCAAAGCTGATATTGAAAGCAAAAAAGCACAGATAGCAGAACTGAAACAGGACAACAAGGTTACTACTCGTCAGATTAAGGGAGAGCCTACGCCCGTTATAGAACAGTTGGATGCTGATAGTGTTACCCGGATAAACGACTTCAAGAAGGAAGTCCGCAAAATCGGTAATATGTGGGGCGGAGAAAGCGGAAAACAGCTCGCAAAAGACGTTAACGATGCACTTGACAGATATATTGAGTCGGGAAGCCAAGAAGATTTCAACACTTTTGCAAGGGACTTATGGCAACTTCACTCATCCGCAAACGGGGAATACACTTCAAAGGCGGGTAATGTGTCTCGTTATTCTGATTATTACGGAGATATAGAAGACGGTATATTTGGCGCGTCCATTAAAGACAATGGTATGTTGCCGCAGAAAGCAATAAGCGACTTTCATAAAGCCCGTACTATGAATGAATCCGTGGTTAGAAATCCTACATTGACAAGTAAAGTGCCGCCTACGAATCCGCCTATGTCATCAGACGGTGGAAATGTATCACCCGAAACAGATATAAGCCGACGCTACGAAACTTTGAAAAAGAGTGATCTGTTTACAAAGTCCGAAGCAAATATGAAGATGCTTGAAAGCGCAAAGGAGAAGGGCGTATTTAACAAGGATGTTGAAGCACGAAAGGTTGCACAAGACGAAGCATTACAAGAATATCTAAACGATAAAGATGCAGTCATAGCCAAGAACCTTGATAAAGCGTGGGATAGTGGCAAAGATGTTGATACGTCTATGCTTATCCTTCAAGATGCACTTGATAGCGGAGATAATGCATTAACAAACCTTACACTGTCAAAGCAAGTCACAAAAGGAAAGGAAGCCGGTAGACAATTAAGGGCAATGCGTGACTATGCTTATGCCGGAACAAAGGAAGGAACAATAACCAAAGCGGCAGAGTTCT